>Ga0187781_10000001_pt1 | contig 295744 bp, 260 predicted proteins | sample 0715_SJ02_MP02_2_FD_132447 | JGI IMG/M metagenome (GOLD analysis project Ga0187781, IMG submission 132447) | Tropical peat soil microbial communities from peatlands in Department of Meta, Colombia - 0715_SJ02_MP02_20_MG | ecosystem: Environmental > Terrestrial > Soil > Wetlands > Peat...
ATCGAGCGGCAGGCCGTCTTGAACGACCGCGCCAAACTCCTGAAGGCCATGCGCACCCGCGCGCAGGAAGAAGTGGACACGGCCAAGATGCGAATCGCGGCGGAGCTCACCGCCGCCCGCGCCGAGATGGAGCGCAGCATTCCCGCGCTTGCCGGAGAAATCGCCCGCGCCATTCTGGACAAGCCCTCCCAATTGCCCGGTGGCGCTTCACGATGAAGCCTGCGGTCTCGTTGTTCGCGTGCCGCGCCGGCTGGCTGATCGGGCTCGTCGTCTTCGCCGCCCTTCCCGTGCTCGCTCAGGAAGGCGAATCCTCTCCCGCTGATTCTCCCACCGGATGGCTTTTCCGCTGGCTGAACTTCGCCATCGTATTCGGCGCGATTGCTTACTTTGCCGTGAAGAAAGGCGGGCCGTATTTCCGCGCCCATGCCGACGAGATCTCCCGCAGGATCGCCGAAGGAGCGCGCGCCCGTGAAGCGGCGGAGCAGCAGCGAAAAGAGATTCAGGCGAAGCTCGCCGGAATCGATCAGGAAGTGGCTGCGATGAGAGCCGAAGCGAAGCGCGACGCCGAAGCCGAAGCGCAACGGCTGCGGGCGCTCGCGCGCGAGGAAGCGCAGAAGATCGAAACTGCGGCTCAGGCAGAGATTGCCGCGGCCGAGCGCGCCGCCCGGCTGGAGCTGAAATCGCTCGGAGCGCGACTGGCCATCGAACGCGCCGAAGCGTTGTTGCGCACCGAACTCACGCCGAAGGCCGAAACGGCGCTGTTTGAGAGCTTCGTCCGCGACCTCGAAAGGAGCCCGAATTGAGCAGCGCGGTTGCACGGCGATACGCGGCGGCGCTGGCAGACGTGGCGCTCGAGCAGAAATCCGCCGACGCCGTGCGCCGCGACTTGCACGCGTTCGTCGAGGTGTTCCTTTCGGCCGCGGACTTGCGCAACACGCTCGAAAGCCCCGGCGTGGGCCGCGTGGCAAAAGACAAGATCATCGAGAAGATCGCTTCCAAAATGGGGCTCGCTCACGCCGTGCGGAATTTTGCCTGCCTGATTGTGGATCATCGCCGCACGGAAATGCTCCGGGAGATTCAACAGGCGTTCGGCGAAGAGCTGAACGCGCGCCTGGGGATCGCGGAGGCGGAAGTGACGTCTGCCCGGGAATTGAGCGCCGCCGAGAAGCGGGAGCTGACCCTCGCGCTCGAGCGCCGCACCGGCAAAAAGGTCGAAGCGAAGTTCCAGGAAGATCGGGCGCTGCTGGGCGGCGCCGTGGTGCGGCTGGGTTCGACGGTTTACGACGGCTCGGTGCGCGAACAATTGGTCCGGCTGCGTCAGCGGCTTGAAGCGGAATAGGAGCAGGGATGGCGAATATCAAAGCGGATGAAATCACCAAGATTCTGCGCGAGCAGATCGAGAATTACCAGCAGACTGTCGCGGTCGAGGAAGTCGGCTCGGTGATTTCGGTCGGCGACGGCATCGCGCGCGTTCACGGCCTCGACCGGTGCATGGCCGGCGAGATGCTGGAGTTTCCGCATGAGGTCTACGGCATCGCGCTGAACCTCGAAGAAGATCAGGTGGGCGTCGTGCTGCTCGGCGAGTACGCGGAGATCCAAGAGGGCGACACGGTCAAGCGCACCAACAAAATCATGTCGGTGCCCGTGGGCGACGCGATGATCGGCCGCGTGGTCGACGCGCTCGGAAAGCCGCTCGACGACAAAGGCCCGATTCTCACCGATCAGCGCAACCCGCTCGAGCGCCTCGCTCCCGGCGTGATCGACCGCCAGCCCGTGCGCGAGCCGATCCAGACCGGCATCAAGTCCATCGACGCGATGATCCCCATCGGGCGCGGCCAGCGCGAGCTGATCATCGGCGACCGCCAGCTCGGCAAAACCGCCATCATTCTCGATACGATCCTCAACCAGCGCGGCGGCGACTTGATTTGCATCTACTGCGCCGTCGGGCAGAAGCGCTCCACGATCGCGCAGGTGGTGAAGACGCTTACGGATTTCGGAGCGATGGAGCACAGCATCATCGTCGCGGCATCGGCTTCCGAGCCGGCGTCGATGCAATACATCGCGCCGTTTGCGGCTTGCGCCATCGGCGAGTATTTCCGCGATACGAAGCGCCACGCGGTGTGCTTTTACGACGACCTCTCGAAGCACGCGCAGTCCTACCGCGAGATTTCGCTGCTGCTGCGGCGTCCGCCCGGCCGCGAGGCGTTTCCCGGCGACGTTTTCTTCCTGCACTCGCGGCTGCTCGAACGCGCCGCGAAACTGAGCGACCCGCTCGGCGCCGGCTCGCTCACGGCGCTGCCAGTAATCGAAACGCAGGCCGGCGATATTTCCGCCTACATTCCCACGAACGTCATTTCCATCACCGACGGCCAGATCTTCCTCGAAGCAGACCTTTTCAACAGCGGATTTCGCCCCGCGATCAACGCGGGCATCTCGGTGAGCCGCGTGGGCGGCAACGCGCAGATCAAAGCGATGCGGCAGGTGGCCGGCACGCTCCGGCTCGACCTCGCGCAGTATCGCGACCTCGCCGCCTTCGCGCAGTTCGGCACCGAGCAGCTCGACAAAGCCACGCAAGCGCAACTCGCGCGCGGCCAGCGATTGATGGAAATTCTCAAGCAGGACCAATTCCAGCCGCTGCCGGTGGAAAAACAGGTCCTCATCATCTACGCCGCCTCGAACCGCTACCTGGATGATCTCCAAGTTTCCGAATGCCGGCGATTCGAAGCCGAGATGTATCCGTTCCTCGACACGAACTATCCCGGCTTGCTCAAGATGCTGCGGGAAAAGAAAGCGATCGATGATGCGGTGAAGGCGGAAGCAACGAAGGCCCTGGACGCGTTCAAGGAGCGGTTCAAGTCGGCGGCTGCGGCGGCAGCCGATTAGCAGGCGCGCCGGGATTCCATGCCCACTCTCCTCGACTATCGGCGGCGCATCCGCTCGGTGAAAAGCACGCAGCAGATCACCCGAGCGATGAAGTTCGTCGCGGCGGCCAAGCTGCGGCGCGCGCAGGAGGGAGTGTTTTCGGCGCGGCCCTACGCGCGTGAAATCATACGCGTACTGCGCTCCGCCGCCACGCGCATGGAGAAGCCGGCGCACCCGCTGCTCGAGCGCCGGCCGGAAGAGCGGCTCGCGGTGCTCGTGCTGACCGGCGATCGCAGCCTGTGCGGCGCGTTCAATTCCAACGTCATCCGCTACGCGGCGGAATTCCTTCGCGAGCACGCTTCGCAACACACCGAGCTTCTGGTGGTCGGGCGCAAGGGACGCGATACACTGCGCCGCCGCGGCTACAAATTTGTGGCCGAATATTTGAACGTCTCGGCGCACGTGGAATTCAGCAAAGCCAAGGAAATTTCGGCCAAGATCGCCGAGCTGTACACGTCCGGAGAAGTGGACGCGGTCTATGCGATTTACAACGAGTTCAAAAACGTGATGGTCCAGAAATTGCGCGCGGAGAAGTTGCTGCCCATCGATCCGGCGGTCGTCGTTTCGGAAGCCGGCGAGATTGGGATGCCGGCGCATGCCAGGCATGAGGCAGCTTCCGCCTCCTTGCCCATGGAGCCCGCGCCTGGAGGCACCGCGCTACAGGTGGACTACATCTATGAGGAACCAGTCGAGCAAATTTTCGGCTACCTGGTTCCGCGCTACCTGGATGCGGAAGTGTTTCGCATCCTGCTCGAGTCCGCCGCGGCCGAACACGCCGCCCGCATGACGGCGATGGAATCGGCCACGAAAAACGCGCGCGAGCTGATTGATCGCCTTACGCTCGAAATGAACAAAATCCGCCAGGCCACGATCACAAAAGAGCTGATCGAGGTGGACAGCGGCGCGGGGATAGCGACTTCGTGATCAGTGATCGGTGTTCGGTGATCAGCGACTTGTGAGTGGTGAGTAGTGAGTGGTGATTGGTGAAAAGCAACGCGCAGCTGGTTGTGATGGCTCGTGAAGATTGAACGATTTACGGATTTGGTGGTTTGGCAGGAGGCGCACAAGCTGGCATTGTTTGTTTACCGGATTACCGCGCGATTTCCGGCCCGCGAGCGATTCGGGATCGTCGGGCAATCGAGACGTGCGGCGGCTTCGGTCTGCGCGAATCTCGACAAAGGGTTCGGCAGGCGCACGACGAAAGAGCTTCTGCGATCTTTGCAGATTGCCCGGGGCGAGCTGGAGGAAATACGATATTTTCTGATTCTCGGACGCGACCTCGCGCATCTGCAACCGGATGACTTTGCGAAAGCCGACGCGCAATGCGATGTTGTGGCAAAACTGATGAACGCGCTGTCGAGGTCGTTAAGAGAACGACTCGCAGCTCGACTAGCAAAAGCGAAATGATGGGAGACACCAATCACCAAGTACCACTCACTACTCACGAATTTACGGGGAGCTCTCAATGACAAGCAACACCAAACACATCGGCCACGTCACCGAAGTGATCGGGCCCGTGGTGGACATTCAATTCGAAGAGCATCACCTTCCGATGATTTATAACGCCGTGCGCATCACCAGCGAAGGCTTCGACGTTCCCGAGCCGCTCGACATCGTCGCGGAAGTGGAGCAGCACCTCGGCGAAGGGCGCGTGCGCACCGTCGCGATGAAGCCCTCCGAAGGGCTGGTGCGCGGAATGAAAGCGGTAGATCTCGGCGGCCCGATCACCGTCCCGGTCGGCCGCGGGACGCTCGGCCGCGTGCTCAACGTGCTGGGCGAGCCGGTGGACAAGCTCGGCCCGGTGAAAACGGACAAGGAGTATCCGATTCACCGCCCGGCGCCGCTGCTCGACGACCAATCCACCACGCTCGAAATGTTCGAGACGGGAATCAAAGTGGTGGACCTGATCGAGCCCTACCTCAAAGGCGGAAAGATCGGGCTGTTCGGCGGCGCGGGCGTGGGCAAGACCGTGCTGATTCAGGAGCTGATCCACAACGTCGCGATGAAGCACGGGGGCGTTTCGGTGTTTTCCGGCGTGGGAGAACGCACGCGCGAAGGCAACGACCTGTGGCTCGAGATGCAGGAATCCGGAGTCGTGGTGCCGGGCAATTCGGAAAAATCCCGCTGCGCGCTCATCTACGGGCAGATGACGGAGCCGCCCGGCGCGCGCCTGCGTGTCGGATTGACCGGGCTGACGGTGGCCGAATATTTCCGCGACGAAGAACACCTCGACGTGCTGCTCTTTATCGACAACATTTTCCGGTTCGTGCAAGCCGGTTCGGAAGTGTCCGCGCTGCTCGGCCGCATGCCGTCCGCGGTGGGCTACCAGCCGAACCTGAATACGGAAATCGGAGAACTTCAGGAGCGGATCACCTCCACCAAGCACGGTTCGATCACTTCAGTGCAAGCCATCTACGTGCCCGCGGACGACTACACCGATCCGGCGCCGGCCGCGACATTCTCGCATCTCGACGCCACCACAAACCTGAGCCGCCAGATCGTCGAGCGCGGCATTTACCCGGCCGTCGATCCGCTGGCCAGCTTTTCGCGCATTCTCGATCCGCGCATCGTCGGGCAGGAACATTACAGCGTCGCGCGCGCCGTGAAAGGCGTGCTCCAGCGCTACAAGGAGCTGCAAGACATCATCGCCATCCTCGGAATCGAAGAACTTTCCGACGACGACAAGCAGACCGTCGCCCGCGCGCGCAAAATCGAGCGATTCCTTTCTCAGCCGATGTTCGTGGCCGCGCAGTTTACCGGCCTCGAAGGGCAGTACGTGAAAGTGGAAGACAGCGTGCGCGGATTCAAAGAGATCGTCGAAGGCAAGCACGACGAACTTCCCGAGCAGGCGTTTTACATGGTGGGCACGATCGAAGATGCCCGCGCGAAAGCGGAGAAACTGGCTGCAGCCGCGTGACACGGCCGCTGGACGGAGCGCCGAGCGCAACAATGCTATCGGAAACAATCGAACTCGAAGTGGTCACGCCCGAGCGGCACGTGCTCACCGAAAAGGTGGACTCGCTCGAGATGCCCGGAAAAGAGGGCTACCTCGGGATTCTGCCGGGCCACGCGCCGCTGATCACGGAGCTGGGTGTGGGCGTTCTCACGTACCGCAAGGGAACCGAGTCGCGCCGCCTGACCGTAATCAACGGCTACGCGGAAGTGTTGCCGGATCGCGTGATTGTTCTCGCGGAGCTTTCCGAGCGTGCGGAAGAAATCGATGTAGCGCGCGTGAAGAGCGCGCTCGCCAGGGCGCAGGCGCAACTCGCGAAAGCCGGATCGCCGGATGTGGACTGGGAGCTTGCGTCGTTTGCGCTCCAGCGGGCAATGGTCCGCTTGCAAGCTGCCTCGAAAGAGCCGGTTCCCGCCGGCAATGAGGACCGGCGTCACACATCCTCGTGATGGCGTTCACGGCAAAAGGAAGGCGCGTAGCGGCATCTTCAGAATCCGCGCCGCATCCAATGATGCTGGAGCACAACAGAGCGCATTTGCATGGCTGAGATTACGGTTTATTCCACGTGCTGGTGCGGCGATTGCCGGCGCACCAAACAGTTTCTTCGCGAGCGCGGCGTCGCGTTTCGGGAAGTCAATATCGACGAAACACCCGAAGCCGAGGACCTCGTGCTGCGGGTCAATAACGGCCTTCGCAAAGTGCCCACGATTGAGGTGGACGGCCGCTACTTCGCTTGCAGCCCCTTCGATCCCTACCAGCTCTCGGAAGAGCTAAAAATCCCGCTCAATCCATAAGTTTCTCAGCGCGGCCTTCGGTTTTAAACAAGCCCTGCGCCGCGCGTCATCACGCCGGCGATTTGCAGATCCTGCGTGAGCACCACGAGATCGGCATCGGCGCCGATCGCGATGATGCCCTTTTTCCCGGCGAGGCCGATGCGGCGCGCGGGCAGGATCGTCACCATGCGGACCGCTTCAGGAAACGGCACGCCAAGCGAGATCACGTATCGCAGCGCGCGATCGAGTGTAAGCGTGCTTCCGGCCAGCTTTCCTTCCGAATTCCGGCAGATTCCGTCTTTCACATACACTTCGATATTCCCCAGGCGATAATTTCCGTCGGGCATTCCGGTGGCGGACGTCGCGTCGCTCGCAAGCATCACCGTGTCGAAACCTTTGGTGCCGATGAGCACCTGGATCGCCGGGCCCGCCACGTGCACGCCATCGGCAATCACTTCAGCAGTGATGTCGGGATCGGTGAGCACCGCGCCGACAATTCCCGGATCGCGGTGCGTGAAAGGCCGCATCGCATTGTAGAAATGGACGGCGTGGCGCGCGCCGACCGCAAACGCCGCCCGCGCCTGATCGTAATCGGCGTCGGTGTGTCCGAGCGCAACCGTGAGCCCATCGGCTGTGGCCGCCGCAATCATTTCCAGAGCGCCTGCAAGCTCCGGCGCGAGCGTGAGAATCCGCACGAGCCCGTCGGCGGCTTCGCGGAACTTTTGAAGCGTCGCGGCCGAAGGCTTCGTGATAGCGTCGGAAGGATGCACGCCGCGGCGCGCTTTGCTGATGAACGGCCCTTCGAGCTGGATTCCCAGGATTTCGGCAGCGAGGCGCGGATTCTCTTCCGGCTCCTGGTGCGCGCGAATGTAGCGGGCAATCCCCTGCAAGCTGTGGCAGGTTTCTTCCGCGCCCGCCGTCATGGTGGTGGCGACGATCGAAGTGGTGCCGTGGCGCGCATGAGTTGTGGCGACGCGATCGAGCGCGCGCGCCGTCGCTTCCATCACGTCGTGGCCGCCGCCTCCGTGGACGTGCAGATCCACGAAACCGGGCACGACCGTCATATCCCCGGCAGCATAAGGAACCGCGTCGGGCGGAACGCGCACCTGATCGCGGGGACCCAGCCCGGCGATTTTTCCGTCTTCCACCAGGATGACGCAATCCTGGAGCTCATCCTGCGGAGTGAGCACGCGGCCGGCATAAATCGCAGTAGCGGTCATCGCAAAATCATGCTAACCGAACTCCGCCGTAAAATCACACCCGAGCCTTGCATCCTTTTCCTTCTCCGCTACAATCGTTGGGCGATTCTCTCCGGAGGAAACTGGATGGCATATGACAAGCGGTACGTGGCCCAGAAGCGGCAGCGGCGCCGCCGCAAGGCCGCCAAGGCGAAAATGAAGCTCTATGAGCAGGGAAAAATGCCTCACGACAAGCTTCCCTCCCTCGCGAAGAGGTTCCTCGCCCGCAAAATGCGCGCACTGAAAAAAGCCGAATAAAAGAAAAAGGGGGCGTCCGGCGGACGCCCCCTCGGGGTGATTGAGCCCGGCCCCCGGCAGGGGCGGCTCGCGTGTTGGATCCCTTTAGTTGCCGTTCCCGGAAGCCTGCGCGTGCGTGGTCTTGGCTTTCGGCACGCTCAGGTAGCCGGTGATTTTGTCTTTGCCGACGCTATTGACCGTGAACTCGAGCGGGGCGCGAGTGCCGCGGGTGAAGAAGTAGATCGGCTCGTTGACCGAGCGGTTCTTCTTCTCGTACCGGGCGTCGTCCACGTAAATGGCCACGGTGAAAATGTTCTTCTTCTCGTTGATGCCGCGGAGCTCGACCATCAGGTCGCCCACCTTCTGGCGCTCGCCGCGCTTGTTGATGGTGAACTCGTAGTAATCGCGCTCGCCGAGGCGGCGGAGCTCTTCGATCTCGTCGTGGTTCTTGGCGATCAAAGTGCCGAATTCGCCGCGCGCCAATTGAAGATTGTTCTTCGTGGTCTCGAGGTCGCTCTTCACACCCGTCACGTCGGTCCCAAGCTTGTTCACATCATCGACATTCGCCTTGGTGGCAAGTTGGGCGTTCGTCTGGGTCTGAAGGTCGGCCAATTCCTTGGCGTCTTCTTCCTTGATCTTCTTGGCCTGCGCGCGCGCTCGGCCGATTTCGCCCTGGGTCAGCTTCATCTTGTCGGTCACCACGCTCAGCTCGCCCTGGAGCTGCGCGTTGGTGTCTTCCGCCTTCGAGAGCCGCTGCGTGAGCACGTCCTGATTCTGCTTGAACTGCTGCGTTTGCGCTGCCAGCGATTGCTCCAGCGCCTTTGACCGCGTCGAAGCTGTCCAGCCTACTCCGAGGGCCCCAAGTGACACGACCGCGAGGGCCACCACGATAATTCCCACCCAACGGGGGGCCGCGGCGTCCTGGGGTACGATTTCGTGCCGTTCCTCTGTCATTCTCTTTCTCCTCCGTAAAATCCCTTGCGACGGGGGATAGGAGCAAGCGCAGAGCCAAACGTCCCAAACTGGGCCTGACGCGCTAACCAGCTTATTTTCAATGGGTTAAAAACGACCTCGCAGGGCCGCGTAGACGGGACTGTGTCAGAAACCCTGCAATTTTTACGTGCGCGTAACGTTTTCTTCGTGGTGGCTTTGACCGCCGCCACAGCGCCTGGTTACCCCAAGGAACGTGGTTATCGCGTCACCGTCATTTGTCGCAACTGGGCGATGCGGTCAGCCAGCGGCGGATGAGTGCTGAACAGGCTGGAAAAAATCTGCCCGGCCGTGAGTGGCGCCACAATCATCAAGGCGGAAGTGGATGGAGGCACGTCCATCGGAATCTTCTTGTTGTAGGCGCCGAGCTTTTCGAGCGCGCGAATCAAGCCGTACGGATGGCCCACCAGCCGCGCGCCTGAAGCGTCCGCTTGATATTCGCGCTGCCGCGAAATGCCCAATTGCAAGAGAAGAGCTGCGAAGGGCGCCAGAATCAGCATCAAAATTGCCACCAGCCCTCCGCCCTCGCGGTCTCTGCCGCGCCCGCCCATGCCGCCGAAGATCATTCCCCAGCGGCCCATCTGAGCAATCCAGGTGATTGCGCCGGCGATGGTCGCCGCGATCGAGGAGGTCAGGATGTCGTAATTGCGAACATGCGAAAGCTCGTGGGCGATCACGCCCTCGAGCTCTTCATCGTCCATGAGTTCCAGCAATCCTTCCGTGACCGCCACCGAGGCGTGGCTCGGATTGCGGCCCGTGGCAAATGCATTCGGCGCCGGCTGTGGAATCAGGTAAAGCTTCGGCATGGGGATATTGGCTTTGCCCACGAGACGATCCATCACGGCATAGAGCCGCGGTGCCTTTTCGCGGCTGATCGGCACGGCCCCGCTCGAAGCCAGCGCGATTTTGTCCGAGAAGAAATAGGCGACGCCGTTCATCAGGATTGCAATCACAAGCGCCATCGTCATGCCGCGCGGCCCGCCGAAGGCTTCCCCGATTCCGAGGAGCAGCAGCGTCAGCGCTGTCAGAAGCAAAGTTGTTTTGATTGTTTTCATGGCCTGAACTCCTTGCGCCCGATTTATGCGGCGCCTTTCTTCGCTGTCTGCTGGGTGAACTTCATCTCATCGGTCTTGGGATCAACATCCACCAGAACCGCGTCGCCTGGATGAACTTCGCCGTCGAGAATTTTCAGCGCCAGCGGATCCTGGATCAGCCGCTGAATCGCGCGCTTCATCGGCCGCGCCCCATAAGCGGGCTCGTAACCCTCCCGTATCAAGAGAGCCCTTGCCATCGGCGCCAGCTTAAGCGTGATTTGCCGCTCGGCGAGCAGCTTCATCACGCGCTGCATCTGGAGATCAATGATGCGATCGATCTGATCTTTGCCGAGCGGGCGGAACAGCACGATATCGTCGACCCGGTTCAGGAACTCCGGACGGAAGAGTTCGCGCAAAGCCGCCATGGCGCGTTCCCGCGCCTGCTTGGGATCCTTTTCGGCGAGCTCGAAAATCGCCGTCGAGCCCACATTCGACGTCATGATGATGACCGTGTTGCGGAAGTCCACCGCGCGGCCCTTGCCGTCGGTGAGGCGTCCGTCTTCGAGGATCTGCAACAGCACGTTGAAGACATCGGGATGGGCCTTCTCGATCTCGTCGAGCAGCACCACGGAATAGGGACGTCGGCGGACCGCCTCGGTCAATTGCCCGCCTTCTTCATAGCCGACGTACCCCGGAGGCGCGCCAATCATGCGCGCCACGCTGTGCTTTTCCATGTACTCAGACATGTCGAGGCGGATCATGGCGCGCTCGTCGTCAAACAAAAACTCCGCCAGCGCTCGCGCGAGCTCGGTCTTGCCCACGCCGGTCGGCCCCATGAACAGGAACGAGCCAATCGGGCGGTTCGGATCGCTCAAGCCGGAGCGGCTGCGGCGAATCGCATTCGCGACGGTCGCAAGCGCGGCATCCTGCCCCACGACGCGCAGCCGCAGCCGGTCTTCCATGTGAATCAGCTTCTCGATTTCGCCTTCGAGCAGCCGGCCGACGGGAATGCCCGTCCATTTGCTGACGATTTTGGCGATTTCTTCTTCGCCGACCTCTTCTTTGAGCATCGGCTTTTCCTTTTGGAGTTCGGCCAGGCGGTCCTGCGCGTTCTTCAGCTCCTTTTCCGCGGCGGCCAGCTTGCCGTAGCGGATCTCGGCGACGCGCGAGAGGTCGGCCGCGCGCTCGTAGCGCTGTTCCTCGCCCTTGAGCCGCTCGATATCTTCCTTCAATTTGCGAATCCGGCCGATGGCGTCTTTTTCGGTCTGCCAGCGGGCTTTCAGGGCGCTCGATTGCTCGCGCAGCGAGGCGAGCTCTTTCTCGATTTCGCCCAGGCGTTCGCGCGAATGTTTGTCCGATTCCTTGCGCAGCGCCTGGCGCTCGATTTCGAGCTGCATGATGCGGCGCTCGATTTCGTCGATTTCAGTTGGCAGGGAATCGATTTCCATGCGCAGGCCGGCGGCGGCTTCATCGACCAGGTCAATGGCCTTGTCCGGGAGGAAACGGTCGGTGATATATCGCTGCGAAAGCATCGCAGCGGCCACAATCGCGGCATCCTTGATGCGCACGCCGTGATGGACTTCGTAGCGCTCCTTCAAGCCGCGCAAAATCGCGATCGTATCTTCCACCGACGGCTCACCGACCATCACGGGCTGGAACCGGCGCTCGAGCGCCGGATCCTTCTCGATGTATTTGCGGTACTCGTTGAGAGTGGTCGCCCCAATGGCGCGCAATTCGCCGCGGGCGAGCGCGGGCTTGAGCATATTGGAAGCATCCATCGCGCCTTCGGCCGCGCCGGCGCCCACAAGGGTGTGCAGCTCGTCGATGAAGAGAATGATTTGGCCCTCGGATTCGGTGACTTCTTTGAGGAGAGCTTTGAGGCGGTCTTCGAATTCGCCGCGGTATTTTGCGCCCGCCACCATGGAAGCGAGGTCGAGCGCAACAATGCGCTTAGGCTTCAGCACTTCAGGGACGTCCCCAGCGACGATGCGCTGCGCCAGGCCCTCGACGATAGCGGTCTTGCCCACGCCGGGCTCGCCAATCAGCACCGGATTGTTCTTGGTGCGGCGGGCCAGAATCTGCATCACGCGGCGGATTTCCTCATCGCGGCCGATCACGGGATCGAGCTTGCCACGCCGGGCCAGCTCGGTCAGGTCGCGCCCGTACTGTTCGATGGCGCGGTAAGTGGATTCAGGATTCTGCGAAGTGACGCGGTGGCTTCCGCGGATCGTAGCCATTGCCTGGAGAATGGCGTCGTGGCTGGCACCCTGGCGCGCGAGCAATTGCCCGGCGGGGTCGCGGTCGGCGCCCGCAATTCCGAGCAGAATGTGCTCGGTCGAGACGTACTCGTCTTTCAGGCGCTGCGCTTCGTCAAAAGCCCGCTCGAGCACATCGTTCGAGGCAGGGCTCAAGTACTGTTGGGAAACTCCCGACACCTTCGGCAGGCGCGCGACCTGCTTCTCGATCTCGCTTGCCAGGCTTGCCGGAGGCACGCCCAGCTTTTCGAGGAGAGGCGGCACCACGCCGTCACCCTGAGCGATCAGCGCCCAGAGGATGTGCAGCGGCTCAATTTGCTGCTGCCCCGAGCGGCCGCCGTATTCTTGGGCCGCCTGGAGCGCTTCCTGAGCCTTGACGGTTAATTTGTCGAATCGCAGCATTGCGAAATTTTCTCACTTTCCACCGGAGACGAAAAGAGGGCCGGAGCGTCGCCCCGGCCCCCGACGAAAGAGGCGACAGCTTAGTTGTTGCTCGTGACGTTGACTTTCACCTGCTTCGGCTTGGACTCGGCGCGCTTCGGCAATTCCACGGTCAGCACGCCGTTTTTGTACTCCGCCTTGATCGCTTCGGTGTTCACCGTGCTCGGCAGGCTGAAGCTGCGGCTGAACGAACCATAGGTGCGCTCGATCCGCAGATAGTTGTCTTCCTTCACCTTTTGCTCGAACTTCCGCTCGCCGCGCAGGGTGAGCATGTTGTTCTCGACGCGAACGTCCAGTTCCTTCTCGTCCATTTCCGGCAGGTCGGCCTTGATCACCAGCTCGTTCTCGGTCTCGTAGATATCTACAGCCGGAGCCCAGGTGGTCAGCGCCGAATTGTCGGAGCGGGCCGGGAAGTTGGTCTCAAACAACCGGTTCACTTGCTCTTGCAAAGTGGAGAGGTTGCGAAAAGGGTCCCAGCGGGTAATCGACATCTTCAATCTCCTGTGACGCTTAGTTAGCGCAAGCACATAATAAAATATGCGTCTCTTATTGTCAAGTATTATCCGAAACCCTTTATTTCACCTACTTAGCGTAACAACTGTCCTACAAAATCTTTACTATCATGCACTTAAGGTAGTGCGTTTCCGGCATGGTCAGCAGGATGGGGTGGTCTTGCGCCTGCGTCCGGCGGTCCACGACCACGACAGGCTTATGTGCGTCTGTGGCCGCCTCGGCCAGGATCTGGAGGAACAGCGCCTCGCTGATGTGGTAAGAGCAGGAGCAGGTGACCAAAAAGCCGCCGGGTTTGAGCAGCTTGAGGGCGCGGAGATTGATTTCTTTGTACCCGCGGTGTGCCGCGGGGATGCTGTCTCGATTCTTTGCGAACGCCGGAGGGTCGAGAACGATCATGTGAAAGCGCCGGCCGGCTTCGTCGTATTCCTTGAGCAAATCAAATGAATTTCCGGCGCGGAAGGTGACGTTCGAGATGGAGTTCAATTCCTGGTTGCGCCGGGCGGCTTCCACGGCCGCGGGAGCCATGTCGATGCCTTCGACATGGTCGCATTTGTCCGCCACCGTGAGCGCAAACCCTCCCTGGTAAGTGAAGCAATCGAGCACTTCGCCCGAGGCATATCGGCGCGCGGCCCAGTGATTCTCGCGCTGGTCGAGAAACGCCCCGGTTTTTTGTCCCTTTTCTAGATCGTAGGCGAAGCGCACGCCGTTTTCTTTGACCAGGACCTCGGACGGGATTTCACCGAAGAGCGTTCCGACGCGCTGGTCGAGGCCTTCGAGCAAGCGAACTTTGGGGTCATTCCGCTCCAGAATCCCCCGGGGAGAAAAAAGCTCCACGAGGATTTCCACGAGCATGGCTTTGTGGCGGTCGGCAGCCTGACTCAGCGTTTGAATGACGAGATATTCGCCATAGCGGTCCACGATCAGCGAGGGCAGCAGGTCGGCTTCGCCGTAGACAATGCGAAACGCTTCCGTGTTCTCGACCACGAGTTGCCGGTAGGCAGCAGCGCGGCGGAGACGCTCGGTGAAGAACGCGCGGTCCGCGGGCACATCTTCGCGCGTGAGCAGCCGGAGGGCGATCTGCGATTTGTCGCTGTAAAAGGCGCGGCCGTGAAAGCGTCCGCGCTCGTCCGTAAGCCGGACGATGGCGCCGGGCTCGGCATTCGCGCTGCGCACATCGCTTCGATAAATCCACAGATGGCCCGAGCGCAGCCGCTCGATTCCACGCGGACTGATGACCACTCCGCCTTCGGGCATCGATGTGTCCTTCGCGAATGAACCGGCCGGAGGGTTCGCTACAATGGCTCCGGGCCGTGCCGGCCGAGCGGCGCACGCATGGCAGGCAGCCCGGCGCCAAACCCGGCAGGGCTGCTCTCTTAGCACACTCGGAGGAGTTCTGCCAGTCGAGCCGAAAGGCCCAAATCCGGAAAAGCGAGGCGGGAAGATTTGAAGCTAAGCGATTTTGATTACGATTTGCCGCCCGAGCGGATTGCGCAGTGGCCGCTCGACGAGCGCGACGCCTCGCGCATGCTTTTGCTCGACCGCGCGACGGGAAAATGGGACGACCGCCAATTCCGCGAGCTGCCGGAGCTGCTTCGCGGCGATGAGCTGATTGTCCTCAACAATGCGCGAGTGCTGCCGGCGCGGCTCTTCGGGCGCCGCGCGGGGATTCATGCCGAGCCTCCCGGCGCGCACAGTCCGGCAAAGGGCGAATTCTTGCAAAGCCCGATCGAAGTGCTCCTGGTGCGCCCGCTCGCGCCCGACACCTGGGAAGCGCTTGTGCGTCCCGGCAGGAAAGTCGGGGTGGACGAGCGGATTTTTTTCGGTGAAAACGAATTGACGGCGCACGTCGAAGGCCGCGGCGGCTTCGGTTTGCGGGTGCTCCGCTTCGAGGCGCGAGACGGTTTCCACGAAACGCTTGCGCGCCTCGGGCACATTCCGCTTCCGCCTTACATCAAGCGAGCGGATGCGCCGCTCGACCGCGAGCGATATCAGACCGTGTTCGCGCGGCAGGGCTGTGCGGTAGCCGCTCCAACGGCGGGGCTGCACTTTACGCCCGAAATTTTGGAAAAACTGCGCCAGCGCGGCGCCCAATTCGCCGAAATCACGCTCGACGTGGGCCTCGGGACATTCGAGCCAATTCACACCGAGCGTCTGGAGGACCACCCCATTCACTCGGAGGCGTACGAAATCACCGCCTCCACTGCGGAAGCGCTCGCGCGAGCGCGCAAAGAAAAGAAGCCGGTGCTGGCGGTGGGCACGACAGTGGTCCGCGCGCTCGAAGACGCCGCGGAAAAAACCAGTGAGCAGGCGGGAGCGATTGCCCCCGGCCGGTATGAGGCGAGCATTTTCCTTTACCCGGGGAAGCCGTTCCGCGTGGTGAATCAACTGCTCACGAATTTTCATTTGCCGAAGTCGAGTTTGCTGGCGCTGGTCGCAGCGTTTGCGGGCCGTGAGAATATTCTGCGCGCCTATCGCCATGCCGTCGAATCCGGCTATCGCTTCTACAGCTATGGCGACTGCATGCTGATCCGCTAGGCCTCGCTCACTCTTGGTTTGGTGTCCCGCGCGGGCCTCATCCGTGCAACCTGCCGGATGTTCGTCTATAATCCGCATCCTGCGGTGGGGGTTGTCCGGAATGCGGTATCTGATCCTCAGCGATATCCACGCAAACTTGACGGCACTCGACGCTGCCCTGGAGGCAGCCAAGGATTGCTGGGAGAAGGCCGTCTGCCTGGGCGACGTGGTCGGCTACGGCCCCGACCCCAATGAAGTGATCGACCGGGTGCGCTCGCTGGATGCCGTAACGATCCGAGGCAACCACGATAAAGCCGGCAGCGGGCTGGCGAATGCGGAAGACTTCAATCCGGTCGCGCGCAGCGTGGCGCTTTGGACGCGCGAGCAGTTGCGCCCGGAGAACCGGGAATACCTGGAAAAACTTCCGACCGGGCCGATGAAAATCGACGGGTTTACGATCGTTCACGGAGCCGCCCGGGATGAGGACGAATACGTTTTCGCGCCCGCCCAGGCGCTCGATAGCCTCATTGACGCGCCTTCGCCGGTCACGTTCTTCGGACACACGCACTTGCAAGGCGGCTTCACGCTGCGCGACAGCGTGGGAGTCCTGCATTTCAAAACTGCGGGCGAGAACAAGTTCTCGAAACTGGCCATCGAGGAAGGCACGACGTACTTGTTGAATCCCGGCTCGATCGGGCAGCCGCGCGACGGCGACACGCGCGCCGCATTTGCGATCGCCGATCTCCAGAACAATGTGGTGGAGTTTTGGCGCGTTCCCTACGATATCGAGGCAGTGCAGAAGCGAATGTCGGCGGCCGGGCTGCCCGAGGCGCTGATTCTCCGCCTCTCATTCGGCCGCTGAGATTCGCACGGACACTTCATGGAGCCACAGGAAAGCCAGCCGGAGCCGGAGCGAAGCAGTTTTCCCGCTGCGTTCATTGCCGGCGCGATCGTCGTGCTGCTGCTTCTGGGCGCCGTGCTGCTTATCGGGCGCAGGATGCAGCCGCGCGGCTCGGCTGCTTCCATTACGTTTCCCTTCGGCGCCGCCGAGCAGGCCTACGCCGAGCACGTCCATTTCAAAGACATTCAGATGGCGCGGGCCACGAATTTTCTCAATCAGGAATTTACTTACATTTCTGGAATTATGTCCAACGACGGCGCGCGCACGCTGCACGGACTCGAGGTCCAGCTCGAATTTCACGATCCTTTCAAACAGGTGATTTTGCGCGAGAAGCAGCAACTGGTGGGTCCGGGCACGCGCCCGCTCGAGGGGGGCGAGCGGCGGTCGTTCCAAATTACGCTGGAACATGTTCCCGCGGAGTGGGATCAGCAGTATCCTAGTATCCGGGTCACGGGTATGATCGTGGAGTAGACGAAGCCCGCGGCCCGGCTTGTATCTAAACGCAGGAAAAACTGTCTATGAACCCAACGAACGCACCCGCAGAGGATTTTTCCGAAATCGACCGCGCCATCGGCGAGATGGCTTCTTCAGGAAGCGTGGAAGTACACGAAGACGGCGAATGGCTTGCCGAACTCGTGGGCCTGCACTGCGAATTCCGCCAGCAAGGAAGAAGCTCCCTCGTCCATCTGTGGTCGGACGAGCGGAATCTCACGCGCCGCGTCCTGCGCGTGAAAGAACGCACCGCCGAGCGCATCGTTCTGGAAGTGCGGCGGTTCGGCCGCGCCAAACCGGGACGCCTCGAATTTCTCCGCACCGATTCGCCGCGCTCGGCCGGGCGGATCACGCGCGAGCAGTTCCGCGCGCGCTTCCACCGGATTCTCGCGGAACGCTTTCCCGACGCGGTGGTCGATGGGCTCAGCGCTTCGCCCGACCTCGAACATTCCCTCTCCGGAATTTACGTGCGCGGGCGCATGCAGGAGGCCGCGCAGAGCTGGGCGTTTCTGGCGGCATCGCCCGCGGAATCCGCCGCGGCCATCGACGGCATCCTCGCCTTCGGGCTCATCTGGCTCGATTGGACGCGCAGCCATTCCGACCGCCGGGCTATCGAAGGGCTCCGCCTGTTTGTGCCGCAGGGAACCAGCGGAAGAATTCGCGAGCGCGCGCTCGCCCTTTCCTCCGCTGCGCGCACGGAAATCTTCGAGTACACCGTGCCGGACGCGAAGATGCAGAAAATGGATCCCGCCGACGCGGGGAATCTCGAAAGCCGGCTCATCCCGCGCCGCGAAATCGAATCGGCGCTGCATGCGGCGGACCACGCGATCAGCCGCATTCGATCGCTTGTTCCGCGGGCGAGCGAGGCGATGCAAACGCGCGTCCCGCCCGGAACGAGCGAGGTGGCGCTCAACTTCCGCGGCCTCGACTTTGCGCGCTGGACGAAAGACGGCGTTTTCTTCGGGCTCCGCGAAGCGCGGCATTCGCTGACGCAGGCAAACGAAAACGAACTCGAGCAGCTCATCCGCCAGCTCGATTTGCACCGGAGTTCGCTCGCCACTGAAAAGAACCGCTCGCTTTACCGCGCGGTTCCCGAGCGCTGGCTCGAATTTCTGGCGCTGGAAGACGTAACGCTCATCAACGCCCAACTCGACGCCGAACACGTCTACGCGCAGGTCCCGGCGCTCGCCGGAGGAGACCGCGGCGTGCTCGACTTGCTGGCAGCCACGCGGCGCGGCCGGCTCGTGGTGATCGAGCTGAAGGCCACGGAAGATATTCAGATGCCCATGCAGGCGGTGGATTACTGGCTGCGCATCCGGCGGCACCAGCGCGAAGGCGATTTTCAGCGCGGCGGGTATTTCGCCGGAATCGAGCTCGATCCGCAGCCGCCGCTGGTGTGGCTCGTGGCGCCGGGGCTGCGCTTTCATCCGGCTACCGACACGCTGCTGAAATATCTGGCTCCGGAAATCCACGTCACGCGCATCGGACTCAACGAAAATTGGCGCCGCGGACTGAAAGTTGTCTTTCGGCAGTAGATCGCCAAGGATGCTGCGCAAAAAAGAAGGGAAGCGGACTGGATTGAACCAGTTCCACTTCCCGGGGTGTGTCCTAGAAGTGTTTGATAAATTAGACGCGGACCAATTCGAAAAGGTTGCAGAAAAAAGTGTGGTCAGTAAAAAAGATATTTCCGCCACTTTTCATCGCGATGCCCGATCAGGCGCATCAATTGCCGCGAGGTGTGCAGCGTGAACGGCCGCGGGCGCCGCTGGAGCTTGAGCCCCGCTTCTTCCGGCGTGCGGTCTCCTTTGCGGTTGTTGCAGGAGTAGCAGCAAGCGACCAGGTTTTCCCACGATGAACGCCCGCCGCGCGAGCGCGGCAGCACGTGGTCGAGTGTCAGCTCCGAAGCCGGAAATGCGCTGCCGCAGAACTGGCACGTATTGCGGTCGCGCAGCAGAATATTTTTCCGCGAAAGCGCGCGGCTCTGCTGGGGGATGTGCCGGTAAGTCAGCAGCCGGATCACCGACGGAACCTTGATGGCCTTCGAAGTGGAATGCACTTCGTGGTGATTGGTCTCCTCCGCCTGGGCCACGCCTTTCAGCATCAGGATCAACGCGCGCCGCACGGCGGTCACGTTGATGGGCTCAAACGTGGCGTTCAGAACCAGCACCGGGGCTTGCATCACCGAAGGACGGCTGGCCGGTGAAATTTGCGGTCGCGGAGCGGCTGGGTCAGTCGAACTCTTCGCCAGCGAGATATTGGGCCGGGGTCGTAAACCGCCTTTGAATACGTTTTCCATGGGCGCCTTTCGGCGTTAAAAGGATAGCTTACCTCAGCTAGTAGAGATGCTCACAGCATCCCGCTGGTTTTCCCGGTGCGAGGCGTTGCTCTGAAGCTTCGAAGAACCTGCAGGCGACCAGCCGGGGACGACCCGCCCGACGGTCAGCCCCATTACCTCCGCCGCCCCCGCCTTCTTGAGGGTCCGCGAGCAGGCATCCAGCGTCGCGCCAGTCGTCAGTACATCATCTACCAGCAGGATGCGCAGGTTGTCAACTCGCCTTCCCGGGCGAGTCGCGTAGGCGCCACGTACCGATTTCCAATGCTCGCTGCGGGAAAGGACCAGGCGCGGCGGGCGAGGCTTGGTCCGGACCAGCACGGAGGCGTCCAGCTTCAACTGGAGCCGCCGAGCGAGAGGACGCGCGAGCAGCTTCGCCTGGTTGTAGCCGCGCTCCCGCAGGCGATCCGGATGCAGCGGGACGGGGACGACAATGTCCGCGCAGAATTTTTCGCCGGCGGCCTTCACAAGCTCGGCGAGCCGCTCCCCGAACCAAACGCCCAGGCGCGTCACTTGCTCGTATTTCATCAGCGTGATCGCGCCCCGGAGCGCGTCATCGTAAATCGCCAGGCTGCGCGCCCGCTCAAAAGCATACGTTGGGACGCGGCACAACCGGCAGAGCGGCTGAATCGCCTCGGCGGCTACGGCGGAGATGAAAGGCCGCCCGCAACACTCGCACATCGGCGGCGAAATCAACGTGATCGAGCTGAGGCAGGCCTCGCACACCGGGATCCGGCTCGCGTTCAGCAGGGTCGAGCCGCAGATCCGGCAGGGCGCGGGGAAGATCACCGCGGCAAGCGCATCGAGCGCAGTTCGAATAAGCACGGGAGTACTGCTGGAGGAGGGGTTGCCGCAACCTTACTTCATCTACACGGCTAAGGAAAGAACGAATGCAACAAGCGCACGTCGCCCCGCGAACGCGCGCGCAAAGCTCAAATCATCCTCCTGGAAGAAAGGAATCCTTACAGCAGGCCCTGCTCCATCTTTTCCTGGCAGGAAAGGCAGTAGCGCGTCCAGGGCACCGCTTCCAGGCGTTTCTGCTGGAGTTCCTGGTGGCAGGAAATACATTCACCAAAGGAATTTTCCCTGATCCGGTTCAGCGCATCGTCCACAAGCTGGAGCAGCGAGCGTTCGTTGTGCGTCTGGCCGAACAGGAATTCCTTGGTGTACGAATTCGCGGCCTTATCCGCGAGATCGACTGTCGGATCTTCGTCGGCTTCGCGGCCTTCTTGCTCGGTGCGGGCAATCCCCTTCACGAGCTCCTCGCGCCGCGTCACCAGCCGCTTTTTGTAGTACTCAAGCCTTTTCTTTTCCATCGTCAGGCCCCAAGGCAGGGTCAAATGTCCCGCCCAAAACCAAAAATTTTACCGACAGTTCCGCCGGTTGTCAAATCAGTGACATCGAAGCGTTGAGGTTCGATGCAAGGAAAGGCGAGAAGATTCAACTGCCCCCAATGGCTGTCGGCATCCGAACGATCGGCGCAAAGCGCCTTACGCCGCGCGCTCCCGGGCGGGAAACATGAAATGAATTCCCACAGCGGCCAAAATAAGGACCCCGAACACCAGGTAGCTGCCTTCAGGTCCCACTGTTCCGCCCGTGAGCCAATCAGGACCATGGAGAGAAGAGTTCAAAAGATGGCCTTGCGCCAGCATGCCGCTATCGGGCACTCCGTAAAAAAATGTTTCGGTCCAATCGAACCCGGCGTGGATCCCCACAGCGAACCACAAGTTCCCGGTTCGCCACAAGGAGAACAGAGCCAGCAGCCCGAAACTTCCGGCCATGAACGCCCCAATTTTTGCTTCGCCGGGATTGCTGAGATGGCCGGCTCCAAACAAGAAAGAAAGGACCAGAGCGGCCGGCCAGAAACCGATGCCGGATGCGAGCGTGTATTGCAAGTAGCCGCGAAATCCGAATTCTTCGAAGAAACCTGTGAACAGGAAGCCGATGGCGTAGAGGATTCCGTACTTCAGCGCGACCAAGCCGAAGGCTCCAATTCCGGTGATGGTGAATCCGTGGAGCGCCGCGATCGAGCCCACGAGCAGCGTCACCATCGCGAACCCGTACGGCAGCCCCAGCCAGAACCGCGCCCCGAACGTTTCCTTCACAGGCAGGCCGTACACGCCAAAGGGACGGTTTTCGATTTTCGCCATGATGACCGCGGGAATAAGGACTGCGAGGAATGTGAAGATCTCGCCCACAGCCGAGGGGCCCGCAGCAAGCTCTCCGTTCGCAGGCGCAGATAACCATTCGCGCAACGACGGAAAATGATGAAGCGTGAATCGCAGTCCCCAAAGCAGCGCCGCAACCAGCACCAGATAGATTGCGATCCTCCAGCCGGCGCGAGTGCCATTCGGCCCGAGGAATATCCAGCGGATTGAAAAAGCGGGACGCTCCTCCCGAGGGGCTTCTCCCGCGGGAGATGGCGGCATCAAGGGACTGGAATTCGTCGTCACGCTCTAAATCCCCCCGGTCATGGATGCGAATTGCCTTGCAAATCGCGCAGCACGATACCTCAGTTTCGCCCGGGCCGAAAGGCTCTTCACTATCGAGGCGGCGGGCAAATTCAAATCTCGGAGGGCGATTTCTTGGGAGGGTACAGCAACACGAATGCCACGAAGGCCAGCGCAAAGACCACAAAATCGATGGCGCTGCCTTCCGGCCCGATCGTTCCTCCGGTGAGCCAGTTGGGCCCGTGGAAAGACGAATTCAGTAGATGGCCTTTGGCGAGCAATCCGCTGTCCGGAGTCGAATAGATGAATGTCTCCGCATAATCGCCGGCCGCGTGGAAGCCGATCGCGAACCATAGACTGCCCGTCCGTTGCAGCGTCAGGCACGCAAAAATGCCGAACGTGAACACAGAAAGCGCGCCGACCCAGCCTTCGCCGGGATTGGTGAGGTGGGTCGCTCCGAAAATCCCGGAGATGAGAATCGCCGACGGCCAGAATCCGATGCCGGAACCGAGCGTGAACTGTGCATAGCCGCGGAACAGGAATTCCTCGAAAAGCCCTACGAGCACAAAGCTGATTGCCCAGAGGATCGCGTACTTCACGAGTGCGGAACCGACAAGCGCAATCGTCCCGAATGAAAATCCACCCAGGGCGGCGATGATCACCATCTCGATCGAAACAAAGGCCAGTCCCCACGCGATGCCCTGCCAGAAAAATTTCCCGAACGCGCCCTCGCGCGGAATTCCGTACAGATCGAAGGAACGCTTTTCAATCCGGCTCATGATCCAGGCGGCGAGAAGGGCCACGGCCAGTGACGAGCTTTCGAAAATCAGCGAGAACGCCGGAGTAAGGACACCATTCACCTGCGACTGAGCAAAAAGCTCGCGCACGCCCGGAATCAGACGGATTGCGATCAGGACGATGTTGAGAAGCACGGCGAACAGAGCAATGAACATCACCAAGCGCCACCCGGCGCGGATCCCTTGCGGGCCGATGAAAATGTTGCGGAATCCGCTGGGCTTTTCAGCCAGCGGCGCGGGCTCTGCCGGCGGCATCGTGGAGTCGAGTGAGCCCCGCTCAGAGGTCATGGATACTCTCCTGTCAAAATTTAATACGTCGCAAGGTCCCTGAAAGTTCATTTCCCGCGGAGGCAGCAGGATACACGCAATTTCAGACGCACGGGCTGCGAATTCCGGTAGCATGCGGAAGCCCGGCGGCGCGGTTGCGGCGGCTGGATGTGGCTGCTAAACTCTCAAGTTTGAGCCCCGGATGGAACGCAATCCGAAGTCTTCTTCCACGCATCTGTTGACACGGCAGTGGCACTAATCGCCGCGGAGGTCTGGCTTGGCTAAATACGATCTGGTGATCATCGGAAGCGGGCCGGGCGGCTACGCGGCCGCCATCCGCGCCGGCCAATGGGGCTTGAAAACAGCGGTCGTCGAAAAAGACCCCTTCCTCGGTGGCACTTGCCTTCACGTCGGCTGCATCCCCACGAAAGTCTTCCTTCATCACGCCGATCTCTACGACCATTTCAAGCGCGCCGAAGAATTCGGCTTCGAAGTCCAGGGCGTGAAAGTCAATTGGCCGGCGATGCTGGCGCGCAAAGATAAAATCGTCAAAAAACACGCGCTCGGCATCGCTTCGCTCTTCAAGAAAAACAAAGTGGAATCTATCACCGGTTGGGGACGCATCGCCGGGCCCGGCCGCGTCTCCGTCGAAAAGGACGGCAAATCCACCGAGCTCGAGACCACCTACACCATGCTCGCCACCGGGTCCGAGGCGCGCTCGCTTCCGGGCGTGGAAATCGACGGCAAGACGGTGTTGACGAACCGCGAGATTCTCGCGCTTCCGGAAATTCCGAAATCGGTCGTCATTGTGGGCTGCGGCGCGGTGGGCGTCGAGTTCGCCTCGATTTTCAAGACTTTCGGCAGCGACGTCACGCTCCTCGAAGTGCTCCCGCGCGTGGTCCCGCTCGAAGACGAAGACATCTCCAAAGAGCTCGACAAAGCTTTCCGCAAGAAAGGCATCCGCATCGAGCTCGATTCCGGCGTCGAATCGGTGAAGAAAGACGCGAACGGCGCGACCGTCACGTTCAAGACGAAAGACGGCAAGCTGCAATCTGTCACCGCGGAGAAAGTGCTGATGGCCGTGGGCCGCCGCCCGCTCACCGAAAATATCGGCCTCGAGAAAACGAAAGCGAAAGTCGAGCGCGGCTACATCCTCACGAACGACTATTTGGAAACCGCCGAGCCCAATCTCTACGCCATCGGCGATATTGTTGCCGGGCTGCCGCAGCTCGCGCACGCCGCCTCGATGGAGGGCATCATCGGCGTCGGTCGCATGGCCGGAAAAGATGTCCAGCCCTTCGACCGCAAGCGCTGCCCCAACTGCACCTATTGCGAGCCGCAAATCGGTTCGATCGGCTTGACGGAAAAGCAGGCGCGCGACGCGGGCTATCAGGTGAAGACCGGTCGATTCCCGTTCATCGCCAATAGCAAGGCCACGATTCTGGGCCAGCACGAAGGCTTCATCAAAGTCGTTGCCGACGAAAAGTACGGCGAGATTTTGGGCGTGCACGCGATTGGCCCGCTGGCCACCGAAATCATCGCCGAGCCGGTCACCGCGCTCGGCCTGGAGGCCACGCTCGACGACATGGCCACCATCATTCACGCGCACCCGACCGTGTGGGAAGCCATGGGCGACGCCTTCAACGCCGTCCGCGGCCTCTCGATCAACTTCTAAGGCTGCATATACATGAGCACTCTCTGCATCACGTCATTCCGAGCGCAGCGAGGAATCTGCTTTTGAACGGCTGCCAACAATCCCGGGCAGCTATTCGTGCTTTCTGTTGCCGGAGGTGAATTCGGGAAGTCATGAAACGAAAATGACACAAGCGAATAAAATCTGCTGGGTCGTCGATCTCGGGCTCACCGCGTACGAGCCCGCGTGCGAATTGCAGCGCGAACTCGTCGCTGCGCGCAAAGCCGGCGCCATCCCCGACGTTCTGCTCCTATGCGAGCATCCGCACGTCATCACGCTGGGCCGCAATGGCAAGCGCAAAAATTTGCATGCGAGCGATCGGCTGCTCGCGCAAATGCATGTCGAATTCCATCCCACCGACCGCGGCGGCGACATCACCTACCACGGCCCCGGCCAGATTGTCGGCTACCCGATTCTCGATTTGGCGCAGTACCGCCGCGATGTCCGCTGGTATGTCGAGCAGCTCGAGGACACGATGCTGCGCGCCACCGCCGATTTTGGCGTCGCCGCCCGGCGCGTGCCGGGTTGCCACGGCGTATGGGTCGATACGCCCGCCGGCGAGGAAAAGCTGGGCGCGCTCGGCGTGCACTTGAGCCGTTGGGTCACATCGCATGGATTTGCCTACAATGTTTCCACCGATTTGCGCTATTTTGAATTGATCGTGCCCTGCGGGATTTCGGGGAAGCGCGCCACGTCGCTCGAAAAAATTTTGGGCCGCGCCGTCGGCGCCGAAGAAGTGAGACCGCGGCTCGTCGCGCATTTTGCCGAAGTTTTCAGCATCGAGCCGCACGCGATTTCGCAGGACGAATTGACAGAGGCGCTGCGAACACACGAAAGAAACGCCGCCGCGTTAATCAGCGCCGCCTCATGAGTTTTGCAGGGCGGGCGAAGCCCGCCCTGCTGCAAGGAATGCATCTGGTCTTTTTGTGAGAGCACAGACCATATGAATCGGGAAGAAATTGCATGACCGTTAACTTGACGCGTGAGCAGCACCTCGACCTCTACTACTTCATGCAGCTCAATCGCCAGCTCGAAGACCGCATGGTGCGCCTCTTCCGGCAGAACAAAATCGTCGGCGGCCTCTATTCCAGCCTCGGCCAGGAAGCGATTCCCGTGGGCACCGCCTACGCGCTCGAGCCGCGCGACTGGCTCGCGCCCATGATCCGCAATATCGGCGCGCTGCTGGTGAAGGGTTTCAAGCCGCGCGACATTTTCACGCAGCACATGGCCAAGTTCACTTCGCCCACTTTCGGCAAAGACGGCACCAGCCATTTCGGCGACCTGAAAGTCCGCCACACGGTTTCGCCGATCTCGATGCTCGGCGATTTGATTCCCGTCATGACGGGCGTGGCCATGGCCGGGCGGTATCTCGGCCAGAATATTGTCGCGCTCACGTGGATTGGCGACGGCGGTTCCTCGACCGGGGCATTCCACGAGGGCTTGAATCTCGCCGCCGCGCAGCGCGCCTCGCTCGTGCTGGTGGTCGAAAACAATCAATGGGCTTACTCGACGCCGGTGGCGAAACAGGTGCCGCTCAAAAATCTCGCCGACCGCGCCCGCGCCTACGGCATCACGAGCAAGATTGTCGATGGGAACGATGTGCTCGCCGTTTACTCCGCCGCGAAACATGCTGTCGCCGAATGCCGCGCCGGACGCGGCCCGGTCCTCATCGAAGCGAAGACCATGCGCATGAAGGGCCACGCGCAGCACGATCCCGCCGAGTACGTTCCCAAGGAAATGTTCGAATATTGGAAAGCCCGCGATCCGATCGCGCACTACGAAAAATATCTCACCGAACAAAAATCTGGGACGCCAAAACAAAATCGGAAATCGACGCGCGCATCGAGCGCGAGCTCGACGAAGACCAGAAATTTGCCGAGGAATCGCCGCTTCCTCCGCCCGAGCTGGCCGAGCAGGGCGTGTATTGCGAGGAAGGCTGCCACACCATCGAAGCCGATTGGCATCGCCCGAAAGACGAAGTGATGCCCCCGAAATCGAGCATCGAAGCGGTTTGGAAAGTGGATGGCTTCGGCGCCATGGACGAAGCCACCGCCGAGATGACCCAGCCGCCTTCCACCGGCGGCAACGGTGCCAAGACGCTCGCGAAGCCTGCCGCCAAAGTCAATTCGAAGCCGTCCGCGAGAATTCCCGCGAAAACGAACGGTGAAAAATCCGTCCCGCCGCGCGTCCCGTTCGGACGCGGGCCGAAGGGCAAAGAATCGCGCCGGATGCCTCCCGGCCGCCCGGGGAGACGCTGACATGGCCGCCGTGACGATGCTCGAAGCGATCCGCCAGGCCATGTTCGAGGAGATGGACCGCGACCCCGCCGTGGTCGCGATCGGCGAAGATATCGGCGTGTATGGCGGCGCGTTCAAAGTCACTGAAGGGTTGCTTGCGCGCTTCGGCCCCGAACGCGTGATCGATGCACCGATCGCCGAGACCGCGATCGTGGGCGCCGCTGTAGGAATGAGCTATCTCGGCCTGCGCCCCATCGCCGAAATGCAATTCATCGATTTCATCGCCTGCTGCTTCAATCAGGTGACGAACTTCGTCGCCAAATCCCACTACCGCTGGGGCGCTCCGGTTCCCATGGTGCTTCGCGGGCCTTCGGGCGGCGGCGTCCACGGGGGGCCGTTTCACTCCGCGAATCCCGAAATGTATTTCGTGCACACGCCGGGCTTGAAAGTCGTCTATCCCTCGACCGCTTACGACGCCAAGGGCCTGCTGAAGTCCGCCGTGCGCGACAACAACCCCGTGCTTTTCTTCGAGCACAAATTTCTCTACCGCCGCATCAAGGAAGAATTGCCCGCGGAGGAGTACACCGTTCCGCTCGGTAAAGCGATTGTGCGGCGCGAAGGCACGGACCTCACGATCTTGAGCTACGCGGCGATGATGCACACATCGCTCGAAGCGGCCGCTGAGCTTGCGAAGGAAGGCATCGAAGCCGAAGTGATCGACCTGCGCACGCTACTGCCGCTCGATCGCGAGACCATCCTCGCTTCAGTGAAGAAAACCAACAAACTCCTGATCGTCCACGAAGATACGCGCACCGGCGGAATTGCCGGCGAAATTGCTGCGGTCGTCTGCGAAGGCGCGTTCGAGGATCTCGACGGGCCCATCACGCGCGTCACGGCGCTCGATACGCCCACGCCGTATTCGCCGCCGCTCGAAGCGCATTTTCTTCCCAGCGCCGCGAAAGTTGTCGCCGCCGCTCGCGAACTGGCAAAATACTGAACGGAGGTGAGTGCCATGGCTGTTGACGTCATCATGCCCCAGATGGGCGAATCGATTTTCGAAGGCACCATCACGAAGTGGCTCAAGAAGCCGGGCGAAAAAATCGAGCGCGATGAGCCGCTGTTCGAAATCTCCACCGACAAAGTCGACGCTGAAATTCCATCGCCGGCCGCCGGCGTGCTCAAAGAGATCAAAGTCAACGAAGGCCAGACCGTGCCGATTCAGACGGTCGTTGCCGTGATCGACGCCGCCGGCGCTGCGGCTGCTGCACCCGCCCCCGCGCCCGCAAAATCCGAATCGCCCCGGCCGGCTCCTGCACCCGCGGCTGCCGCGAAGCCGGCGCCTGCTCCGGCCGCGACGCCAAAGCCCGGCCCCACACTCGTTCCGGCCGCTGCCGCGGCGGGTGTGGCCGAGCGCCCACCGGCGGGCGCGAACGGCGGAAAAATCCGCAGCTCCCCGCTCGTCCGCCGCATGGCGCGCGAACACAATATCGATCTCGCCCAAGTTTCGGGGACAGGCGCGGGCGGCCGCGTGAGCAAGCACAATATTCTCGCGGCGATTCAAGGCGGCGCTGCGCCTTCTGCGGCCGCTATGCCCGCGCGTCCGGCTCCTCCATCTGCCGGAGGCGCTGCGGCCACGGCTGTGTTCGAGACGGCCGTCCCGCGCGAAAAAATGTATTTCGGGCATTACGAAGTGCAGCCCATGTCGGTGATGCGCCAGCGCATCGCCGAGCACATGGTGCTTTCCAAGCGCGTCTCGCCGCACGTCTATTCGGTGGAAGAAGTGGACGTCACCGGCATCGCGCGCCTGCGCGCCGCAACGAAGGAAAAATTCGAGCAGACCACCGGCACCAAGCTCACCTTCATGCCGTTTTTCGTGCGCGCGGCGGTGGAAGGCCTGCGCGCTTTCCCGACGGTGAATTCGTCGGTGGACGGCACGAACGTGGTCCTGCACAAGGAGTGCAACATCGGCATCGCCGTGGCGCTCGACTGGGGCCTGATCGTTCCCGTGGTCAAGAACGCAGAAGAGAAAAATTTCCTCGGCATCGCCCGCGCGATCAACGACCTGGCCGAGCGCGCCCGCGCGAAAAAGCTCAAGCCCGAGGAAGTGGCCGAGAGCACTTTCTCGATTACCAATCCGGGCGTTTTCGGCGGGCTGTTCGGCCTGCCGATCATCAACCAGCCGAACGTAGCGATTCTGGGCCTGGGCACGATCGAAAAGCGGCCCGTCGTGATCGACGACGCCATCGCCATCCGTTCGATGGTGTATCTCACGCTCTCCTACGACCACCGCATCGTCGATGGCGCCGCAGCCCACCAGTTCATGGGCAAGGTCAAGCACACCCTCGAAAATTGGAGCGAGAGCATTCTCTAGGGTTCTCAATTCGGCTGGCAGTTTGAACTTCTCTTGCTGCAGGAGCCGTCTTCGCCGGCCCCTGCAATATCTCTTGATGAAGCGTGGCGGCGGTCGATGACGGTATCGATTGCCGGGAAATCTCTTGTAGGGGCATGGCATGCCGTGCCCGGCCTTCTACAGGCGCCTCGGGAAGACGCTCCTGGGATCTGGCTTCCTGAACCCTGCATGGCAGGAGCAAGCTTTGCCTGCTTCCGCAAAACTCCTACTGCAGCGCTAGGCGGCGCCGCTGCGCGGCCCACGAGATTTTGCCGGGGCAAGGCCCCGGCAGCATAAAATCCACTGAGGCGCTGATTGCGCCGAAGCAGTCGAAATGGAAAGATCAAACACAACTGACCCCCGCCCTGCGCTGAATGATTACCTCGCTGCCGAAAGAACCTTGCTGGCGTGGATTCGCACGGGCCTGGCCTTGATGGGCTTCGGCTTTGTGGTCGCGCGCTTCGCGCTTTTCTTCCAGCAAATTCAACTCTTGGGCGCGGCCCGCTCCGCATCGTCTTCCGGGCTGTCCCTGTGGTTTGGAACGGCGCTGATTGCGGCCGGCGTCGCGGTGAACCTGTTTGCCGGCTGGCATCATCTCCGGCTGATCCGCGCGATGGAGCGGGGCCTGGAGATGGTGCCGCACTCGACGAGCCTCGCTCTGGCCACCGCATTCTTCCTCGCAGCCGTCGGCGCGGCCATGGCCGTGTATCTGGTTTCCGTCCGCGATTCCACGCACTCGAATTCTATAGATACTGGGGAGGTATCGATGACGCCGAACACAGCGAACGGGATCGCCAGCAAGCAAAGCAATCACCCGGTGGAGGAAACTCTGGCGAAGCTGAAGGGAATTCTGCAGGCCAAGGGAGTGAATGTTTTTGCGGTCGTGGACCATTCCGGCGAAGCCGAAAAAGCGGGGCTGAAAATGCCGGACACCACGCTCGTCATTTTCGGCAGCCCCAAGGCGGGAACGCCGCTCATGCTCGCGGCTCCTTCGGCCGCCATCGACCTTCCGCTCAAAATCCTGATCGCCGAGGACGGCGCTGGAAAGGTTTGGGTTTCTTACAACACGCCGTCCTACTTGCAGCAGCGCCATGGCTTCCCACAGCAATAGCTGCAGAACATTGCTGTCGTCGAGGCTCTCGTCTCCGGCATTACTCAGTGAAGTTCCACTGGGATTTCTTGCGGCAGGGCCGGCTCTGCCGGCCCTGCAATATCTCCGGATTGAGCGCCCCGATTGTCCCGGGCATTTGTGCCTGCATCCAAACTTGAGTGGGAGAGACGTGCGATGATCCACCGTGATTGTTTGACGAGATATTGCCAGGGCGAAGCCCTGGCAGCAGGGAACTGAAATTCCTATCTGCCCGATTACGCAGACGAAAGCCAACGAAACCTGGGGAACGCCTCCCTGGAAAATTGAATTTGAGCCCCCGGCCGCGCCGATTCCCTCCTCGTCCGATCTTGTTGTGATCGGCGGCGGATTCACGGGGCTGGCGGCGGCGGCGTGGCTGCGCCGGCTCGCTCCGGGAAAATCGGTTGTCTTGCTGGAAGCTTCCCGTATCGGTGCGGGCGCGAGCGGCCGGACCGGCGGGATCGTGCTCGCGGAAACGGCCGCGGGCGATTTGCCCGGCCTTGGCGACGTGCTCGCCGGCTTTCAGAAAATTTTGCGCGAGCTCGGTGTCGATTGCGGCCTCGAACTGGGAGGCGCGTGGGAAATCGCGCGCGGCAGCGCGTCCCCGAGAGCTTCACAGCCTGCCACGCCGATCGATTGGAATGATTCCGGGCGGCTTCGCGTGGTGAACGAAGTGCCCGGGGGCACGCTCGATCCGGGAAAGCTCGTTGCCGGGCTCGCCCGGGCGGCGGTCCGCCTCGGGGCCGTGGTTCTCGAAAATTGCCGCGTGCAGAAAGCGAAGCGGGGCCGGCGAATCGAAATCGAATTTGGCGGCAAAGGCGCTCGCAATGGAAAAATCTCCGCCGAAAAAGTTCTATTCGCCACGAACGCTCTCTCTCTGGATCTCGCCGCGCTTGCAGGAAAGTCGCAGCCGTGGCTCACGCTGGCTGCGCAGACCGCGCCCATCCGCGAAGCGCAAATCGAAACGATCGGACTTGCCCAGAGAAAACCTTTCTACACCGTCGACTTTCCCTATCTCTGGGGCCGGCTCCGGGACAATCGTTCGATCGTGTGGGGTGCAGGGCTTGTGAACGCACCGGATGGACGAACGCTGGAAAAAGTGGATATTGCCTCGGCGGAGCCTGCCGCCTTGTTCGCGACGCTCGAGCGGCGCGTGCGCGGGCTTCATCCGGCGCTCGCTTCGGTCGAGTTTACTCACCGCTGGGGCGGCCCCATCCTGTTCCGCGACAATTGGCGCCCGGTTTTCACCCGGCATCCGCGATCTCCGGCGAAGAATCCAAACGCGATCGTCCTCGGCGCGTACGCGGGCCATGGCGTGGCGCTGTCGAGTTACCTGGCTGCCTGGGCTTCGGAGGTTTTGCTCGGCCGGCGGAAACTTCCGTATTGGGGCTCGCTCCCAAGATAGGAAGCGAGGTTGCCCGGCATTTGCGGCCCCGCCGACGATAACGCAGAGGCTTGAATCCTTCGCAGCAGAGGCGGGCTTCGCCCGCCTCTGCAATATCACTCCAATGACATGATTCGCCAAGCTCGCCACGAGCAGGCCCGTTCGCTTTCTACCGTAGGGGCACGGCATGCCGTGCCCGGTCGCAGGCGAGACGTCGAACAAATCGAAGGGTCTTGCGGCTTCAGCGCCCGGGAGAATCAAACCCATCGAGATATTGCAGGAGCGGGCGAAGCCCGCTCCTGCCGCAACACACTCGGTGAGCGGCAACTCCCAGCATTCCTCACCAGCACCCTGAATCGTTTTTTCTACTGAAGCCGGAATCGAAGGTCTTCTGCAAACCGTTCTACGCGATTCATGGGGACGACATGAATTTTCTGCTCGCCGAAAAGATCCATCAAGAACCGATGCCGCGGATTCTCCGGGAGCGGTTCGAGATCGGTGATGGCGGTGAATTCGGCGTCGCGCTGGCGCTCGAGGATGTGCGCGGCGGAATAGGCCATGGCCTTGGCGGTCAGCGCGTCGCGGCCCAGCACGATCGATTGCAGATAACCGCGCGCTCCGTTCCGGTAAGCGTAATCGAAGCGGAAAGTGTCGCCGGGATGCGTGAACTCTTCGACGCGGACGTTGCGCTCCAGCCGCCCGAGGATGCGGTGCCGGCGGAACACGTCGTTCAGCCGCGCGCGAATCCACGCGCGTGTATTCTCGACGATTCCTCCCCGCGCGCGCGGCGGAGGCGCGACCTGGTCGCGGTAAATCCGGTCCAGCTCGGCGTCGAAATCCTCGGCGAGCACGCCTCTTGGGGGGCTGAGCTGGATCGCGTTTGAAAGCGTCTGGCCGAGCTTTTCGAGATACGCCGCAAGCTCCGCGTCCGGCGCGCGGAAACGCGCTTCGAATTCTCCGGGCAGCGCGCGCAAAAGGTCCTGGTCGGCGTTGGGGTGCAGACGGCGGACGCGCGCGATTTCCGATTGCTCCTCAATCAATTTGCAGGCGCGCCGCGCGCCCGCAGCGTCTTCCAGCAGGACGCCGATGTTCACCCATTCATCGCGCGCGAGATTCGGCGTGTAGCGCAGAATCTGGTAGCGGAAGGTGCTTCGCGGTTCCTCGGGCATGGCCAGCTCCTTTCTCGGAGGGAGTCCCGCCTTATCTCCAGTTGGGAAACGGCTGGGCCGTCGATTTCCAGGCGGCCAGAATCAACTCGCGCACCAGCCAGCGCCGCCGCAGAAGATGCTCGAGCAGCCGCTCGAACGCGTCCCGCTCGAAAGCGTACCACTCCGGCGGAATTTCATCGGCGCATTCCTCGACCGCCGATTCCGTCATCTTCGCTTCCACCCGCGCGAGCCACGGCTCGAACGCTTCGAGCGAGCGGACCGGCTCGTACACCCGGTGGCGCGCATAAAGCCCCCGCAGCGGCGCATCGGGGAAATTCCATTCGCCGGCGTTGAAGCAGAATCCTTGATCGATCATCAGCGCCCGGTAGCGCGACTCTCCCGGCGCGCGGAAGAAAATCGCCTGGCGCCCGTTCGTGTTGCACGTCCACTTGTCGAAAACCAGCATGCCGCAGAAATCCGCGAGGTTCACGGCTTCGCGGAGCTGTTCATCGGGGAGGAAGTCGTACGCCAGCGTCTCCGCCGGAGCGCCCGGATACCTCGAGCCGAACTGCCGCCCCGCCTGGCAAGGCGCGCGCCCGCGCCCGAGCTGGATCACCAGGTCTTCGGTCTGCGCGATCAACTCCTCGCGCACTTCCACCACTTCGGCCGGCGGCGTGGGCAGCCCCAGCCGGGCCGCCAATCGGGTTCCGAGCAATTCGTTCGCCAGAATCCGCAAGCCCTGCGGATTGTTCTGGAATTTTACGACGTAGTAGCTCTCATCCTCGCAGCGCATCAACTGCGCCTGCGCCCCTCCCCGCATCCGCCTCACTTGCTCCACCGCCAGGACCATCGCGCGCGTATGCTAGTCACGCGTGAACGTCCCCGGCAAGTAAAACATTTTCAGTTCGGGAATTTTTCCGGGCCCGGAGGGAATTGCAGCAGGAGTTGCAAGCCAACGGAACGCCGCCCGCCGCAGCGCGGCCCGGAGGCAAAAAAACCTTCGGGACTGCACTCGATGACGCGAGCGCAATCCCGAATTCCGGCGGCAGCCGCGAAGCGAGAGTCCGGCGCTGCTAGCGTCTCTTTTTCCGCGCCGCTTTCTTCGCCTTGCCCTTAGCTGCCTTCTTCTTGGGCTTCTTTTTCGCCTTCGCAGCCTTCTTCGGCGCGCGCTTCTTTGCTTTCCGAGCGGGTTTCGAGGGAGCCGGCGCCGCGGCACCGGCCGCCTCTTCTTCCGGCTCCTCTTCGACCACGACGGTCTCTTCGACTTCTTCTACAATCTCGTCCTGTCCCGGCTCGAGCCCTTCTTCGCCTTCCTCCTCGTAGCGCGGCACTTCGTCGTCGTCCTCGTCATGCATTTTTGCGTAAAACATGAATTCCTCCGTGGGCCTCAGGCTTGGCGGGCGGCCACTCACCGCATGGGCGCTTATAAACGGAGTGTCGGAACTTTGTCAAGGCGCAAGGACTCAAAATCCTCTGGCATCGGCGCGCCGCACAGCCCAACCTCCGGCTCTTTCAAAAATACCATGCCTACCTGATTTGTAAGTGTATGAAAATACTATGCTTAGATGACTTTCGTTAGCGCCGGATGGTCAGGATATCGCCGGCTTCCAGTTGACGGTCTGCCAGGAAAGGATTGGACTGCTTGATCGCCGAGACGGTGGTCCGGTAGGCGCGCGCGATGGAATATAGCGTCTCTCCCGGCTTCACGTGGTGCTGCACCGCGCTGGATTTCGCCTCCTCGCCGGTGGAAACATTCTCGACCGACGCACCGGCGTTCTGCGCCGACTTCGTCTTCGGCCGCGCGCTCGCCGTGGACCCGCCGCCCGCATAGATTTTCAGGCGCGAGCCGCGCGCGACGCTATTGCCCTGGATGCCGTTCCAGCGTTTGAGCTGCGCCACGGTCACGTCGAAGCGGTCGGCAATGCCCGCCAGCGTGTCGCCGCGCTGCACGCGGTAACGGACCAGCCTCACGGCCGGCGGCGCCGTGGGCACATTGATCCACATTCCCGCCGGGACCGCCGCATGCGCCGGGAGATGATTCGCGCTCTCAAGCGCCGCGAGCGTCACATGGTAGCGCCGCGCCACCGCCGCCAGCGTCTCGCCCGGCTCGACCGTGTGCAGCCGCCAGCTCGTCCACTTCTCCACGGGCACCTGCCGGAGATTCTCCTCGAACTGCTTCGCCGTCCCCGCCGGAAGGTTGAGCGCGAATCCGGGATCATTGGGCGTTACGCTCCGCAGCAGGATGGGATTCAAAACGTGCAAATCATCCAGGTCCGCACCGGTTGCATCGGCCACCAGCCGCAGGTCGATGGCATGGCCCGCCTGGACCACGTCCACCACCGACGGCTTTTCCGGCGCCACCTGCACGCCGTAGAGCGCCGGGTCCTTGGCCACCAGCGTGAGCGCGAGAATGATGGGAACGTAGTTGCGCGTCTGCTTCGGCAGCGCGTTGCGCTTTTGCAGCTCCCAGAAATCGGCATAGCCGGTGCGCTCGATGGCCTTCACCACGTTCATCGGCCCCGAGTTGTACGCCGCCATCACCAGGTACCAGTCGCCGAACATGTGGTAGAGATCCCGCATGTGGTGCGCGGCCGCGCGCGTGGATTTTTCCGGGTCGCTGCGCTCGTCAACGTAATAGGTTCGCTCGAGATCGTACTGCTGCCCGCGGAAGGGCATGAACTGCCAGATTCCCCGCGCTCCGGCGCGCGAAACCGCCTGCGGCAGGAACGCGCTCTCCGCCTGCGCCAGGTAGATCAGATCCTGCGGAACTCCCTCTTCCCGCAGAACGCGCCGGATCATTTCGCTGTAGCGCCCGGCGCGGTCCAGCCCGTGCTCGGCAATCATGCGGCCGCGCGCCGTGGTGAAAAAGCTCAAGTACTGCAGGACCGAATCGTTCACCTTGAGCGGGATATCGTGCGGAACGGCGATCAATTCCTTCTCAGCCTTGGCTGAAAGCCGCGGGTCGCCCGGAGGCAAAGTCAAATCGGCCAGCTCATCGATCGGCGCGGGGGTGCTTTCGGCTTCGGGCTCCTCTTCCGCTGTATTCTGCTCGGCCGCCAGGTCGTAGTTCTGCGAGGCCTCGCCGATCTGGTCCACCAGCGCCGAAAGGCGCGGGTCCGCTCCCGCCGGGAAGCCGCTCTGGAGGATGCGGTCAATCGCGCGATCGAAATCGACGCGCGCCCTCTCGAAGTTTCCGGCCTTGTAGTCGTCCTGTCCCGCATCGAAGTTCGCCTGGACATCCGCCACAAGAACATCGATCGCGGGGCGCTCATCGCGCTGGATGGAGCTGAACAGTACGGGCCGCTGGGGGAGGGGCAGGGTCTCGCGCACAAACGCGGGCGCCGGTGCAGGCGTCGAGGCCGGCGGATGCGCCTTTACCTGCTGCTTGGCGGTCTCCTCGCACCCGGCCAGAGCAACCGCTGCGGCGGCCACCGCCAGCAAAATTGTCGCGCGCTGCTTCATCTTGAATCCCTCAGGTTCCGGTACCCCAAAGCAAATTCGATGCCGCCCCCGCGGCACAAGTCAAAAGCCTGTTCGTTCGCCCGTTTTTCGGTGCAACTTAAATGATACGAGCCAGATACGGCCGGGTCAATGGGCATGCCGTATCCGCAGTTAGCAACCTCGGAACACGCGAGAAGAATAAATTGCCCCACCCGGATTGGCCCACTGCACCGCTTGGGAGCAGGCTTATACCACCATTCGTGGCTGAAGTGGCCGGGATATTGTGATTGGTGAGTGGTGAGTAGTGCCTTGTGACTTTTGAATCGTGTGTGGTCCCTACCTTGAGAGAGTAACGGCAGCGGCGATTGCGCGAGTACCCAGCATGGCAGGGAGAAGCTACTGCGGCCACCCCGTTTTGTGCCGATTAGAAGTGGTCGCTGGCCCATGTTTTCAGTCACTTAGAGCGAATTCTAATCGCGGATCCGCGATTAGAATTGTGTTCGGAAGCTTCGCCACTGAGCAGTGAGTGGCGACCGGTGTCCCGGCCAAACGTGAGATTTCGGACGTCGGCCCGAGGCAACTTCGGTGGCACCAAACGGGCCCATGCCGATTCGATTGAACGGCGCCAGGGAAATGAGCTATTCCGATAAGCCGGGGCGGGTTGCCGATTGAAAATCCGCTCGTGCTTTGTTTTGAATGGCTTACGGGAAATTTCAATTTTTCGCCTTGGCGATTGAAAAAATCATAGGCTGGGGCGGACGGACCCAGGCACATGCCCCCAGCCGGGTGCCGTCGGTTCGAATTGTAACCGCCATTCATAACAAACGTATTTTATCATAAAGTTAACAGAAAATCAAGGAGAAAACGCTAAGTCCTTTGGTTGCAGCGAGGATTCGTCGCGAGCAAATTTCCGGCAAGCGGGATATGCGCGCTGCGGATCTAGTAGTCCGGGAGCGCGGCCGATTTTGGGCAAGTCGCTGGACGCGTGGAGGCTTCGAGGTCGCCAATCCATTACCCAGTGGGAGCTAGGCATCCTTGAATGCCGGACTATTCACTCGATTCGTTGGCGTGAATTCGCGAGAAATGCCGTCTGACTGACCCCGCGGGCCTTAGTGGCCAACCACCGCCGTCTAGATAGCCTTTGGAGGCTGGCTCAGGGTTGCGGTTCGACCGACAAATACGAAGAGAAGGCCTAGGCAAAATGAGATAAAGAAAAGCAGCACGCGAATGCCGTCCTTCAACGTCCAAGCATGATCGCTTGCAAGGGCCTTGTCGAAAATTGGCCCCAATTTAGCTAGGAGGAAGCCAGAAACGAAGGTGCCAATAGCTCGTCCTAACGTCTGGAATTGTTGCTGCTGAGATGCCCCTCTCGGAGACAGGAATATCCCCAGAACCCAACCCAGGAGCCCGCCAGCGGGGACAAGTAGCATGGTAAAGTATCGTTCTGTCGAATCCGAATCCAAATGGTATGAGGCCCAGACCGCGCAAACCAAAATGATGGACCCGAGGATATACCCTGGAAGTACGGCGGGTGGAATCTGGGGAATGTCCTTCCTTGACTCTGTTTGCATGGACGTTTCTCCCTGAGTCGGCTATGAACTTAAGGCCACATCTGCTTCTTGATAGCTTCGCTGAGAACCTCGACTAGGATGGATTTTAATCCGTCGGCCACTTGCTTGCCCGCCTTGGCAGCCAACTTCTTGTACTTAATAATCGCGCCCGGGGCGCCCGGTTTGTTGTGGATGAGCTCCTCTACACTCTCCTTTAGCTGGATCTTTTCTGGCTCACTTAGCTGATCCGCTGCGTTCGCCACTTCCTGGGCTGCCTTTAGCCTATGCTCGGTCCAAGGATAGGGATTTCCGCAATTGTGACAAAACGAGGGAGGCGGGCCCGGAGACGTGAGATCGACCACTCCCGGCTCGTAGTAATGTCCATGAATTTCAGCATTACACTTCTTGCATGCTGACATTGTTTGCGCGCCGCAGTCGCTGCAGAATTTCTTGTTGTATTCCGGTTGTGTGTGAACAAAGGTTGTAATCAAATGGCCGTTCAAGCACACCTGCGCAGCGTCGTACCCCTTCCGCACAGTCCCTGGGGTGTCGGTCCAAGGGTCATCATAGAGTTCCATTTTCGGCACACTATCTCAACCGCTAATGCTAGTCAACGGTGTGTTGAAGCCGAATGAAGTGATGGGCTGGCTCGGGGTCGTGGGGTCATAAGCGAAGACTTAATTAGCTCAGGGTATTCTTAGGGGGTACAATCAAACCATGCTGAGCGCCCTGGACGCAGACGGCTCGTTGATTGAAGAGGCCAAAAAGCTGGGGGGTCACCGGACCAAAAAAGCAGCTGTAACGGCAGCCCTAGAGGAGTACATCCGCATCCGCAAGCAGCTGGGGATTCTTAGTTTATTCGGAACGATCGACTATGACTCGGACCACGACTACAAGCGCGAGCGCCGCTTGAAGCGCCTCTGAGAGTTTGGCGGCCCCATCGAACTTCAAGCGAGGGCTTGGCGGAGGTCGGCGATCAGGTCGGCGGGATCTTCGAGGCCGACCGAGACGCGCACGGTGCCGGGTGAAACGCCGGCGCCGCGGAGTTCTTCGGGCGACAGATTGTAGTGCGAAGTAAAAATTGGCAAGACCACGAGCGACTCGGCGCCGCCGAGGCTCGCGGCCAGAAGAAAAATCCGCACGCGGTCGCAGAAGCGCCGCGCGGCCGGCAGCCCGCCCTTCAAGACGAACGACAGCATGCCGCCGAAGCCTTTCATCTGGCGCCGGGCCAGCGCGTGATCGGGATGCGAAGCCAGGCCCGGATAGTGCACGCGCGCGACTTTGGGATGTTTTTCGAGGTACTTCGCAATTTCGAGCGCCGTCGCGCACTGCCGCCGCACGCGCACTTCGAGCGTTTTCATCCCGCGAATCAACAGATAGGCCGCTTCGGGGTCCATCGAGCCGCCGAAATTGATGATGTTGTGGCGCACATGGTCGATCCAGCGCCGGCTCGAAGCGGCCACGCCCGCGATCAGGTCCGAATGTCCGCCCAGATACTTCGTCGCGCTGTGCAGGACGAAATCGAACCCCATCTCGATCGGTTTTTGCAGCACGGGGCTGGCGAAGGTGTTGTCGATGAGCGATACCAGGTCCCATTCCTTGGCGAACGCCAGCGCTTTCTCGAGGTTCACCAGGCGCAGAGTGGGATTGGTGGGCGTCTCGATGTAGAGCGCTTTCGTGCGCGGATTCACGAGCTGGCGGATTCCGGCGAGGTCGTGCTCCACGTGGCGGACGACGATGCCCAGCCGCGGGAAATTGTCGCGCATCAGGCGATAGGTGCCGCCGTAGAGCTGGCGCGCGGCGATCAGTTCGTCGCCGGCTTTCAGCACGGCCAGCAGGGAACTGGAAATCGCGGCCATGCCCGAAGCGGTGACGATGGCGGCTTCGGCGCCTTCGAGCGCCGCAATCTTGGCTTCGGCGATCGCGAGCGTGGGGTTGCCATAGCGCGTGTAGATATACGCCGAGCTTTTTCCCTCGGCCCAGCGCTTCATCTCCGCGGTGCCGGAAAACGTGAAGGTGGAAGTGCGCGCAATCGTGACACCCACCGGGGCGCTCACGTGGAATTTGTCTTCGCCGGTGCGGACGGCAATCGTCGCATCGGCCCAGCGGTTCGGCTTTTTTGGTTTTTTCATACCCGGTCAGGATGGCGCAGCCGTGCGCGCGGACGCAAGCGCCAAATTGGAAAGGGATGGCGAAATGATTTCAGCGGCGGGATCACGGCGGCAGGAATTGCTTTCGCCATTTGGGCGCGGTATCACCTGGGAAAGAATTGGAGCGCGGAGGTAACGACCCGCGAGGGGCATCAGCCGATCCGTACGGGGCCGTATGCTCGGCTGCGCCATCCCATCTATACAGGCTTGCTTGTGGCGCTGTTCGGGACGGCGCTGTGGGTGGGCCGCTACTGGGCGCTCGTCGCGCTCGCGATGTTCCTGGCTGGGTTTGCGCGCAAAGCCAAGAAAGAAGAGGCGTTCCTCGCGCAGGAATTCGGGCCGGTGTTCGAAGAGCATAAGCGGCTGACTGGATTTTTTCTGCCGCGGCTCCGACAACGCTCGGAAATGTAGCCTCGCTTCACCTTTTTTGTTCGCGCAGCGTCCCACTGGCCGGCCATCCGCCTGCGGATGGAGCCGGTTCACCGAAGATCGTCTGTAGTGGAAATCCGACCCCGCGACCTGGGCTGAGTTTTCGCCTTATGTTCCCTACCGCTTTGGTTACGCCAGCGGCTGAAATCCAGGCCTGCCGCCGGGTTCCGTGTCAGGATTGAATGAACGTTTCCGACCCCGTCAAACGCCGATAGAGCAGTCAAAGGGGATGCAAATGAGGAAGAGCTATCTATATCCCGGGGTATTGCTGGCGGCGGTCACGCTTTGCGGCTGCCCGCATTTCACTCACGTTGCGGGTCCGCCGTGCATGGGGAATGCGTGCCCCGCCGGAACCAAGGGCGAGCCGCCTGCGGCGCAGCATGCCGATTACAAGCAGCCTGCAGCGGCGGACCAGCCGCCGGCTTCGGGTGCGGCGCTTGCACCGGCGCAATCAAGCGCGACTGGAAACGCGGAACCGACGGGGGGAGCGGCGGCGGATTCCGCACAGGCAGGTTCGGCGCAGGCAGCTTCGGCGCAGCAGAAGCCGGGCCTGTTCACGCGCATGCTCGAAGCGCTGCACCTTCACTCGAAGTCTTAGAAATCAATGGGCGGAGGCGGCCTCTTCGTCCTCCGCATGCGGCTTGTGCGCCGCAATCACCTTCTCGGCGATTTCCCCCGGCACAAAATCGTAGTGGGAAAATTCCATCGTGTAGCTGCCGCGTCCCTGCGTCATGGACGTGAGCTCGTTGGCGTAGCTGAGCATTTCGGATAGCGGCACAAGAGCTTTCACCACCACGTTGCCCGCGCGCGTTTCGCTTCCGTTGATTTTTCCCCGGCGGCCGCTGAGATTGCCCATCAGGTCGCCGGAATACTGCTCGGGCGCATACACCTCGACATTCATGATGGGCTCGAGCAGAGCGGGCCGCGCCTGCTTCATGGCTTCCTTGAAAGCGAGCGAGCCGGCGATTTTGAAGGCCATGTCGCTCGAATCCACGTCGTGGTATTTGCCGTCGTAGAGGCTGACGCGAAAATCGGTGACCGGAAAGCCGGCGAGGAATCCGCGTTCGGCGGAATCGCGCACGCCCTTTTCGACCGAAGGAATCCAGTTTTTCGGGATGGCGCCGCCGAAAATATCGTCAATGAACTCGATGCCCTTGCCGCGCGGCAGCGGTTCCATCTTGATGCGGCAGACGCCGAACTGGCCGTGGCCGCCGGTTTGTTTTTTGTGCTTGCCTTCGGCGTCGGCTTTGCCGCGGATCGTTTCGCGATAGGGAACTTTCGGCGGCTTGAGGGTGAGCTCGACGTGGTAGCGCTTGCGGAGTTTTGCGACGACGACTTCGATGTGCTGCTGGCCCGCGCCGGAAAGCAAGAACTCTTTTGTCTGCGGGTCGCGGCCGAAGCGCAGCGCGAGGTCTTCTTCGAGGATGCGATGGATGGCCTGGCCGATTTTGTCTTCGTCGGCGCGGGTCTTGGGCTCGACGGCGAAAGTGATAGAAGGCTCGGGGATGCGCGCGGGGGGATAGTAAATCGGCGCGTTTTTGTCGCCGAGAGTGTCGCCGGTGGTGGTGTCTTTCAATTTCGCCACCGCGCCGATATCGCCGGCGTGCAACTCATTGACGGCCACGGCCGTTTTTCCCTGCATCACCTGGATGTGCTGGAGGCGCTCCTGCGAATTGCGCGTGAAATTCGAAATCGTGGCGTCGTTTTTCAGCACGCCGGACATCACTTTGAAATACGTGATGCGGCCGGCGAAAGGATCGGCGAGCGTCTTGAACACGTAGAGGGAGAGCGGCTCGGAGTCGGCGATTTTGCGCTCGACAGTGTCGCCCTTGTGGTCGGGGGTCTTGTGGCCGGCAACTTTTCCACGAAAGGCGGGCGAGGGGAAAATCTCGACGAGGAAATTCAGAATCGCATCGGCGCCGATATTGCGCAGCGCCGAGCTGAGCAGCACCGGAAAAATCCGCTTGGCCTGAACTGCTTCGCGCAGGCCTTTCGTGAGGTCTTCGGCAGGGAGCGTTCCTTTGTCGAAAAACTCCTGCATCAATTCATCGTCGCCCTCGGCCACCATTTCGACCAGGGCTTCGTGCGCAGTCTTCGCGTCTTCGGCGAGGTCCGCGGGAATTTCTTCCACTTTGGCTTTGCCGTCGCCATCGGGCGTGTACACGAGCGCCTTCATGGCAACGAGGTCCACGACTCCCTTGAAATTTTTCTCCTGGCCGATGGGAAGCTGGATGGGGACGGCGCCGCGGCCGAAAACCTGCTGGAGCGAAGAAAGCGCGCGCTCGAAGCTGGCGAGCTCGCGGTCCATCCAGTTCACGATGAACGCGCGCGGCTGATCGTACTCGGTGGCGTAGTCCCAGGTTTTTTCGGTCACGACCTGAACGCCCGCGGCGGCATCGACAAGAACCAGCGAGGCATCGGCGGCGAGGAGCGACGCTTTTGTTTCGTTAATAAAGGTGGAATAGCCGGGAGTGTCGAGCAGATTGATCTTGGCTTTTTCCGCGCGGCCGGGGGCCTGCCATTCGGCATGGGCCAGGCCGGTGTTGATGGAGATCTTGCGCGCGATTTCTTCCTCGTCCCAGTCGGTGATGGTCGAGCCGTCGGAGACTTTGCCGAGCCGCGGCGTCATCCCCGCCGTGAAGAGCAACGACGACACGAGCTGGGTTTTCCCCGTGTCGCCGTGGCCGACAATCCCCACGTTGCGGATCCAATCAGTTGTGTAGGATTTCATAGAGATCTCCGTTCGAAAGTCGAAATTCGAAAATCGAAACTCGCAGGTTCACGGGGCGGGCATGCGTGGCTCGCGGGATAGGCTTTTCTTGCGGTTGGAATTTGGAAAGCCGAATCGAGCTGTGCGTTCGATCGAGCATCAAGACGCTAATCCCCCGGGAATCGCGCCTGACCCTGCGCGCCCTGCCTGCCGGTGGGGGCGGCGGCAAGTGCGGAAACTGCGAATGCTAGCACAGCGATTGGGCCGCGTTCAACCGCAGGGGCGATTCTGCGAGGAATGGGTCGTTGTACGGTGAGATTGAAAACAAAGCGGTGGCAAGCCGCCCTTCGGCTCGGCTCAGCACAAGCCGCACTCCAAAGAAGCCGAGTCGCGGGCGGCGGAGTCTCAAGGGATCGAACTCAAATTGTTAGGGCGCGTGGAATCGTGCGAAACCAACGTGACATTGGTGAAACTTGCGCGGGACTGGATACGTCCATCAGAGTGTAAGTAACGAAAGGGGAATTGGAGGGGCCACCGATGCGACGACTCATCCTGGGAATCGTGTGTTTTGCTTTCTCCTGCGCCGCGCAAGAACTCGCGCCAACCGTTACCCCGACTGAAATTCAAACGCCATCGCAAAACTCGGCCTCTGCTGCGGGTTTGAATCAGCAGCCGGAGAATCCACCGCAATCACAGCCGCCGGCTGCGCCGCAAAACCAGACCCTTACGATTCCGGCCGGAACGCGTATCCCCATGACCCTCACCGATGCCATCACCACGAAACGATCGAAGCGCGGAGATATGGTTCAGGCGGTGACCGCCTTCCCCGTCAGCGTCGATGGACAATTGGCGATTCCGGTGGGCACTTACGTGGAGGGCGTGATCGACAAAGTGAACGCGCGAATCCCCAGCGTGCAAATGCACTTTACGCACATGATTTTCAGCAACGGTTACAACGTGAGCCTCGACGCCACCAATTCCGTTGCCCAGGTATTGACGCCCCCCGACGGCATTCCGGATTTCTCGGCGTTCGACGACGAGGACGCCCCAAAGTTTGAGCTCGCCGCGCAGCAGCAGACGCCGCCGACTTTGCCTCCGCTCCACAATCCCGGCCCGAGCATCGGGCTGGTGACCGGAGTTACTTTAGGCGCCGCAGCCGCTGCCACCGTAGCTTTCATCCTGCTGAATCGTCACGCGGGCTCGGGACAGACCGACATCATTTTCGACACCGGCTGGCAATTCCAAATGGTTCTGCAAAATGCGCTTTCACTCGATGCTGCCAGTGTTGCAGCAGCGGCGGCAACGCCGTCGAGTGCGCAGTAGCCTCGTATCGCGTCGTGTGCAGTCTGTTTTATCCCGCAACGTGTCGTTACCAACGGGGCTGGCCCCAAGCCCGGGGTGGTTGAAAACCACCACGGGCGGTGGAGCAGGGCCAGCCTCGCCGACCCGCCTCGAACTCAACTGAGCAGGCCCCAGCCCGCATCTATTTGACTTAATGGGAGTTACAGCCGAAGGTCGTGGAATGGACCTTTGGCATGGCCTGTGCATTATGGGTTGGCATGAACGGTTTCACAGTTGCGAGAAAGAGCTTCGAAGGCAAGACGGATGCCGGAAGCAAAGCCCGCAGTGGCAGCGCGCCGGCAGGGAGGATTCCGATGAAATACCTAAAGTACGTGGCACTACTTGGACTTCTAGTTTTTGTTCCGACGGGCAAAGCGAACGCGCAAGTGCGAGTGGGCGTGGGGATCGGCGTAGGCCCAGTGGCAGTCGGCGTTGGGCCCGCGCCGGTTTGCGCTTACGGCTACTACCCGTACGCGCCTTATGCGTGCGCGCCCTACGGTTACTGGGGCCCGGACTACTTCGTGAACGGCGTCTTTATTGGCGCCGGGCCGTGGTTCCATGGCTTCTGGGGTCATCCGTATTGGGGCCGCGGGTTTGCCGGCCGTCCGGGATTTGTTGGGCGCCCTGGTTTTGGTGGCCGTCCAGGGTTTGAGGGTCATCCCGGATTTGGCGGACGCGCTCCGGCAGTTCGTGGCGGTGGTGGATTCCGCGGCGGTGCAGCGCGGGGCGGTGGCGGGTCCCATGGTGGCGGAGGCCACGGTGGGGGCCGTCGATAAGAGCAGCTGATTCCCCCTCAAAGCGAACGGCTGGCAGCCTAAGCTGCCAGCCGTTTTGCATTTCAGAGGGGAATTTGCGGCGAAAGCAGCGCGTACGCGTTTCGCTTAAAGCTGCCCCTCGTCAGCCGAGGGGCCGTAGATCGACGGCACTGCTACATTGTTGAGCCGGAGATAAACTGTGAGCTGGCCGCGATGATGGATCAGGTGGTTCATGACGAATGCGCGGAGTGCGGCGGTGCGCGGAAGGCTGAAGATTTTCTTGCCGCCCGCCGAGAGCGTGAAAATCTTCGCGAGGTCGGCGTCGCTTGCACCGGCGATGGCGGCGCGCGCGGCCGCCACGTTCTTGTCGAAGATCTCCAGAACCTGCTGCCGTGAAGTCATCACGGTAGGTTCCCGGGGCGGAGCGCCCGGCGGACGAAAGTCGAGAGCTTCCATCGCGATCGTTGCCGTAGCCAGACTCGGCAACTCGGCCACGTGTCCTGCCAGCCGGCCGATCTTCATGGATTTCGGGTGAGGCGCCCAGTCGAGATTGGATTCCGGCACGCGCTCGAGCGCCTTTCGCGTGGTCCCCATTTCGTGGTCAAATTCAGGAAGAATCGCATCGCGGATTGCCATCTCTCTCCTCCTCAAAGGTTTAGCGAGGACTTCGCTTTTGCTACCTTTGTTTGGATGAGGCCGCGGAAAAAGGGATGTGGGATTTATCCGAAAAGAAAGCCCGCGTCGGCGGCCAGGTGATGCCGCCGCGCGGGCTCCCATGAAGGCTAGCGCCTCAGAGCTTCTCGATTATTTCATCGCTGCGATGACGAAAATTGCGAAAACGCTCGCGCGCGCGATCAATCGAGCTTTTCGATATCCTGCCGCGCTTTTTCCAGGATTTCGCGGATCTTGGAAATGCGCTCGGGATTATCGGCCGCCCGGGTGGCCGCGCGCATCGCCGACTTCATCACCCCGGCAGCGGGTTTCGCGACCATCGAAGCAGCCGGGCCCATCCACGGCGCCCAGTCGCCCCAGGATTCGGCGCGTTCCCAGATTCGCTTCACCGACTCGGCAGAATTCTTCAGCTCTTCCTTACCCGCCTGGGTGAGCCGGTACTTGCGGCGCCCTTCGGATTGCTCCGATTCCACCAGGCCTTCGTCTTCGAGCTGCTGAAGCGTCGGATAGGTGGCGCCGGCGCTGGCACGGTAAAGCCCGCCGGAACGGGCTTCCAGGTCTTTCATCAATTGATAGCCGTGCTTGGGCCCGTCCTGGAGAAGTGAGAGCAGAGCAAGGCGAACCTCGCCGCTGCCGAAAAAGCGGCTCCAGCGATTCCAAGGGCGATAAGCAGCCCAGGGGATGGCGGTAGCCCAGGCAAAGCCTTGAAAAGCAGAGCCGCAACGCATGGTAACCTCCTGACAGGTCTCACACTATATCGTACGATATGTTGTGTGTCAATACCGATTCTACGTCGCACCAACCGTCAATTCTGGCTGGAGCCCTAACTGAGGTCCCTGTTGCTCACGGGGCGATCTTGAATGAGCCATCTGCCTCAACGAAGCCGTATGCCATTCGTGGTGTGTTGAAGGCAGCGGCGGGGAGGCCATCGGCGTCGAGGAGGATTAGGCCGCCGGTGGTGTGGGCGCGGTGAGCCAGCTTGCGCACACAGGCATCCGCGACGGCTTGAGCCAGCGATTGCGGCCCGGCTTTCTTGCGGTGGTGGATGAGCACGCGTTGATCGTGGAGGAGATCGGTCGCCATCTTGGCCATCACGATTTTCATGATGCCTTCGCCGTGACCGGTGCAGGAGACTCCGCCGGCTTCCGCATCGGCGTAGCAGCCGCAGCCGATGAGGGGTGAATCACCCACGCGGCCGGGAAACTTGCAGCAGGTGCCGCCGGTGGAAGTGGCGGCAATCATGTGGCCGTGCGAATCGATCGCGACCGCGCCGACGGTGCCCATTTCGTGGGTCAAGTGATGCTCGGCGGCATGCGAATCTTCGCGGCATCGCCGCCAGGCCGCGCGCTCGCGGTCGAGAACCAAATCTTCGGGATCGGCAAACTCGATTCCGTGTTCGGCCGCAAATTTTTCCGCGCCGGCTCCCACCAGCATCATGTGCTCGCTTTTTTCGAGCACCGCGCGCGCCAGCCGGATCGGATTGCGCACGCGCTCGACCGCCGCGACGGCTCCGGCTTTCAGAGTGGCGCCGTCCATCATAATGGCGTCGAGCTGCACCTGGCCATCGCGATTCAGGTGCGAGCCGATGCCGGCATCGAAGGTGGCGTCATCCTCGAGGGTGACAATCGCGGCTTCGACAGCGTCGATTGATTGGCCATCCCCCAGCAAAACTTGCCAGCCTGCTTCGAGCGCGCGGCGAATCCCGCGCCGGCAATCGTCGACCGCTTCATCCGGGATATTCCACGCGCCGCCGTGAACGATGAGAGAGGGTTTCAAGGTCCTGGGGTTACGGGTTCGCACCATTCTGTGCGGGCGCACCGATTGTTTCAAGCGGCGCGATTATCCAAATGTGCTTGGAATGAACCTCTCGTCAAGAATTGCCTCAATCCTCTGTGATGTTGGCTTACCAGGTGGGAGCCCCCGCATTTATGAGGGGGAGGAGCGCTTCAGCGCTCCGAAAGGAGCATCAAGTTCAATTCTGCGCTTTAGCGCCGGGCATCAGAAGTTCCCCGGGCTCAAGAGTCGGTGTGAGAACTCCAAAATCGGCCCCTCAGCGGCTGAAGCCACACTCATTTCGAAGCACTTACGGCACGACTGAAGTCGTGCCCTGACGAAAATCGGGCGTCGTCACACAGACTCTAGAGCCCATCCACACTAGCGCCCTCTTCCGCTGCCCGCCACAAGTCGGGCGGGCAGCTCCCCCTGCTAAAGCAGGGGGCTCCCACCGATTGAGTCCGTTGCACTGAGTCATGCGCGAGGCAGGAACTACAGATGCGGGAAGAACATCAGCGTGACGCCCAGCGCGATCAAGATCGGCCCGAGGAAAAAGGCGAAGCCCATGCCCAGAAGGACGCGAACCGCTCCCTTCTTTTTCTCCGCGGAAACGCCCGAGGGCAAGGCCCGCAGCGGCTCTTCCTGATGGCGCAGCAGGGCGCGAAAAACGCTGACGTAGGCGCCAATCCAGAATTTGATTTCGCGCCGCGATTGCCAGAGCAGGTCCAGCCCGGCACAAATCACCAGCAGGCCCACGATCTCGAGGAGTTTCGGCACGATCAGCCTCCGCGGCCCGCCGTGCGAGAGAGGATCGGCTGCGGATCGCGCACTTCGCGCGCTGCCTTGGCGGGAACGGAGGATGGTTTCGGCGTTGAGCCGGCGCCCGCGCGCCGCCGGGAAGCTGCGGCAAGAGGGCCGCGCCCCTCCATCTGATTCCAAGTGTGCAGAATGCGGTGAATCACGGTGATATTCGGCCCGATCGCGAGGATCCACAGAGCCAGAGGCATGCGGTTCAAAAGCGCTCCCAAAATCATCAGGACGAGCCGCTCGGGCCGCTCCCAGAAGCCGACCTCCGAAGTGGCCACGAGCGACGCCGCGCGCGCCTTGGCGTAGCTCACCATCACGGCTCCCGCCATCGCCACACTTGCCAACACGGCTTCGCGGAACCGGTTGACGCTCGCGTAGTAAACCAGCAGGCCGAGGAACAGAATCAAATCGGCGTAACGGTCCAGAATCGAATCGAGAAAGGCGCCGAAAATCGAAACGCGTCCCTGGCGGCGCGCCACCGGGCCATCCAGCAAATCGCATACGCACGCGCCGATCATCAAGCCGCCGCCAGCCGCAAAGCGGCCCGCAGCAAAGAATATCCCGGCCCAGAGATTCAGGACCAGCGCCGACCAGGTGATGATGTCGGGATTGATTCCAGTAGGAGCGATGAGCGCGGCGAGACGTTCAACCGGCCAGGAGAGGTACCGGCCAATGGCGCGAGTCAGCATGGAGTGAGTATCACCCCGTCAATCCTCGTCGTAAATTGTCGCCAGGCGAACCACTTCATAATCCTTGCGGCCCGCCGGAGTCGTCACCGTCACCTCGTCGCCGACCTTCTTCCCCAGAAGCGCACGCCCGATCGGCGAAGTGGTCGAAATCAGGCCTTTGGCAGCGTCGGCCTCCTCGACCGTTACAAGCTTGTACTCGATTTTGGTGTCCTTGGCAACGTCGAGAACGACAATTCGTGACCCATAGGCCGCGCGGTCCTTCGGGAGGTTGTTCAGGTTGAGCATCGAGAGGTCCGCCATCCGCTGGTGGAGCTGGCCGAGCCGCGCGGAGACGTAGGACTGCCGCTCTTTGGCGTATTTGTACTCGGCGTTTTCTGAGAGGTCGCCGTGCGCGCGGGCTTTCTTGAGCTCCTTGGGAAGCTCGTCATGGAGCTCGTGCTCGAGGGCGGCGATTTCGTCCTTCAGTTTCTTCCGAATTTTTTCCGTCAGGTCGGTCATCTCGCTGTGCCCGGCGTACCCCGGCGGGAAACGGCGCCTGCAAACCCTGTTTCGCTCGATTACTCGATGATTATAGAGGAATTGCTCGCGCGACCGCAAATCGGAGTCCCTGATGTGCCCTTTCGGCGTAATTTCGCCCGCGCAGACGCTTGCGGTAATCGGTATGACAACCGCTCCTCCAGCGGCATCCTGTCGCGCGCGCCGGATCAGTCATACTTGCAAGGCTTTACGAGGGGTCCATGGCTTCCACCACGGTTCTTGGGCTGCTGGGGATAGATCTGATCCTTTTCCTCGCCGCAATCCTTTATTTCGACAAATCCTCGCGCCGCGGCGAAACGATTCTCTTGAGCGCGCTCTTTTTCTGTTCCGGGATGCCGGCGCTGGTGTACCAGATCGTGTGGCAACGCGTGCTCTTTGCTATCTACGGCGTGAATGCCGAGTCGGTGGCGGTCGTCGTGAGCGCGTTCATGCTGGGACTGGGGCTCGGCAGCCTTGCTGGAGGATGGCTTTCCGCGCGTTACCCTCGGCACGCGATTGTGATCTTTGGCGCCGCGGAACTCGGAGTCGCGCTCTTCGGTTTGAGCTCCTTGCGAATTTTTCACTGGGCGGCGGAATACACGGCCGGTGCCGGCCTGGGACAAACGATTGTGTTCAGCCTGCTGCTGCTGATTTTTCCGACGATGCTGATGGGCGCCACTCTGCCGCTGCTGGTGGAGCATCTGGTGCGCTATTCGGGCCGCGTGGGCTATTCGGTGGCAACACTCTACTTCGTCAACACTTTCGGTTCCGCAGTGGCCTGCTATTTTTGCGCGAGTTATCTGCTGCGCGCCTTCGGCCAGTCGGGTTCGGTCACGCTCGCGGCGCTGGTGAATACTGCCGTGGGCGCCACCGCGTTCCTCTATGGCCGCAGCAGGGAAAAGGCGCCGGAGCAGGCCGTGCCCGCGCCTGCGCCCGCACAATCATCCGGCGGCAGCCAACCGATAGCGCTCGCGACCGCGATGCTGATTGCGGGAATTGCCGGATTCATCGCGCTGGGATTCGAGATTGCCTGGTTCCGCGTCTTCTCGCTCGCGGCGGTGGACCGCGCCCCGGCTTTTGCGCTCCTGCTTTCCACTTACCTCGCCGGAATCGCTGCCGGCTCTTACATCACAGAAAAGCTTACGGAGAAAAAATCCCCTGCCACAATTGCGCGCACCGTCGGCGTGGTGATGCTCCTGGCCGGAGGAATTTCAGCGTATCTGCCGCCGCTCGTGGGCGAGCTGATGTGGCGCAAAATTCCATTTCTCGCGAGCGCCCCGGCATTTTTCCTCACTGCCGGGCTGCTCGGCTCGGTGCTGCCGCTTGTTTGCCAGCTTGCGGTGACGCCCGATGAACAGGCGGGCCGCCGCGTCAGCCTCGTCTATCTCTCGAACATCATTGGCTCGACGCTCGGGAGCCTCGTTATCGGTTTTGTCGCCATGGAATATTTCGGCCTCAAGCAGATTTCGCATCATTTGGGGTTTGCCGCCGTGATTACGGGCGCGGCTGTCCTTTTTTTTCGAGCCGGAAAATTTCAGATGCCGCCCGCCTGGGCCGCCGGGCTGGCAGTTGTTTCGCTCGCGGCCGTACCCGTCGCCGGGCGCACCTATTCGCATCTTTTCGAGCGGCTGATTTTCGGCCATCGCCCCGAAGCAAACGAAGATCTCGCGCACGTGGTCGAAAATCGCCACGGCGTCATCGCCGTCACCAAAGATGCTGCCGTTTTCGGCGGCGGCGTTTACGACGGCTACTTCAATATCGACCCGATGAACGATTTAAACCTGGTCGCGCGCATCTATGCCCTCAGCGCTTTTCATCCGGCGCCCAAAGACGTTTTGATGATCGGGCTCGCCTCCGGCTCCTGGGCGCAGATTGTGGCCAATCACCCGCAGGTCGAATCGCTCGACGTGGTCGAAATCAATCCGGGCCACTTGAAACTCATCCCGCAGTATCCCGTGGTCCGTTCCGTGCTCACTAATCCGAAAGTCCGCATCTACACCGACGACGGGCGCCGCTGGCTCGTAGCGCATCCCGGCGCGCGCTATGACGCCATCATCGCCAACACTAGTTATTACTGGCGCGACCACGCCTCCCATCTTCTTTCGGTCGAATTTCTGGAAATCATTCGGCGGCACCTCAAGCAAGGCGGCGTCTTCTTCTACAACACGACGACTTCGGACGACGTGATTGCCACCGGCCTCGCCGTCTTTCCGCACGGCTTGCGCGTGGTGAATTTTCTGGCGGTGAGCGATTCACCGTTTGTCATGGACGTGGATCACTGGATGGCGATTCTCGAGCAGTATCGCATCGACGGCCGGCTCGTGTTCGAACCGGCAGAGCCGAAGGCCCAATTGACGCTCGAAGCCTACCGCCAGCTTTTCGCCACGGTTGCGCAGCCGCCGCGGATGCTGGGGATGGAAGCAACCGGTTCGCTCAAAGCGCGCCTTGGCCGGCGCCTCATCATCACCGACGACAACATGGGCTGGGAATGGCGCAGCGGTTTCGAAATCCCCTGGCGGGAGTAGATCTGAGGGGTCAAAAATCGAATGTGCTCGGGTCCGGCGACTCGAGGTTTCCGCAGCCGAATGTAGCTCGGGTCTTCAGACCCGAGGGTTTTCTCCGCGTCGAAGAAGAGAACCCTCACCTCTGAAGAGGTGAGCTACATTGGCCGTGCGGCGAATCTTGCAATTCCTGCTCGACAGCCGCAAGCACTTGCTCGACGGTCAGCGACAGCATCGCATCCGAGTACGTGTTCAGGCGCACATAGTCGCCCCGAATATACTCGGGAGGCTCTCCGGAAAAATTCTGCACCACGACGCCGCGCGGCAGCGGCCCGTTGCGTCCCGCGTCGGTCGAGCCGAATAAGCCCACCACGCGCGTGCCCAGCGCCGCAGCCAGATGCAGCGGGCCCGTGTCTCCAGCCACAACAATCCGCGCCTCGGCCAAAAGCGCCGCGAGCGCGGGAATCGGCAGCGACACAACCGGCAGATTCGGCAGACCCGAAGCGCGCACGATTTCGCGCCCCAGCTCTTCTTCTCCGGGAGCGATATTCACCACCGACGGGAGCCCGTCGCGCTTTTTGAGCGCCGCCGCGAGCGCGCCGAAACGGTCCGCCGGCCAGCACTTCGATTTCCAGCCGCCGCCCGGGCTGATCACCACGTAATCGCCGGAAATACCGTCCTTCGCGAGAGTCTCGCACAAGCCTCGCAGCTCATTCTCCGGGACGCGCATGGGAAAGCGCGGCTCGGTCTCCGGTTTCGCTCCTGCGCGCACGGCAAGGTCCACGGTCATATCCACAATATGCCGCCCCGCAGGCACCACGCGCTCGGTATAAAACAACGCCGCGCCGGGTTCGCGCGTGGCCTCGCGGTCGCGGCCGATCCGCCGAGGCGCGCCCGAAAGCCAGCAGAGTACTGCCGAGCGGTAGCGGCCTTGCAAGTCGAGCGCGCAAGTGTAGCGCGTGCGGCGCAGGCGCCGAACGCATGCAAAAACATCTCGAGGCGAGCGGCCCAGCGGAATCGTTTCGTCGATCGATGTTACGAGTTCGACAAGCGGCGACCAGCGCTCGTTCACAACCCAGTCGATTCGCGCCTCGGGAAATGTCGCGCGCAGCGCCGCCACCGCAGGCACGGTGTGCACCAGATCGCCAAGCGAACTGAGCCGAACAACCAGAAATCGGTGAGCTAAGTCTTCCATCCGGGAACAAGTTATCTCATAAATTCGTTTTGTAGGTCGCGGTTTCACAGGCTCCGGAAAAATTCGATCGCTTAGGGGGTCGGAGCTTTAGCTCCGACATAAGGGCCATCCTCTCAGCGGGCTTTAGCCGCTGAAGCTCCCGGCCGCGCCGGGACGCGGCAATCAGTTGAAATTTTTTGGGGCTGGCCAGATGTTCACCGATAGAGAAGCGGAGGGATTACATCCGCGAAGGATCTTCCGGCTGCGGCTCGCGCTCGGGACGGATGGCGCTCAAAAGGTGTTTCACCGAAGCCGAGAGACGATGGCGGAAAAGCGCCAGGCGCTGGTTGCCGCTATCGTGCACCCAGTTGAATTGAATCACGCGACGCTCGCCTTCAAACGGCAAATGCCCGTGCCAGGAGCGGTCGGAACGCAGAAATGCCACAAGCGTGCCGTCCGACGGCGGCACTTCGACGGCAACATCGTTGATGTCGTCGCCCGAGCGCAACAGGCGCAGCCGGCCGCCCGAATCATCCCAGGCGGGATTCATGTAGAGCAGCACGGTGATGATTTTGCTCGTCGAATCATTGTGGATTTTGCCGTCGTGCGCGCCGCAGCGGCCGCGCACCGTGATCGTGGTCGGGCGGTTGGTGAGGTCCACTCCGAATTTTTCTTCAAACGCCCTGCGGAACTTTTCCGACTCGAGCGCGTCAATCATGGCCTGAAATCCCGCGCCGAATTTCAGCGAATCCAGCGGAAAGCTGCCCGATTGCGCGATGCGCGGATAATCCGCGTTGATGCGCCGCAGCGCCTCGGGCCGAACGAAATCGCGCAGCACGACGTGCTCGTAAGGCTCGCGCTCGAGCGCCGCCGCGCGAAACGCCTCGAGATCGAAGATGCCGTCGGCCATAACTGCCTTTTCAAACCGTAACTTCCACCTCCCCGAGTGTCAAGTGCCGCGCGCGATTGGGAATCCCCGGGTTTTCTCGTAGGGGCACGGCATGCCGTGCCCGGTGCTGCACGGGAGAATACTTTGTAGTACAAAGTACTTGACAGTGCAGAGAAAATCCGGCACGATGAACGTGCGGCGGGGGAGAAGCTCCTCCCTCCAATCCTTCTGCGCCCTCGGGCGCGGGGAAACGGGAATCCCATGTTCAAACGCATCGCCGCCATCGGCTTCATCTTCGTCTGCACCGCCATCGCCTGGGCCATCCTCGGCAGCGCGATTTTTTACCGCACCTATCATTCCGACGAGCAACTGAAAGGCCGCGTCGCATCGATCTGGGGCGCGCCGCAGGAGCAAACGCCTCCGGCGGCCAACTATCACGAAGGCTCGGTGCGAAAAGTCATCGCCGTCGAAGACGGCCGCGAAGTGACCCGCACCCTCGACGACCGCAAATATTTTCAGCTTCCGCTGGAAAAAAGCCGCGTCAATGCGGTGCTGCATCTCGACTACCGGCGCAAAGGACTGCTCTGGTACGGCACCTATCTGGTGGATTTTGCCGGCGATTATGTGTTCACCAATCCCGATAACGTGCCGCGCGACGTCACCATCTCGCTCAATTTGCCGGCCGAGCAGGCCATCTACGACGACGTCGTGTTCACGCTCAATGGCGCGCCGCTGAATCCTTCGAACTTGAAACGAGAAACCTACGCGACCGCGACGGTAGGCCCGCACGAGTCCGCCGAGCTGAAGGTCGGCTACAAATCGCAGGGCCTCGAAAGCTGGCACTACTCGTTTGGAAGCGACGTGACGCAAATCAGGGATTTCCAGCTCCACGTCGTGACAAATTTCAGCGGCCTCGATTTTCCGGAAAATACGCTCGCTCCCACGCGCGAAAATTGCGATTCGGCCGGCTGCGAGCTGGCGTGGGAATACAAAAATCTCGTCTCCGGCTACAAAATCGGAATTGCTTTGCCGCAAAAACCTCAGCCGGGGCCGCTCGCCGGGCGAATCAGCTACTTCGCGCCCGTCTCGTTGCTCTTTTTCTTTTTTGTCCTCTTCGTGCTCACCACCCTTCGCGGCCTCGAGCTTCATCCGATGAACTATTTCTTTCTGGCCTGCGCCTTCTTCTCGTTCCACTTGCTGATGGCTTATCTGGTGGACCACATCGCGATTCATCAAGCCTTCGCGCTTTGTTCGGCGGTTTCGATCGCTCTGGTGGTGAGCTATCTCCGGCTGGTGGTGGGAATGCGCTTTGCGGCGCTCGAAGCGGGGCTCGCTCAGCTTGTCTACCTGGTTCTTTTCTCGTACGCGTTTTTCTTTGAAGGCTTCACGGGCCTCGCCGTCACCATCGGCGCCATCCTCACGCTGTTCGTCACCATGCAAATGACCGGCCGGATCCGCTGGGCCGAGAAATTCGCCGCGTGCGGCGCCCCCGCACTGCATTGAAACGCCGCGGCCCCGCGCCGGAAAGCAATCGCCCGGGCGCGAGACCGTGCACGGGCGCCCTTCACTTGCGCACGACTGGCGGGGTATCATGTCTGTGAACTCCTGCTAGAAAGGAAACACAGCCATGATCACACCGGCGGAACGCGAAACGCTCCTAAAGAGCCTGGCGGAGTCGCGCGAGCGATTGCTGCGGGCTGTCGAAGGGCTTTCGCGCGAACAGCTTCACTATCGTCCCGCTCCGGACCGGTGGACGGTGGCCGAAATCGTCGAGCACGTGGCCTTCGTCGAGGGCCGCATTCTCGGGATGATTCAAAAGACTCTCAGCGCAGGGCCTACGCCGGAGAAGCGCAGCGCATTGGAAGGCCGCGAAAGCGTTTTCTTCGAGAACGTGGAGGCCCGCACCCCTCGCTTGCAGGCGCCCGACGCCGTCAAGCCCTGTGGACGATGGCCCGATGACCAGCTATTGAAAGAATTCGAAGCGGCCCGGCAGCGCACGCGGGAATTTGCCGGCAGCAACGAAGCCGATTTGAGAACGCATTTCTTCCCGCATCCCTTTTTCGGCGATCTGGATTTGTATCAGTGGCTGCTGCTGATCGCGGCGCATTGCGACCGCCACCGCGCCCAGGGTGAAGAAGTGATGGCGAGCGCCGGCTTCCCGCATTCGACCCAGGCCGGCGCAGTCGCCTGATCCCAACGTCGCACCCATCCACGTCAAGCGAATCCGGCCGCTGCCGGCGAGCGCCTGGCGCGAAGTCTTGCGGCCATTCCTCATTTTGTGGTATCTGAGTAGACCTCCCACCCACACGATAACGGGCTCTGGCGCGACGGGGCGGAAAGGAATCGTCGTGAACAGCAGCTTGATGATTTCGCGGGCAGTTTTGGTTCTCCTCGCAATTCCCAGCACGGTGATTTGGTGTTATTCCGTCTTTGGACTGGTTCTCGCCATCGGGCTCGCCGTAATTTTTCTTCGCGGCGATTGGCAAAAGGAACGGGGACTCGACAAGCTGATTTTGTTCGGGCCGCTTTTCTACGCGGCGCCGCTCGCGGCCTTCGGCACCGAACATTTCACGCTGGCGAAAGAGATCGCGTCGCTCGTCCCGGCGTGGATTCCCTGGCACCTGTTTTGGGCGTACTTCGTCGGCGCTTGCTTTATCGCCGCGCTGCTCAGCCTGGTGACGCGGATTCAGGCGCGTCTCGCGGCCAGTTTGCTCGCCTTGACGTTTTTCCTTTTCGTGGCGCTGATGGATGTTCCCGCCTGGGCGCAGGATCCGCGAGATCGATTCGCGGCCATTCTCACGCTGCGAGAATTATCCTTCAGCGGTGGCGCTTTGGCGCTGGCCGCGAGCCTCACGGAGCAATCGAGCGAGGGCCGCGCGCGCATTCTTGCGACGATTGCGCGCTACTTCGTCGGAATTCCCATACTGGTTTACAGCTTCGAGCAATTCATGCACGCCGATCACGTTCCCGGCGTTCCGCTGGAACCGCTTACTCCCGCCTACATCTTCGGACATGCCATTTGGTCGTATCTGGCCGCAGCGGTTTACGCGGTCGGGGGGCTCTTCCTGCTCGTCGGCAAGAAAACGCGCGCCGCCGCGGCGTGGGTGGGCCTGTCCGTGCTGTTCGTTGAGTTAGTCGTCTATGTGCCGATCGCCGTCGTGGAGCGCGCCAGCCTCGACAATGGCTTCAATTTCCTGGGCGACACCCTGATGTACTGCGGCGCCGTCCTTCTGCTCGCCGGCGCCATGCCCCGCGAAGCCTAGCTGCGCCTTGTTCTTGTAGGGGCGCGGCATGCCGTGCCCGGGCAGCCACCCTGCACATTCGTCCTAATTTGACCGGTGGAGCGATGGCGGAGCCGTGCACCGTATGGCGCATGGCGGAGAGGGGGGGATTCGAACCCCCGACACCCTTTTGGGGTGTAACTGCTTAGCAGGCAGCCCTGTTCGGCCACTCCAGCACCTCTCCGCGGTATCAGCCGATCGTGTGGGAAGACGGCCTGCGCCCCCAGTATAACACCAGGGAATTCGGCGCCGCCGCGGCGATTATTTTTCCGCAGGGACCGCTCGGAAACGCAGGAACAAAAGAAATCCCATCGGATGCGGGCTGTAAATCGGATCGAGCGATGCCGGCTTTGCATAGAGCGTGTACTGCCCGCCGAGGGCGCTGGTCACGTGCGGAATGAAATCGAACTCTCGGTCATAGCCGAGCGAGTAGGCTTGCACGCGCGCAAGAAAGCGCTCCTCGAATCCCGGCGGCAGGGGATTCTCTCCCAGCAGCAATTCGTTGGTGCGGTCCACGTTTTCAATTCGCGTCCACGCATAATTATGCTTCGCAAAGCGCACAGTGCTCTCTGCGAGATAGCTATTGAAGACCTGGCCGTCCGGAATGTCCCGGTTGCGCCCCCACACAAGCGTGCTGGCCCAGTTGCCGTCTGCGAACGGACGGTTGTACGTCACCGACGCAGTCATGCGCAGGGTGTCTTCGTTCGGAAAAAGTTCTTCGGGGCTCTTCAAGCGCGCAATCGAGGATTGCCCGCTCCAGTTCGGCGCTGGATTCAGCGTGAAACGCGCGGCCCAGGAATCGAGCGCGCCGGTGTCGATCCCCCAGCGGTGCTCGCCCGGCTCGCGCCCGTTGAAAACGGAAGCCTCGATGCGCGCGATTCTGTATGTCAGCCCGACGGTCATCACGTCGTAGGCGATGTGGGTCGAATCCTGGAGGTGATGCCCGAGCGGCGCGAGCGAATCCTCGCTCGATGAAGCGCGATGCGCGTAAGCCTCGGGGCCGATCGCCGGATCGCCCACGGGCGCCCCGTAAAACGTGAGCAGTGTGCTTTCGCTGAGCTTGAGGTCGTAGAGCAGCGCAAGCTCCATGAAAAAATTGTGCGGGTGCTGGCCATCGACAATGGGCTTTCCGTACGCAGTTTCTCCCAATTGAAAAAGCTCCGGATAGCGCCGGTCGCTCACCAGCGCCGGCTCGAGGCTCACCATCACGCGCGCGGTGAACGTGCCGGGTCCGAGCGACCGCTGCGCCATCGGCATCATCCAGTTCGTGCCGAACACTTTGTCGCCGCCGCGCGCGCCGGTCTGCTGCTGCGAATCGACGAAAAGCATGCCATGGAACATCAGCGTCCACCCACCCCGCTCGGCCATGAGCATGTCGTGAGGACTCGAAGCAGGAGCGGCGCTGGTCCCGGCGGTTGCATGATGAAGGATTGCGTCGATGAACGTCGCCGGATGGTGCATGTGAGCTTCGTGTTCGCTGCCCGGCATATCGTGCTGCATGCCGGGCATCGCGTGCGGATCCTGCTGGGCAGGAGCGGCGAGCGCCTGAGTCTCCGGGCAGCAGAGATTTAAGTCGCAAACACAATTGCGCGGATCGCTCGCCATCACCGGCGCCGCCAGGGAAATCACCCAAAACAGTAAGGGTAGGCGGCTCAATCGCGTCCGTTTATTTCTCATCAAACTAGCTTGACCCTTGAGCGGCGCATATTTCTAGGCGTGGCCGTCAGCTCCGCTGATGTGGAGTGCGGGAGCTTGCCTGTCCCGAGCGAAGCCGAGGGGCTCCCGCTTTGTTTTCAATGCCGGCAAAGTGCACCTTAAGGGCAGAGCTGGCCCTGACGCGACCGGCTCCACAAGGAGGACAGGCCGGGAGGCCTGTCCTACCAAAACATTGTCTCACAGGCGAGGCAACGGGCTGGGCGCTCAGGAGGAAGGGTTGCGCGGAACCTCCGTCGGATCGCCCGTCTGATGCTCCTCGATTTGAAAGCGGAGAAAATCGTGAATGGCAGCGAGAGCTTCATGATTCTTTGTTGAAATCGTCACTCGCGCGCCGCTTGAGGTGGCGGAATATTTGTAGCTGATGGCGCTCTTCAGCCGCTTCATCGCGGGCACGCCGGGCGGCACCTGATCGTGAACGAACATCGGAATATCGAATTCTCCTGCCTTGAACTTCTGCGCGATATGAGCCATGTGGTGCCGGATGGCATCGCGGCTCGCCACGTCCGTGGGATCGTTGGCGCTCGCTTCGATCGAGCCGCCGGACTCGCTCAGCAGAAAATGGTGTGTTGTTCTTGCTGCGTCGAAGCCCATCGCCGCATCGCCGCGCTCGACCATCTCATGGTGCTTTTGCTCCTCGTTTTGCGCGAAGGAGGTGCATGGGAGAACGGCGGCAAAAATGAGCACCGCTCCCGTGCGCGCGATCGAATTCCTGCTAGCTCTCATATATTTCTCTCCTTCCTTTTACCGAGATTTGGGCAAAGAAGAGGTGATTTCATCCCTGCCAGCCATCCTGCCCGCGCCGCGAGTGAATCGAGCAATCCCGCAGGTTTTCCACGCGGAGTCCGCGAGAGCGCTGCGCTCCAGCTCGCAAGCGTGGATTTTAGGAGCCGGCACCGTCGGTCGAGCTCATTCCTTCGCCGCGTCAATTCCGCGAGCTTCACCCGCGCGAGCGTTTGCACTTCTCGGCAAGGCGTGCCACCCGCGTCGCGGTGGCGAAGAATCCGCGCAAGCTCCTCAATCGTGAACCCGATCGCCAGCGCACATTGGATCAAATGCAGCCGCTCAACTGTCCCCTGGGGAAATCGCCGATACCCGCTCGCCGACCGCGCCGCCGGCCGCACCAGACCTTTGCTCTCATACAGCCGCACCGTTGCCGGGCTCACGCCTGCTTGCCGCGCCACTTTTCCGATGAGAACTAGCGCCATCCTCTGCCTCCCCACACTCCGGATTATGGACTTTGCAACTCGCTGCAAGGTCAAGTGGAATTTGACGCGGCTGGCGCGATATTCTCTTGTGGCGCGGCTTCAAAGATTCGGTTTGAAAGGCGGATCCTGAACGCTTGCGGGACGGTGCTCGACGCTGGCGCGAAAAATTCCCGATTCATCCGTATAAAAATTGAGGTAGCCCGAGTTGCCCGAGCTGGCCGTCAGCACATAGCTTTTGACGCGCCCCGACGAATCCGGCTGGCCCGGTGCGTATTGAATCGTGTAGCGCACCGATTGCGCTCTTTGCGCAGCCGCTCGCACATTCTCTCCCAATCCTTCGAGCGAAGATGGAAACGCGCCCTCGGACGATTGGTAAGCCGCGAGCGCCTCTTGCACGCTGGCGAGAGCCTCGCGCGCCCGCGCTTCGGCCTCGGGCTTCGACCCCGCCAATTTCCACGGTACGGCAAACCACGCAATTGCCCACAGAATCGCCAGCACCAATCCGAGAATTAGAACGATTCGCTTGGCCGCGGGCTTTTTCGGCGCTTCTCCCGATTCGCCGGCAGGACGCGCCGTGAGATCGGCGCCGCAGTAAGGACAAAGTTCGGTGGCCTGGTTGATTGTCTGCTCGCACTCCGGGCAGGTAAACATCGCCGGCCATCTTAGCAGCTTTCAAGTGCCCATTCGTTGTGCAACTCCACGCGCCCGAACAATTTCATTTGAATTCGTTTTTATAAACCACGCCTTCCTTCATCACGAACCGCACGCGCTCGAGCTCGCTGATATCGGCCAGCGGATCGCCCGCCACCGCGACGAGATCGGCGAGCTTCCCCGCCTCGACCGTCCCGATTTTGTCGCTCCATCCGAGCATCTCCGCGGCGGTTGAGGTCGCCGTGCGAATTGCCTGAAGCGGCGTCATTCCATATTCAACGTAGTATTTGAATTCCCGGGCCTGGTTGAGCCCCGTCCACGGAAATCCTCCCACGTCGGTGCCGAACACAATTTTCACGCCCTTTTGCAGCCCCCTCGCAAACGCTTTGCGCTCGGCTTCTACCATCGGCGACCACGCCCCGCCGCGCCCGGGCGCCACATAGACGCCCACCGTAATCGTCGGACACCAGTACGCGCCTTGCTTCACAGCCTTATCGAGCAGTTCATCCGTGAACCCGTCGCCGTGCTCGATCGAATCGACTCCCGCGCGCAGCGATGCGGCAATGCCGTCCGAGCCGATCGAATGGGCCGCCACCTTGTGGCCCAGCCGGTGCGTTTCTTCGACGATCGCGCGCGCTTCTTCGTCCGTGAAATTCACGTGGCTGTGCAGCACTCCATCCGGCGTAAAAAAATATCCATGGTCCGAGTAATACTTGATCCAGTCGGCGCCGTGCGCGATCTGCTGGCGCACCGCGAGCCTAGCATTTTCCACTCCATCCACCACCTGCACGCCGTGCGGCAGGTCCAGTTCCCAGGAAAACCCCATCAGCGGATAAGTTCCCGTCGGCGCCATCGCGCGCGTCGAAGCGAAAATGCGCGCGCCCGGGACTTCACCGCGCTCAATTGCTTTCTTCACGTCCACGTCGGCATACATCGCGCCTTCGGTTTCTAGGTCGCGCAGCGAGGTGAATCCGTGCTCGAGCGCGATCCGCGCGTTGCGCGCCGCCAGAATCGCGCGGTAGGGAATCGATTGCTTGAGCAACTGGTCTTCATAGTCCTGCTCGGTCAAGTCGCCTTGCAGCAGGATGTGCGTGCGCGTCGGTGAAGCCGGGCAGAACCGTGGCGTGCGATAAGTCGATCACATCCGCGCCCGGCGGCGGCGCGCCGCCGGCAGTGACGCTCACGATCTTGCTGCCCTCGATAAGGATCATCGCATTCGAGATGGGCTGGTCGCCCTTCATGTCGTTCAACTTGCCCGCGCGAATCGCCGTAAGCCTCGGCGTCTGCGCGCCCACCGAAAAGCAAGCCGCAATCACCAGCGCAAAAATTCCAACTTGCCGCCGCATAAATTCCTCCTCAAGCCCGGTTCGCTTCCGATTCCACCGGCCGGACTATAGGCGACCTACTCCCGCATTACAACCCACCCCCGCGCGCCTCGCGGAAGATAGGTCACTTTCCGGTAATCCAACTTATCGAGATTTGGCCATTGAGTTATAGAATTTCTCGCGCATGCTTGGCGATAGAATCTGAAGAGGTTGCAATCCCCAAAGATGACTCCACAAGATTGGTCTTGGTTCACGAAGCCGATGCCGCATGGTTGGTCAGTGTTTGGGGTCTTCTTATTGCTCCTGGGTGTGGTTTATACATCTATGGGCAAATCGTATGTCCGCTTTCAAGGTTGGGTCTACCGCTCCGAAGAACCGAAGAAGTTTTGGTGGTCGGTCGCAACGTATTATCTCGGTGGGATTTTTTTTATTGGGGCCGATTTGTTCAACGTACCAGCAGATTTTCTCATTCGCGCTTTGTTGACCGGGGTCCTCGTATACATCGTATATTTGATGCTCCGTTCGGTGATTCGTCCGGAACGATAGCTCGGCAAGGAAATGTACGACCGGCGATCAGTATCGAGTCCTGGTAAACGGGGTAACCGGAATCTGACGCTATGGCGCCTGGCGCGCCGCCTTGACGCGCCATGCCCTCCGCCCTAACATGCGCTCGAAGGACGCCTACTGACTCATGACCGATCCCGTCGCGCTTTCTTCGCCGCTCAATTATCTCGATTCGCGGCTGCATGAAATCCCGCATCGCGATGTGCTGGCGGCCGAAGATGCCTGGTGGAAATCGGACGGCGTCACGATCGCCAATTCCATCGACCGCGCCGGCACGCCCTGGTTGCGGATGTTCGATCGCCTCGGAAAACGCGCGGATGAAATTCTCTACCCGCGCGAATACCAGACGATCCTCAAGCGCGGCTACCGCGCCGGAGTCGTGTGGCGCGCGCTCGAAGAGCGATCCCTGATTCCCACCTACCTGCTGATGTACACGATTTCGTTTTACGATCCGGGGATTTGCTGTCCCTACACTGTTTCGCTGGGCACGGCGCTGCCGCTGGCCAAATACGGCAGCGCCGAATTGCAATCGCACTTTTTGCCGCAGCTCACAAAGAGAGATGACTCCGTCTGGCAGGGCGCCACTTGGATGACGGAAATCAAAGGCGGCTCCGACCTCGGCGCTGCCGTCGAGACCGTCGCGCGGCCCGCGAGCGACCACTGGCTGCTCACCGGAGAAAAATATTTTGCGAGCAATGCAGCCGCTGAACTGGCCGTGGTGGCGGCGCGCCCGCAAGGCGCTCCGCCGGGCGTGCGCGGGCTCGCGTTGTTTCTCGTGCCGCGATTCCGCCGCGACGGCGCGCTGAATTATTTCATTCGCCGCCTGAAAGACAAGATCGCCACCCGCACCGTCCCCACCGGCGAAATCGAATTGAAGGAAAGCGAAGGGTATCTGCTGGGCGCCGCGGACGCGGGAATTTACCTGATCCTCGAAGTGCTCAACCTTTCGCGCGTGGCCAACAGCGTTGTCAGCGTCGCAGTGGCGCAGCGCGCCATCGCCGAGGCGCTTTCCTACGCCGAGCGCCGCATCGCCTTCGGCAAGCGCATCGAGGATCATCCGCTGCTGCGCCATCAGTTCGAAGACCGCGCGAAAAAACTTCGTTCCGCTTTCGCGCTCGCCTGGGAATCGGTCGAACTGCTGAATAGCGTGTGGATGGAGCAGCCGCCGTACTCCGACCTCTATCATCTGTTCCGGCTGGTTGCCCACCTCGCGAAATACTGGACCGCCGAATTCGCCGTGGACACCGCCAAATGGGCCATGGAAGTTCACGGCGGGCTGGGCGTGATGGCCGAATTCGGCATGGATCGCTTTCTGCGCGAAGCCATGATTCTCGCCATCTGGGAGGGCACCTCTCATCGCCAGATCCTCGACGGATTGGAAGTGATGGAACGCAAGCAGGCGCACCACCAGCTCTTCGCGCGCCTCGCCGAAATCGCGCCCTCGAAAGAAATTCAGCAAATGCAATCGGAAGTGGAACAACACTTGAAGCTGCCGCCGGAAGAAAAGGAAGCCTTCGCCGAGCCGCTCTTCCGCAAGCTCGCCATCCTCACCGCCGAAACCCTCGCCTCCAAATCGGGTTAGAACCCCCGCCTGTGCCGGCCCAAAGCAGCCGCGCAAATCTCCACAGGGATTATCGTTTGCAATTTGCTGCACGGCCTGCCATGGTATTCGCGAGGATGTGTGAATTGGTGTGCGCCGCGCCAACTTGGGAGAGAACGAAACCGGGAAGCGCCGGTTTGAGTGGCACAGCCTTTAGGCTGTGGTCCGACGATTTCAAGCCGCGCCAAATGCACAAATCGCGCTCGGACAAGGGCCTTGTAAGCTGCCAATTCCGTGTTTTCAGGCCGATAATGGGTGTCAGACTGATTTGCTCCTAAGTCTATGAAAACAAAGGATCGGCCTCGGTGCATGTTGCTTTGACAAAGTAATCTTTAGAAAGGTACCGCGACCGCTGCAACTACACCCCAATATATGGCCTTGACTCTCTGTTTAGGAATACCTAAACTAGACTTGACATAGATTTAGGAATATCTAAAATAGAGAGGATTGGCCGTGGCGTTCAGGTTCGTATTGATCCCAGGTCAGGCAGTCAGTAGTCGCCGTGCAATCGGATTTCTTGATAGTGACACAGATGCAAGTTTCGATGGAAGGCGGAAATTCGAGGAATTGGAACCTGCACGGGACAGAGAAGTCAGGACAAGATTTGACTACTGGATTTCAGAAGGTAAGAACAATCGGTGGTTCCACGGATTTGAAGATGAACCCAAATACAGGAGATGTTTTGCTTCAAGTGGCGAGAGAATCGGGAACACCAGCGACTTTATGGTTTCTTACATCATCCACAGCCAAATTCGAGGCCCAGATTTCAGCTTTGCGTCCTTGTCTATCACGACGTTAAAAATGAGGACGTGACGGACTACACCATTCTTGACCGTATTAATAGATTGCGGACTGAACCTGTCGTGACTGCGGAAATCAACAAGCTTTTCCCAGAACGGAGCAACAAACGATGGCTACAATGAATGGACATTGGACATCTCGAAGCACCGAGGACTTCGTCTATCGAATTTCTTCTGATTTTGTGCTGCAAATCGAGAAAAAAATGGAAGCGGACACGGTGACTCAGGCAGCACTGGCCGATGAACTTGGCGTCACTGATGGTCGGGTCTCCCAAGTTCTCAGGAATCCCGGGAATCTCACTTTGAAAAAAGTTGTTGAGTATGCGCGGGCGCTGGGCATGAAGGCGGCCATTGTTGCTTATGAGGATGGTGATACGGAAAATTTGAACGGACCTATCAATTCGGAGATTTTCTCCTTGTGTTGGAAAAAGGTTGGTTCTCCGAAGGATTTCTTTGCCGTGAACAGCCTCACCATGCCGGTGCAGAGTTTGGGGCCGGTTAAGTTTGTCTATCTTGTGGGACCGAAAGATTACTCTGACACGCGGGGCGGATTGATGAGTCTCAACCTCTACACGATGTCGTCCATCAATGCCTTTACGAACGGAGCAGTGCTAACGACCGGAGGGACACCTATCAATGCCTGAAGCATCACAAATATCTTTTAGCCATCGGGAGATTGTTGAGACTTTGCTCAAGCGACAAGGAATTTACGAGGGCATCTGGGGGTTGTTCGTGAAATTTGCTCTGAATGCCTCAAATATTGGCCCATCACAAACGGAAGTCTTGCCAGCAGCCATTGTGGGGGTAGTGGAAATCGGCCTGCAAAAGTTTGACCACGAATCCAATATTGCGGTTGATGCTGCGAAGGTTAATCCGAGGCTCATGGAAGCGGCTAAAAAATAAAGCCCGGGGCCGTCGCATAGAGGTCACTTGCGCCGGACTTATAATCCGGTGAAACGTGCTCACAACACGTTCCGAAGGTCCGAATCCTTCCGGCCCCGCCAGACCATGCTATCATCGAACCATGAAAGTCGAAAAAGAGAAATTCGATGCTGTCCTGAACAAACTTCTCCACATGAAACCGATACCCATGAAGCGCCTCAAGAGCCGGGGGAAGCGGGGATCGAAGGCTCCGATAGTTCCCCCGAAGCCGTGAGTTCCTTGAACGGCAGAGGCTTCGCGTCGAGCAGCCTCTTGACAGTTTCCTCGAACATCTGCGGTTGCTTCTCGCGCCGGTTGAATCGGTAGCTGAATTCGTCGCAATACCGCGGCAGATGTTTTTTCGAGACTATGTGAAAGCTTCCGCGCAGGCCCCTTTTGAAAAGCGAAAAGGCCGATTCAATTGTGTTGGTGTGCGTCAGCCCGACAGCGAAAGCCCGCTTGTGGACAATCATCTTGTGCTTTCCGGGGAACTTGCTCTTGAGCGCGAATATGTATATCGGGTGCTCGTCGGTGTAGATCGTGCCAACGTGCTCGCTGATATTTTCTTCCAACACCGATTGCATTATCCGGGCTTTGGTGTCGGCAATCGGCATGAGCTTGAGCCTTCCGCCGCGCTCAATCATTCCCATTACGATGTCCTTTGGCTTCGTGATTGGCCGCGCAAAGCGTTTACGTCGGCGGGTCTGCGCTCCGATGAAAGTTTCATCGGCCTCGACATCGCCGCTCAAGAGCAGACCGGCTTCTATCATGGCCTCGCGGATTCGATGGCAGAGGTACCACGTTGACTTGTAATTTTTCTTCGACATCCCAAGATGCCGAGCAACTTGCAACGCGCTCATTCCCTTTTTCGCTTCCAGCATGAGGCCAATCGCCATCATCCATTTTTCGAGCGGCAGGTGGGAATCGTGAAAGACCGTCCCGGTCGTCACGGAGAACTGGTAGCCGCAGTCCTTGCACTCGTACAAGCGGCGCGAGGGAACCTTCACGGTCACTACCTTGCCCTTCGTCTTGCTGTACCGCTCGCGGGTGGTTTCGTTGGTCGTAAACTTTGCGATGCGGCCCTCGCCGGTCACGCCACACTTAATGCAGCAGAGACCATTCGGCCAGCGCAGTTGCTCCAGGTAATCAAGGCAGACATCCTTAGTTGCGAATTTGCGGGTTACGTCTATCAGGCTCATGGTTGATTGCCTCACAGGGCAAATCTACCAAAAGCCCGATTACTTTGTCAAGGGAATAATCACCTCGGCCTCCTTTCATCCCGATAATTTTTTGTGTTTTCAAAATCCCGAGTTTTGCTCGGGCGCGGAGGTTCTGCAACCTCCCCACGCCCTTCAGGTATCATTAGTTGGAGAAGCCGAAAGCGCGCCCGTGCCGCCCAGCCCGCCACAATTTGTTTCCTTGGAGATGGCCGAAAGCCTTCTCGTACGGGCCTCGGTTCCGCAGGAGTGGAATCTTACGGGTGAGCAATTCCAAATCGCGCTCGAGTCGAGCGCAGCGCATCGATTCTCAAGCTCCGGCCGGGCCGAATCTCCCGGCGAACGCCGCGTTCAGGAATATCTCGAAGGCCTGCATCTCGCGGACCTCGCGCTCGCTTGCGCGTGCAGCGCGGGGAACTCCGCGGCCTGGGAGCATTTCGTCGCGGAGTACCGCCACGCGCTCTATCACGCTGCCGCCGCAATTGCCGGAGAATCCCGCTCGCGCGAGTTGGCCGATTCGATCTACGCCGAGCTTTACGGCTTGCGCGAGCGCGATGGCGGGCGCCGCTCGCTCTTCGATTATTTTCACGGGCGCAGCCGGCTGGCCACCTGGCTTTATGCCATCCTGTCGCAGCGGCATGTGGATGAATTCCGTCGCACGCAAAAAATCGAGTCGCTCGATGATCCGCCGGGCGAAGGCGCGGCCGAGCCGGCCTCTGCCGATCCCGGGCCCGATCCCGAGCGCGAGGTCTATCTCGCGATGATGCAGGCGGCGATTGAATCCGCGCTCGATCGGCTCGAGCCTCGCGACCGCCTGCGCCTCGCGTATTACTACGCCGACAGCCTCACGCTCGCCGAAATCGGAAAATTGCTCGGCGAGCACGAAGCCACCGCTTCGCGGAAGCTCGAGCGCACCCGAGCCGACGTGCGCGCGTTCGTGGAAACGGCTTTGCGCCGCGAGAAAAAATTGAGCGAAGCGCAAGTGCGCCTCTGCTTCGATTGCGCGCGAGAAAAGTGGCCCTTCGATTTGACCATTCGTTTGCGCTCGGGCCGCCCGCGCGCGCTCCCGGCGCGGGAGTGACACATGATGGCGTGGCTTGATGTTGCGGGGTGTGTGATGCGGAGGTTTCTTGTAGGGGCACGGCATGCCGTGCCCGGTTTTGCTCAGGCGATTCGCAAGATTCGCCCATTCGATCGTTCTAACGAGGGAGAATAGTTCCATGCCCGCGCCCGACAACGATAAAGCGCTCAACGGCCTCCTCCAGCGAAGCCTCCGCCGCAGTGTCCCCGCCGCAGATTGTCCGCCGCCGGATATTCTCGCCGCCTATCAGGAAGGCTCGCTCGCCGCGGATGAGCTGGCCCGGCACGAATTGCACTTTTCCACCTGCGCGCGCTGCCGCGAACAACTCGCCGCCATCTCGCGCGCCGCCTCTGGAGCAGAAGTCGAAGTTCCCGTGCTGGCAGCCAAAGCCGCAGCTTCCGAAGCCCCGCCCGCAGCCGCTGTGGCGGCTCCGCGCGAAGATCGCGCCCATCCTCGCCGGCGAATTTGGTTCCTTGATTGGCGAGTACTTGCTCCTGTCGCCGCTGCGCTCGCTTTCACGGCCATTCTTTACACACGCCTCATCAACCGCCCGGCGGCTCCATCCGGACCCCAAACGGAAGTTGCGATGTCGAAGCCGGAAGCTCCGTCCTCGTCGGTGGCCGAGCGTGTCGCGCCGCCATCTCAGCCGGCAGAGACTCCGGCGCCTGCGGCTCCCGCTCCAGCGCCTCCCGCGGCTCAAAAAAACGCGCCGGTGGTGAGAGACCGCGCGCTCTTCTCGAAAAAAGCAGAAAGCCAGGCTGCCGATGCCGCGCGCAAAGATCGCGAGCGCGCCGAAGCGATGGCCCGGGGACTCGAACGCCGGCGCATGAGCAGCTCGCTCGAAGCCAACCGGAATGAAACCGCGGCGGGCGCTCAGATAGGAGCCGCGGCAGGAGCTCCTGCTGCGAGTGCTCCGAACGCACCCGGCGCCGTAGCCGGAGCAGCGGGCGCTGGTGTGGTAGGTGGCCGGTCAACGTCGAAATCGCTCTTCGCGGCAAAAATGAAAGCGGGATCTGCCGTATCCGGCGCCCCGGCCAATGCCCCGCCGGCAGCTCCGCCTGCGGCGCCGGCCGGCGAGGCCAACCCCAGCAAAAAGATTCCGGCGGCGACTCAATCGGTGGAAGTCACGGGTCAAGCCGTTGCCGTGGGTACGCCCCAACCAAGCAAAGACGCCCTCGCCCCCGCACAAATGCCTGCCAACCTTCAGAGCAATGCGCGGAACGTAGTCAACGCCATGTCTGTTTCCGTCGAGAAAGAACCCATCAAAAGTCCGGATCCGGCCGTGATGTACCGCATCGCCGACGGCGGGTTCATCGAACGCACGCAGGATGGCGGCGCTACGTGGCAAGGGCAGCAAGTCGACCCGAGCGCGCAGTTCGTTGCCGGCGCGGCGCCGGCGGCGAAAATCTGCTGGCTTGTGGGCAATGGTGGAGCGGTTTTTCTTTCGAAAGATGGAATCAACTGGGCCAAAATTCCGCCGCCCACGAAAGCGGATCTCGTCGCCGTCACCGCCACGAGCGCTTCTTCGGCCACCGTCACTACCGGCGATGGACGAAAATTCTCAACCCGCGATGGAGGCAAGACCTGGACGCTCCTGCAATAGCGAAACGCTCCGCACCCGGTAGCCTGCAAGAATTTCCTCGCTCGCCGTTCTAATCATGAGTACGAATTTTGATCCAAGGAGTGCACCGATGAGCCCACGCACCATGAAACTCGGGAGCGCAGCGATTCTGGCTGCCCTGGTCCTGCTGCTACCACTGGCCGGTAAATTGAGCCGCGTCCAGGCCGCGCCCGGAAAAGATGAGCCCGCCGCAAAGCAAGAGCCCGCGACGACCACGGAAAAAGACCAGTTCGACGTTGCGGTCACAGTTTACAACTCGAATCTTGCGCTGGTGCGCGATTCCCGCCAGATTCATCTTCCTTCGGGATCTTTTCCGCTGCGGTTTGAAGACGTCGCCGCCACGATCAATCCTGCGACCGTCCATTTCCGTTCGCTGACCGACGCGGCCAAGTTGAGCATCCTCGAACAGAATTACGAATACGATCTGCTCGACCCGCAAAAACTGCTCAATAAATATGTGGGCCGCGAAATCCCCATCACGTATTCCGAGGGGAATTCCGGCTGGATCCAGGGCAAAGCGCTTTTGCTGGCCGATAATGGCGGGCCGGTGTGGAAAATCGGCGACGAGATCGTCACCGGCATCAGCATCGCCTCCTATCACTTTCCCGAAATTCCCGGAAACCTCTACAGCCGGCCGACGCTCGTGTGGATGCTCGAAAATCGCGGCGCGGCGTCGCAGAAAGTGGAAGCCTCCTACCTCGCGAACAGCGTGAATTGGAACGCGGATTACGTGCTCACCGTCGGGCGCGATGAAAAGAAAGCCGACCTCGACGGCTGGGTGACGCTCACGAACAAGAGCGGCGCAGCTTACAAAAATGCGAAACTTCAACTCGTCGCCGGCGACGTCCACCGCCTGCCGCCAGGCGCCGCCGGCCGTGATTACGTCATGGCCGCATCCCAGGCCGTGGCGCTCAAAGCGGCCCCGCAATTCGAGCAGGAGGGCTTCGGCGAATATCACCTTTACACCCTCGAGCGCCGTACTTCGATTGAAAACAACGAGTCGAAACAGATCAGCCTGCTCACCGGTTCCGGTGTTCCGGTCGAAAAATTTCTGCTGGTCGAATCAGACACCCATTACTTCCGGAATCCGCAGGGCATCGGCAATCCCGTCAAGCAGCCGGTGAAGGTTTACTACCGCTTCAAAAACGATGAAAAAAGCAGCCTCGGAATGCCGTTGCCTGGCGGAACGATCCGCGTCTATCAAGCCGATTCCAAAGGCGGCACGCAATTCGCCGGCGAAGACCGCATCGATCACACGCCGAAAGATGAAAAGGTGAAAGTTTACATCGGCAACGCCTTCGACGTGGTCTGCGAGCGCAAGCAGATGGATTACAAAAAAATCGCCGGCAACGTGTACGAGCTCGAATACGAAATCGCGCTCCGCAATCACAAAGATACCGCGGCGACCGTGGAAGTCCGCGAGCCGGTCGGGGGCGATTGGCAAGTGCTCAAATCGAATTACGATTGGACGAAACTCGATTCCGGCTCGATCGGCTTCTCGATTCCCGTCGAAAAAGACGGCGCTGCGACGCTCACCTACCGCGTCCGCGTGACGTGGTAGCGATCGGGCTGCGGGATGAAATCCAGTGGAAGAATTTGCTTTGTAGGTCGCGGTTTCAACCGCGACGTCAGGAGGGATTTAAACAGTGGGCTTCAGAGTCTGTGCGAGAACCAAGGTTTTCCGTCAGGGCACGACTTCAGTCGTGCCGAACGTGCTTCAAAATGAGTGCGGCTTCAGCCGCTGAGGGACCAGATTGCGAGTTCTCGCGCAGACTCTTCAGCCCCTGAAGCTCCTTCAAGTTGAGCCACGCAGAACTTGCGAGATGAATTCTACCGCTTGCTGCAGCAGGGATTATCTTCGAGCAGCGCCAGCTCGCGCGCGAAGATCGGATTCGACGGAAACTGCGCGCACAGATCGGCGAGCAGCGGATGCGCGTGCTCGCCCTGGTGCTCCCGCTCGTAAGCGAGCGCGAGAAGAATTTTGGCGAACGGCCGCAGATAATGGCCTTGCTCGGCGGCGGATTTCATCTGCTGGATTCCGCGATTGCGGTCGCCGTGCACGCCGCCGAACCACAGAAACGCTTTCTTGTATCCGGGCAGGCAGCCGATCACGTAATTGGCCATGCCCAGAGCAACGTACGCATCTTTCGCATCCGGATCGACCGCCAGCAGCGCATTCGCTTCGCTTTCCGCCTGGCGCATGAAGCTCAATGCCTGAAGCTGTTTCTTCTCGATCATCGCGGCGTAATTCGATTCGAGCCCGTCGGTCATCGTGAGCACCAGAAGGCCGTGAGGATCGTGCGGATTCGCCTTCACCGATTTCTTGGCCATCTCCCGCGCCGCGTGGTTCGCGGCCACGAAGGCCTGATTCCGGTTCTCCCCGGGGCTTCCTTCGATCCCGCCGAGAAAGCGATCGTCGTTCAGGAAGAAAGCGGAAGTCAGCACGCCTTTGGCATGGAACTCTTCGAACAGATAGCTCGCGGCTTCGGCGGCTTTGCCCAGCGGATCCTCGGGACGCGCCTTTTGGTAGGCGAGAAACTCCTGGCGCGCTTGCGTGAATTTCAGTTCGTAGAGATGGGTGAACCCATTCTCCAGCAGCTCGGCGGAAATGTCGGCTTCCATTCGCGGCTGTTGCGATGGAGCCGGAGCCTGCTCGGCCGGCAACTCTTCCTCGGCCGGCGCCATATCCTGCGCCGCGGCCAAGCCGGCGGAAACAGCAACCGCTGCTGCCGCAATCGCCGCGATCCAGATTCGTTTTGCGCGCACCAACCGCCGATTCGCCAAGCAACTGCTCCCCGAGTGATATGCGGGCCCGGCATGCCCAGGCAGGACGGCCCAAGTTGCAGACATTATATTCGACGGCGGCTCTCTTCGCCTAGTTGCATCTGCGTTCCTCGGCTTTTCGGTGCGCGGCCTCCGCGTGGAAGACCCTTCTGGCGTCGCCGACACTTCGGTTCAGTCGGTGAGCGGCCGGTAATAGCTCTGGCCGGCGCAGGCGCGGCAAAGCGTGCGCCCATTCGAGACCACTTCGCGCTTGAAGTTGATGCCTTCGCCGCAACGGTCGCACACGATACGCGGGCCTTTGTAACCCGGCAAATCCTCGGCATGGATTTCCACGCGCACGGGCTGCTTCTCAAAGAGCTCGTCATCCGCAATCACGCGGTAAGCTTGCTGCTGCCCGTGCTCCTTATCGAGCGCGGGAAACATTTCACTGGCGCGCTTCTTCGATTCCTCGCGCACCACGATGCGCATTGCGCGGCCGGTTTGCAGATCGACGAACGTCGCGGCTACTTTGCCCCAGTCGAAGAATTTCAGCGCGCGCTTCCCCAGGCGGCAGCCGGTGACGAGCGCGACCGCATCCGTCATGCACCGGTCGATTTCAACGTACGTCACCAGGCGCTTGCGCTCGCGGATCGGATCCTCGATTCCCAGCTCGCGCAGCCCCAGCATCGCCAGCCGAACTCCGAGCACTTGCCCGGCGCATATGTGGCCGTGCGCCTGCGCGGCATCAGCAAGGTATTCGTCGAGCGTTTTCATGGAGCGGCAAGTTCAGTCGCCATGTTGGATCGCGGGAGCTGCCTCGGAGGCAACGGCTTGGGCGCGCCGGCGCGCGACCACAAACGCGCCGATTGTGATGGCGAGAGAAAGCGCCAGCAGGGACGCATCTCGGAGCAATGTCTTTGGCCCCAGCACCTCGTCCTGCCCCATACAGCCGCATTTGATTTCGAGGCCGACAACGTAACTTCGTACGATAACGGAAAAAAATCCGCCCAGCAGCAGAGTGGTCACCAGGGACGAAAACCTCAGTGCGATGCCGCTGAGGAGCCACAGGCCGAGGAAAAGCTCAAAAGGTGGCAGAAGATGCGCAACAAGATCGACGGCGACCGGCGGAAGCAACTCGTACGAGTCCACCGACATGGCAAACATGCTGAGAGATGCTTTCACGGAGGCGAGCGACCAAGGCATCGCGGGAATGGGTGGCTTCAGCTTCGCGTACGCGGCGGCAAGAAACACCACAGCGAGCGCCAATCGCCCAATGAGCAGCAGAATTCGTCCGAGATGTCCGCGGCCTTCGGTCGTCATTTCTCGCCGCTCACTTTATTGCGTCCCGAGGGAATCGAAGAATTCCTTCATGATCTTCCAGCTCACGAACCCCGAGCCGGAGGTCAGCCGCTGTCCGTTGCGATAGATCACGTACGTCGGCGTTCCGGTAACAGGCAACTGCTGGCCGAGCGCTTTATCTTCCGCGATGTAGTTGTCCACCGCGCAAATATGATTCGTCTGAGCCGCCGGCTTCACGGCAGCGACCGTTTGCGTGAGGCAGCCCTCCACCTGGCTTCTCACGCGCTTGAAGTCAGCGGCGCTCAATGCGCCTTGCACGTACTTTTCAACGCTCCCGTCGGCAGCCCAGGCCCTCTGGTTGTCGTACAGCGCGGCGTCCACTTCCTGAAACTTTCCGATGCGCGAGGCAGCGATCTCCCAGCGCGCCGCGTCCAACGAATACTTGTGGCCCGGCAGCGGGAAATCGCGATGCACGAAGTAGACTTTTCCTTCCGCGATATAACTGCTCATCATCAGCTTCAACGTGTTCTCGTAGAATTCGCGGCAGGTGGGGCACTCGTAATCGCTGAACACCTCGAGAGTGATCGGCGCGGTTTTCGACCCGAGATTTCTCATCGGCTCGGGCAGAGCCGGGGCAGGCGTTGCCTTTGTGTTCTTCTTTGCCTGAGCGCCGGCCAGCCACGCGGGGGCGATTGCTATCAACAGCAGGGCAGCCAGCGTCAGACCAGCACGCACACCCACCTGCTTCATTCGGTTACCGGCGTCGCATGCGTGATTCAATGGAGCCTCCCCGTGAGAGGGCAGATTCAAACTGCCATTCTAACTCAAAATCCATCCGGTCCAGCGGTCCGAGGCGCACTCAGGCGCAAAGTGCCCACGGGCGCTCGGTGAGATGCGGGCAGCCTGGGGATTGGTTCGATGAGGGACACCCGAAGAGGCCGGCGCGAACGAGCTCGGCAGCCGGACCAAACAAGGAGGCACAGTAGTTCTAAGTCTATGATAATAAGCTGTATAGAGGCGCACAAGAAACTTGACAATGATGCACTCAATGTGTATTATGGCTATGTTTCGGCCTGGCTCAGCCCCGGCTGAGCCAACTGGCATCTTTTAGGAGCACATTCAATGAGCAAGATTATTGGAATTGACCTGGGCACGACCAACTCGGTGGTGGCCGTGATGCAGGGTGGCGAACCCGTTGTGATCCCCAACCAGGAAGGCGCCCGCACAACGCCCTCCGTAGTGGGTATCACCAAGACCGGGGAGCGCCTGGTAGGACAAGTGGCCAAGCGGCAGGCCATTACCAACCCCGAGAACACCATTTATTCGATCAAGCGCTTTATGGGCCGCCGGTTTGACGAAGTAACGTAAGAAATGAAGATGGTCCCTTACAAAGTGGTCGCGCAGGGGGACCACGTGGCCGTGGTGGCGCAGGGCAAGCAATACACCCCGCCGGAAATTTCCGCGATGATCCTTCAGAAACTGAAAGTCGCAGCGGAAGATTTCCTCGGCGAAAAAGTCACCGAAGCGGTGATCACCGTTCCGGCGTATTTCAACGATGCGCAGCGGACGGCGACGAAAGATGCGGGCAAGATTGCCGGGCTCGACGTGAAGCGCATCATCAACGAGCCTACGGCCGCCGCGCTCGCTTACGGCCTCGACAAGAAGAAGGACGAGACCATCGCCGTGTACGACTTCGGCGGCGGCACGTTCGACATTTCCATCCTCGAAGTCGGCGAAGGTGTGATCGAAGTGAAAGCCACCAACGGCGATACGCACCTGGGCGGCGACAACATCGACCAGCGCATCGTCGATTGGCTGATCGACGAATTTAAGCGCGATGAATCGCTCGACCTGCGCGCCAAGGGCAACGAGATGGCGCTGCAGCGCCTGCGCGACGCCGCCGAACGCGCCAAGATCGAGCTTTCGACCACAATGGAGACGGAGATCAATCTCCCCTTCATCACGGCCGACGCCACCGGGCCGAAGCACCTGGTGAAGAAACTGACGCGCGCGAAGCTCGAGTCGATGGTGGCGGACATCGTGAAGCGGTCCGAAGAGCCGTGCAAGCTATGCATGAAGGACGCCGGCGTGGATCCGAGCAAGATCAACGAAGTCGTCTTGGTCGGCGGCCAGACGCGCATGCCGATGATCCAGCAGCTCGTGAAGGAGCTGTTCGGGCGCGAAGGCCACAAAGGCGTGAACCCGGATGAAGTGGTCGCCGTGGGCGCCGCGATTCAAGGCGGCGTGCTCGGCGGCGAAGTGAAAGACATCCTGCTGCTCGACGTGACGCCGCTTTCGCTGGGCGTTGAAACGCTCGGCGGCGTGATGACCACGCTCATCCCGCGCAACACCACGATTCCGACTCGCAAATCGGAGACGTTTTCGACCGCAGCCGATAGCCAGACTTCGGTCGAGATTCACGTGTTGCAAGGGGAGCGCCCGGTGGCCAGCGGCAATCGCTCGCTCGGGAAATTCCATTTGATCGGAATTCCTCCGGCGCCACGCGGCCTGCCGCAAATCGAGGTGACGTTCGATATCGATGCCAACGGCATTCTGAACGTCTCCGCGAAAGACACGGCCACGAACAAGGAGCAGAAGATCACCATCACTGCCTCCACCGGCCTTACCAAGGAAGAAGCCGAGCGCATGAAGAAGGAAGCCGACGCTCATGCGGCGGAGGACAAGGCGCGGATGTCGGAAGTCGAAGCGCGCAACCGGCTCGACAATCTCGTTTACCAGACCGAGAAAGTCATCAAGGAGAACCGCGAGAAGCTTTCCGACGCCGACGTCAAGGCGGTGGAAGAAGCGGCCGAAGAAGGGCGTCGCGCGCTCACCGAAGGCGGGCTCGACCGCATCAACGCGGCAGCCGAGGCGCTCACCAAGGCTTCGCACCGGATCGCGGAAGCGCTTTACAAGGCGCAGCAGGCTTCAGGCGCAGCCGGCCAGAGCGCAGGCGCGGCGGGTGCGGCGGGAGCGGCGCACGGCGATGGCAGCAAGACGTCCGGCGGACAAGGCGACGTGGTCGATGCCGAGTTCGTCGATGTGGATGATTCGAAGAAGCCGAATTGAATTGAAATGAAATCGGACGACCGTCCGATTTCATCCTGAGGGCCCGCAGCGCGGGCTCGAAGGATCTATCGCAGGGGCGTCGCGAAGTTTCGGGACGCCCCCACACAAATTAGTTTGTGCGCGGGAGAAATCATTGACCTCGAGCGGCGTCCGCAGAACGAGCCCACCCCAGGCGGTGCAGAAGATTCGCGACAGCGTTTTCCTGATTCAGGTTTCGATTTCCGAATCTCCCTCCGCCGATTGGCGGCGGCTGTTCTACGACGCGCAGCAGGAAGTTCCGCCCGATTTCGCTCCGCGCTCGGTTGAAATCACCGGCACATTCCTTCGTTTCAAGTGCGATCCCGCGGGCGTAGAAGAAAAAATCCGCCTGCTCGACCGCTGGATGGAGCGCGCCGGCCAGAAAGAAGCGGCCATGGGCGGGCGCACGGAAGTGCAGCGGCAGAAACGGGAAGAGCTCGCGCGCGAAGCGAGCGAACTCGCCGAATGGAACGCGCGCTGGGCGAATTTGTGATTTAGCCGAAGCGCCGGCGAAAGGCGGGCGCTTCCAGAACGCACCGGAAAATGGCGACGACAACCAAACAAGATTATTACGATTTGCTCGGAGTCGCGCGCAAGGCTTCCGTGAAAGATATTCGCGCGGCCTATCGCAAGGCGGCTCGCAAGTACCATCCCGATTTGAATCCCGGCGACAAATCCGCCGAGGAAAAATTCAAGCAGATTCAGGAAGCCTACGAAGTTCTTTCGGATCCGAAAAAGCGCCAGATGTACGACCAGTTCGGCTTCAACGCTCCGGGGCCCGGCGGAGTTCCTCCTCCCGGCGCGGGATATGGCGCCGCTCCCGAAGATATTCACTTCGATTTCGGCGGGTTCGATTTCGGCGGAGGCAGCGCGGGCGGAGGCGCCGGCGGAGCGACCAATTTCCGGGATCTGTTCAGCCAGTTTTTCCGCGGCGCGCACGCAGCCCGGGCGGCGGACCACTCCGAGCCCGGCACCGACCTCGAATTCCAAATCGACATCACTTTCGCCGAAGCCATGCGCGGCACCGTAAAGAAACTCAGCATCACCCGGCTCGACGCCTGCAGCGCGTGCCATGGCACCGGTGTGATGCCGGGCGATGAGAAAGTGTGTCCCGGGTGCGGCGGCACGGGGCAAGTGACGCAGGTGAGCGGCAAGATGCGCTTCCAGGTCACCTGTTCGCGCTGCGGCGGCTCGGGACGGCTGCACACGATTTGCAGCCATTGCCACGGCGAAGGGCGCGTGCCGCGAGTGGAAACTCTCGACGTGAGAATTCCGCCGGGTGCGAAGACCGGCTCGCGAGTGCGCGTCGCCGGACGAGGCAATGCGGGCGTGCACGGAGGCCCTCCGGGAGACCTCTACATCATCTTGAACGTGCAGCCGCATCCGTTTTTCGAGCGGCGCGGCGACGATCTCTACACTGTCGTGCCCGTCACGGTGCCGGAAGCTTCCCTCGGGGCGAAAGTGGAAGTGCCGACGATTGACGGCCGCGCCCAGGTGCGCATTCCGCCGGGCACCAACAGCGGCAAAAAGTTGCGCTTGCGCGAAAAGGGCGCGCCCTCGGCGGGCCGCGCGGGCAAGCGCGGCGATCAAATCGTGGAAGTGCAGGTGGTGGTCCCGAAGCCGGAAGATGAGCGCGTGCGGAATCTGCTGCGCGAGCTCGGCAAAGTGGACCACGAAGATCCGCGCCGCGACATTTTCTCGCGCGCCACGGTGTAAGTGCGCGACGCCTGTTTTCGTCGGGGGGCGGCTTCAGCCGTGCTGGTTGAGTTGCAAAATTTGGTGCGGCTTTGGCCGCGGAGGGATTCGATGTAGCTCAGGTCTTCAGACCTGAGGGTTTATCTTTCGAATTTGCATCACGGAGCAGCAACATGGCCGCGAGGCCCAGAAAAAAAGCGAAAGCCGGCTACATGATCAGCGCCGTCGCCGAGCTTTACCATTTGCATCCGCAGACGCTGCGGCTCTACGAGCGCGTGGGCTTGCTCAAGCCCTCACGCTCGCAGGGAAATACGCGCCTCTACACGGACGCCGATCTCGAGCGCCTGGAAATCATTTTGAATTTGACGCGCGAGCTGGGCGTGAACCTCGCGGGCATCGAAATCATTCTCAATATGCGCGATAAAATGGCGCAGATGCAGATGGAGATGGAAGCGTTCATGAAATTCGTCCGCAACGAATTCGCGCGCGGAATGGTTGCTCCCGACGAGCGCAAGCTGCGCCACGCCATCGTCCGCTCCGCTCCTCGTCCCGCCATCCGCGTGGTGAAATGAAATCGCAGCTAAAATATGTCCGGGTCTGTGCCGCGCCTACGGCGCTCACACAATCACGTGGCTTATTTCCCAGCGCTCCCGCGCTGGGCTAACTTCTGCCACGCCTACGGCGTTCGTCGCAAAGGACCGAAGAATTTTTCGGCCGGACAACTCGAGAACCGGACAATGCGGGCAGGTCCAGCGCCGGAGGCGCGGAACAATTTAGCCCAGGCCGGAAGGCCTGGGTGAGATTCAAATGAACGCGTCGAGCGCCGTAGGCGCGACACAATTGGCTTTGCCTCCCACACCTTTCCACAACGCTCGAAAATTTGCACAGACGCGCTCCGCTTGCTCTTGCTCGCGCCTGCGCTTATTCTTCCAGCATGGCGCAACCGGATTGTCCGATCTGCCAGGGAAGCGGCTGGAAAGTGGTCGAGCGCACCGCCGCAGGCGCAAAAGCGCTGGCCGCTGCCGCAACCGCGCGCGCGGGCTCTTCCGCCGGCGAGCCAAAACTGGTTTGGGCCGTCCCGTGCGATTGCACCGCCGGCGATCGCACCGAGCGCGCGCTGGCGCGGGCGCGTGTGCCGGAACGCTATCGCCACTGCGATTTCGAGAGCTACGACAAAGACCTTCCCTACGATCATCGCTCGGCCGAAGAGCTTGCGGCGTGGAATCGCAGCCTCGCGCAGGCAAAATTAACGGTGCAGGGTTTTGTCCGTGAGTTCCCCAACAATACCGAACATGGGTTGCTCTTGATGGGCCCCTGCGGCGTGGGCAAGACGCACCTTGCCGTCGCCGCGCTCAAGGAAATCATCCTGCGCGGGCACAATGGACTTTTCTACGATTACCGCGAGCTGCTGAAAGAAATCCAGGATAGTTACAATCCCGAAAGCCAGGCCACGGAGATGAGCGTCCTCGAGCCTGTACTCACGGCCGAGCTTTTCCTGCTCGACGATCTCGGCTCGAGCAAGCCTTCTCCCTGGGCGCTTGAGACCGTCGGACACATCCTGAATACGCGCTACAACGAGAAGCGCTTCACGATCATCACCACCAACTACGTGGATGCAGAGTCCAGGAAGCTTTTGGATTCGGAACAGAAGCGGGAAGAGACGCTGGAGGATCGCGTCGGCCGCCGAATTCGTTCACGCCTCTACGAAATGTGCCGCACCGTGGAAGTCTCTGCCCCCGATTACCGCAAAGTGATTCGCAACGCCGGCCGGATTCGCGCGTAGCGAGGCGCGCGCGGGCGTCATCGGATTCGGGCCGCGGGGAATTCGCAGGTTCATTCACGCCACGTTCAAATTCTTTACACCATGGTTCGGTTGACAACCCGCAAAGCGGGCGCGTATCATCCTCTCGATACGGGCGTCGAGCGTGGGCGCTCTATCCCCTTCTAGCTCTAACCCCGCAGGGTGGAGTGACCGAGTTCGCAGGCTCGGCAAGCTGGGCACGATTCCGTATGGAGGCCGCTCTGAATGTCACCCGACCACAACGATAGTCTTCAACCGTCCCTCGTAGAAACAGCCCCCGCAGAGACAGTGGCAGAGAATTCTTCCCCGGCAATTTCTCTCACGCAAACGGATCCGCCAGCCGGACCAGGCGCTGCCACCGCTGTTGCCCGCGCGCCGGAGGCCATCGCTGCGCCCGAGAAAGCCGAGGACACCGCGGCCGCCGCGCCCCCGGCCGAGCCGGCGGAGACTCCTGAACCCGCTGCGGCGGAAGCGGCTGAATCCACCGAAACGATGGATCAGCTCCTCGACCAGTTTTCCGCTCCGGAGCCGGTGATTGCGGAGGGCGAAATCTTCGATGGGCGCGTGCTGACGGTTACCGACGCGGGTGTGGTGGTGGATGTCGGCGGCAAATTCGAAGGGCTCGTGCCCGCGGAAGAATTTCTCGAATCGGGTGGAGCGATTCCCTTCGGCGCCGGGCAGACGATTGAAGTCGAGCGGCTCCATGAAGTGAAGGATGGTTACGTCCTGCTCTCGCACACGCGCGCTCATCGCCGCCGTGTTTGGGAGCGCATCGAGAAATCCTATCGCGATCACACAAAGCTCACGGCCAAAGTAGTTGAGCGCATCAAGGGCGGCCTCGTGGTGGATATCGGGGTGCGCGCGTTCCTGCCCGCTTCGCAAATCGAGCTGCGGCCGGTGCACGATCTCGATGCCTGGAAAGAGCGCGAGACCGACGTCCGCGTCCTGAAGCTGAATCGCAAGCGCGGCAATGTGGTGGTGAGCCGCCGCGCGATTCTGGAAGACGACCAGAAGACCAAACGCGACGCCCTGATCGCCACGCTCGCGGAAGGCGCCGTCGTCACCGGGCGCGTGAAAAACGTGACGGACTACGGCGTGTTTGTCGATCTCGGCGGAATGGATGGATTGCTTCACGTGAGTGACCTCGTCTGGGGCCGCGTGCCGCATCCCTCCTCCGTGGTTCAGCCGGGCGAAGAAATCCAGGTCCAGATTCTGAAATTCGACAAAGAAAAGCAGCGCATCTCGCTCGGCCGCAAGCAGCTTCTGCCCGATCCCTGGGCCACGGTGCCCGAGCGGTTCGCGGTCGGCACGCGCGTGCACGGAAAAATTGTCGGCGTCACGGACTACGGCGCGTTCGTGCAGATCGAGCCGGGAGTCGAAGGGCTCGTGCACGTGAGCGAAATGAGCTGGTCGAAGCGCACCAAGCATCCCTCGAAAATAGTGAAAGTGGACGATGAAGTCGAAGTCGTGGTGCTCGATGTGAAGACCGACCAGCGCCGCATCTCGCTCGGCCTGAAGCAGACTCTGCCCGATCCGTGGGAAGCCGCGGCGGAAAAATATCCGGTCGGCACAGTGGTTTCCGGCCGCATTCGCAATCTCGCCGATTTCGGCGCGTTTGTCGAAATCGAAGAGGGCATGGAAGGCTTGATTCACATCAGCGACGTAAGCTGGACCGAGCGCATCAAGCATCCGAGCGAACGCTTCAAGAAGGGCGAAACGGTTCAGGCCAAAGTGTTGAAAGTCGATTCCGCGAACCGGCGCCTTTCCCTCGGGATCAAGCAGGTCAACGACATCTGGGCCAACTGGTTTGCCGGGCACAAAATCGGCGACGTGATTCGCGGCAAAGTGGCGCGCACCACCGACTTCGGCGCCTTCGTCGAGCTGGCGGACGGCATCGAGGGCCTGTGCCACGTCTCCGAAATCGAGGAGCGCAAGCCCAAGGGCGAGCGCGAAAAGGAAAAGGCGCCGCGCGGCGCGCGCGTCACTTCCGTGCTCGCTCCGGCGCAGGAGTATGATTTCAAAATCCTGCGGCTGGAGCCCGACCAGCACAAAATCAGCTTGAGCTATCGCGCCGCCCAGAAGCAGGTCGAGCGGCAGGAAGTCGAGACGTTCCGCTCCGCGAAATCGTCGCCCAACGCCACAATCGGCGACGCGATTCTTGCCAAGCGGCAGTCGTCTTAGGAAATGGGGTGTGAGTGGTCTGGCGGGCGGCCCTCCTGGAAGCCTCCCCCGCGGGAAAATCGTTTACCCAGCGTTAGATTAGTGATATGCAAGGCCTTGCGGCGCCCATGCCCCGGCGCCGAGCGGAGGCTTGCGAGAGGAGGCTCTCGTCCCATGGCAGAAGCTGCGGGAGAGCAGGAAAACAAGGGCCACACAGTCACGAAAGCGGAGCTCGTTGAAGAGGTCACGCGGGTCACCGAGCTTCCGCGCAAAGAATCGGAGTCGGTGGTCGAGACCATTTTCGACAGCATCATCGCCGCCCTTCAGGCCGACGATAAGATCGAGATTCGCGGCTTCGGCAGCTTCCGCACCCGCCAGCGCCGCGGCCGCACCGGACGCAATCCGAAAACCGGCTCGAAGGTGGACGTCCCGGCGAAAAAAATTCCCTACTTCAAGCCCAGCAAGGAATTGAAGGACTACGTCAATAACCCGCGGTCGGCCGGCGCCGCCGCGGCCAGGCCTTCCTCCGATAGCCAGAGCTGAGCCGGATGGATTATCTCTGGACGCCGTGGCGCTATCGCTATGTCGCCGACGCGTCCAAAGATGACCGCTGCATTTTCTGCGACGCGCTCGCAGCCAAAGATGATTCCAAGACGTTCATCATTTTTCGCGGCGCAAAAAATTTCGTCATTCTGAATCGCTTCCCCTACACCAGCGGCCACGTGATGATCGTGCCCTACGCGCACGTGGCGGAGCTCTCCGCCGCGGAACCTGAAACTCTTGCGGAGATGATGCGCATCGCGCAGCGAATGCAAGCGGCGCTCGAGGGCGCTTACCATCCGCAGGGCTACAATCTCGGCATGAATCTCGGCCGCGCCGCCGGCGCCGGCGTCACCGGCCATTTGCATCTGCACGTGCTGCCGCGCTGGTCCGGCGACGCCAACTTCATGACCGTCGTCGGCGAAACCCGCGTCGAGCCCGAAGACCTATTCACGACGTACGAAAAGCTGCGCAAAGCTCTCGCCTAGGGCGCCAAGCTTCCGAAGTTTTTGGAGAGGCCTCCGGCTGCACAGAGCTTCAATCCGAGCGGAACGAGACTTCAATTGGAAAATGAACGGACACGGGCACGCCGTCCGCGTCGCGGGCCGGTTCGAATCTCCACGTGCTGACCGTTTCCATCGCCGACTCGTCGAGCGAGGGTTCGAGCGATTTTTTCAGTTTCAAATCGCCGACCCGGCCATCGCCCGTAATCAACGCAAGCATCACAACGACACCGGAAATTTTCTTATTACGAGCTTCGGGAGAGAAAGGCGGAGCCGGGCAGTGCAGGCATTTCGGCAATGAAACTCCGTTGACTCCGGGGTAGTACGCGTCCGGGAGTGGCGGCGCCAGCGAATCAAATGGGACGCCCACGTGCGCAGTCATGTCCTTGGACATCGCAACCCGTGGCTTGGCGAAGTAGATAGGGCTCTGAAGTTCGGCGGTGAAAGCGCGCAACAGATTGAGCGTCACGCCCAAATCCTTGTCCAGCGCGACGAACTTGGCCATCAGAAATAAATCCGCGCCCGCCGCTTGCGCCACTTCTCTTCCTTTGTGTGAACAAATCTCATCTTTGGAGCCGAAGCGGCGGGATGCGGTGATCGGGGCAAGCTGCACTCGATCGATCACTTCGAACGACTGACTCGCCCTCGATAAATTTGCGGACACATTGTCCGCAAGCCACGCGCCGAACTCCAGCCATTGAGTCTCCTGTGGGCAAAAATCCAAAACCACGACCTTCGGTTTGCGGACGACGCCGCTGGAATCCTTCCATCCCTCCAACCGCGCGTTCAAAGTGGCGGCAATTTCTTGCTCAAGTGCCGCCAGCTCGACGGGAGTCGATGGATAGGAGCCCATCCCCATCGGGCGCAGCCTCTGGCGCGTCTGCGCCGGCTGCGAAGAATCTCCGCTCGCCTGTGGCGCGCCCGCCGGACGCATCGGTCCCGCGTCCGCCTGCGCGCTAGTCCGCTGGGCAGTAAAGGCCAGAAGAATTGCGCACGGGATGGCGCACCGCGCGGCGGTCTTGCGCAAACGCACTGAATATTCAACCTGCATCTCGAAGTTGCCCCTGGAATTCCGATACTGTAAGCTTCGTTGCATCAATCCGCAATCCTGTTGCCTCGACTTGCGGTAAAATCCTTTCGTTATTTGCCTGATCGATTCCGAGGAGTTGTCCACTGAATCTCGAACTCAGCGAAGAGCAGAAGCTGCTGCAAAAAACTGTGCGCGAATTTGCCGAAGCGGAAGTGAAGCCGCTGGCGCGCGAAATCGACGAGACCGGCCGCTTCCCGCACGAAACCTTTCGCAAAGCCGCCGAGCTCGGGCTCACCGCCGTTGCCATCCCGGAAAATTATGGCGGCTCGGACATGGACCACATGTGCTACGCCATCATGATGGAAGAAATCGCGCGCGTTTGTGCCTCGACGAGCGTGATTCTCTCCGTCCAGAATTCTCTTTACTGCGATCCGATTCATCGCTTCGGAACCGAAGAACAGAAGAAAAAATTCCTCGTCCCCTTCGCGCGCGGCGAAAAAATCGGCTGCTACGGTCTCACCGAGCCGCAGGCCGGCTCGAATGCCGCCGCGCTGCGCACCAAAGCCGTCCTCAAGGGCGACCGCTACGTCGTCAACGGCACGAAAGCATGGATCACCAATGGCGGCGAGGCCGACGCCGTGATTCTCTACGTCAATACGCAGCCGGAAAAAGGCGAGAAGGGAATTACCGCGCTCATCGTCGCGAAAGGCACGCCGGGATTTTCCGTCGGCAAGGAAGAAAAAAAACTCGGCATTCATGCCACCGCCTGCACCGAGCTCGTCTTCGCGGATTGCGAAGTGCCCGCCGCGAATCGCATCGGCAATGAAGGCGAGGGCTACAAAATCGCGCTCACCACGCTCGACGGTGGACGCATCGGCATCGCCGCGCAGGCCACCGGCATCGCGCAGGGCGCGTTCGAAGCCGCGCTTTCCTACGCGCAGCAGCGCCAGGCGTTCGGCCATCCCATCTCCGAATTTCAAGCCATTCAGTTCATGCTTGCCGATATGGCCACGGAAATTGACGCGGCGCGCCTGCTCACCCGCCGCGCCGCCTGGAAGCAGGACTCCGGCGCTCGTTTTTCGATGGAAGCTTCGATCGCAAAACTTTTCGCCAGCGAGATGTCCACGCGCGTGGCGCACAAGGCCATTCAAATTCACGGCGGTTACGGCTACAGCCAGGAGTATCCCGTCGAGCGCGCCTATCGCGATTCGCGCATCACCGAAATTTACGAAGGCACCAGCGAAATCCAGCGCCTCGTCATCGCCTCCTGGGTCCTCAAAAATTACTGAGCCATGCAATGAACGCCAAATTTGTTGGCCTTTGCATCTCCATGTTGCTCGCCGTGCCTATCCCTGCCCAACAGCCCACCAAGGTCTCCGTCATCATCGGCGTGACGGATCCCGCCGGGGACGCTATCCCGGGTGCAAAAATTTGTATAGAACCCGTGCCCGACGATTTGGCCGCCACCATGAGGGCGGATGCCACCGGCAAGCTCGACATTCTATTGCCGCCCGGCAGTTACACCCTGTCTGTGCGCGCTCTTTCGTTTCGGACAGCTAAGGCCCGTATTGAAGTCCCGGCCTCAGGCGATCCTCAAAGGTTGGGCGTCATCTTGCAGATATCCACAGGGAGCGGACCGGTTCTCCCGGATTCCCAATTTTTGCGCGTCTCTGCCAACTCCTGCCGCGAGGATCTAGTCTTCACTCCCACCGAATTCAAAACTCTGCCGCACGTCAGCATCACCGTCCACAATCCCCACGCCGATGCGGACGAAAAATATTCGGGCGTTGCTCTCGCAGACCTTCTCGCCAAAGTGAATGCACCCCTCGGCAAAGAATTGCTGGGCGCGGCGCTCAAGCAGTACTTTGTGGCCGCCGGGTCGGATGGGTACCAGGTCGTGCTCTCGCTCCCGGAGATCGCTCCCGAATTTCATTCGGGAAAGGTAATTGTCGCCGACGCGATGAACGGCCAGCCCCTTGACGCGAAATCCGGGCCATTCAAGCTCATCGTCACTGAAGACAAGCGGCCCGCCCGCTGGGTCCGCAACCTCGTCTCGCTCGAACTCCGCTCGATTCAGTAAGTGCCCCCAGGAGAATGGTTTTGGGGTGGGAGCCCCCTGCTTTAGCAGGGGGCGGAGCGCTTTAGCGCTGGGCCGTTCGAATTCCCAGGGCTAAAGAGCCTGTGTGACGACGCCCGTTTTTCGTCAGGGCACGGCTTTAGCCGTGCCGTAAGTGTTGGAAATTCAGTGCGGCTTCAGCCGCTGAGGGACTGATTTCAGAGTTCTCACACAGACTCTAAAGCCCGACCAATCCTCAAGCACATGTTTGCCGCCCGCCGAACTTCTGGCGGGCGTCTCCCCCTGCTAAAGCAAGGGGCTCCCACCGAAACCCTCGCCCCAAAGCCCGCGGTGAGCGTCTTGCCTTCCCAATTCATGCCCCCCCTAACTTACGCTGACGAAAGGCTTTACGTTTTTGGTTGCATTACTGATAACTCTATGATAAAATACCTTTGGCATGAATGAATGTAACAATTTGAATCCACACCACCCGGCCAGGGTGGCCTCCGGGCGTTCCTTGCTCGCCTGCACAAACTCCATCGCACCACCTCGAATCGCGGATCCTCGATTAAAAATCCCCGGAAGTGATTGAAAACATGAGACCGCGGCCTATTCTGATCGCCTCAAAACGACCCCCTGCCGCGCCAAGGGAGCGCTCCACTCCGCCAAATCCCCAGCCGACCGCTTTGGCGGGCCGCAGCCTGCTTTTCCCATTTTGCAATCGCCAAGACGAAAAATTGAAATGCGCCGTAACTCGTTCAAGACAAAGGACCGGGTACCCGCTCAATCGCCAACCGGACCCCGTGTTTCCGCTTCCGCTTGGGCTACGACCGCTCTCCCGCCCCGTGCCTCCCCGGTGTATTCTGCTCGGGATGCTGGGACTCGACTCGGGCATGAAATTTGACCCTGCGGCAGACAGGGACTTCTTTCAAGCGCTCCCCCCGCGCCCCGGGGTTTTCCTGCTCGAAATGAAGGACCCGGCCGGGCAGCCCTATCTTGCCCGGACGGCGGATATTCGCCGCGCGGCCGAGCGGCTATTGCGCCAGCCCGAGGTGCCCTCAAAGAAGCTGAACCTGCGCGCCGTAGCCTCGAGAATCCGCTATCGAGTTACCGGCTCGAAATTCGAGCAGGCCATCGCGCTTTACGAGCATGCGCGCCTGCATTTCCCGCGCCGCTATCGGAGTTTCATCCGGCTTCGTCCCCCGGCGATGCTCAAGGTGAATTTGCGGAACGCTTATCCGCGTTGCTACGTGACGCGCGGCATCCGTGCCGACGAAGCGTTTTATTTCGGGCCGTTCGCTTCGCGCCGCTCCGCCGATGCCTTCGCCGAAGGGTTCCTCGATCTTTTCAAAATCCGCCGCTGCCAGATCAAAATCCGTCGCGATCCGAATTATCCCGGCTGCATTTATTCGGAAATGAAAATGTGTCTGGCGCCGTGTTTTGCCGGCTGCACGCAGGAGGAATACGACGTGGAAGTCGGCCGCGTGCTCGAAACGCTCGATTCATCCGGTGAGAGTTATCTCGAAAGCCTCGGGCGCGAACGCGAGGCCGCCAGCGAAGCGCTCGATTTCGAGCGCGCCGCCGCGGTGCACAAGCGCGTGGAAAAAGTTTTCGCCGCGCTGCGCGGACTGCCGGAAATTGCGCGGCGCATCGAGGAACTCAATGCCGTCATCCTCGAGCGCGCCGCCGAAGAAAAAACCATCATTGTTTTTCCGGTGCGTGGCGGATTGTTGGACGAGCCGATTTTTTTGCGCTTCGGCGAGCTCGAGAGCCAGCCGCGGTCGGTCGAAGCCATTCTAAGAGAAAAGCTGGAACCACAGATGAACACAGATGAACACAGATTGAAGCAGCAAACTCAGGAATCGAGTGCCAGCGACAGCCGAGAGACTTCGCAATTGCATCGAGAGCGGTACGGCTTGCGAGATGCGGCGCCGGAATTGGCCGAGCACCTTTCGTTGATTGCGCGATGGTTTTACTCGAAGCCGCGCGAAGGAGAAATTTTTTTCCGGGAAAAAGATTGGCCTTACCGGCGCATTTTGCGCGCCTGCGCGCGGCTGCTCGGGCCCGCCGAGCCATCCCAAATTGGAGCGCAACCTCCGGCATAATCGAATCGGGCGCCCATGCCAATGCATCGTACAATGAAATCCGATGAGCGAAGCGCAGCCAGCCAGAAAATCCTCCAACGGCAATGGGGAAATTCGCTCGCGCCTTCGCGATATCGGCCGCTCGCTGCGCCACAGGAATTTTCAGCTTTTCTTCAGCGGGCAGTTGGTCTCGTTGATCGGCACGTGGATGCAGAATATCGCGCAGGCATGGCTGGTCTATCGCCTGACGGGATCCTCCTTCCTGCTGGGACTGGTCGGATTCCTCGGGCAAATTCCCGTGTTTTTGCTCGCGCCGGTGGGAGGAATGTCCGCCGACCGCTGGAACCGGCATCGCATCGTGATCGCCACGCAGACGGCTTCGATGATTCTGGCGCTGATTCTGGCGCTGCTCACGCTCACGCACGTGGTGCGCGTGTGGGAGATCGCCACGCTCGCGGCCCTGCTGGGCGCCGTGAACGCGTTCGACATTCCCGCGCGGCAGTCTTTTCTCATCGACATGGTGGGCCGCGAAGATCTGATGAATGCGATCGCGCTGAATTCCTCGATGTTCAATGGCGCGCGCATAATCGGGCCGGCGATTGCCGGGGTGCTCGTGGCCTGGATCGGCGAGGGCTGGTGCTTTTTTGCCAATGGGTTGAGCTACATCGCCGTGATTGCCGGCCTGCTGATGATGAAGCTCGGGCCGCTGCACCAGGTGGTGAAAGAAGCGCCGCCGCTCGAGCACATGGCCGAAGGGTTTCATTTCGTGCGGCGCACCGCGCCGATCCGCGCGATCATGCTGCTCATCGGTCTGGTGAGCCTGGTGGCGGTGCCGTATTCGGTGCTGATGCCGATTTTCGCGGACCGCGTTCTTCACAGCGGCGCGCGCGGGCTGGGATATTTGATGACCGCAGCCGGCGTCGGCGCGCTTTTCGGCGCATTGACGCTGGCCACGCGCCGCGGCGTCCGCGGACTCGGCCGCTGGATCGCGCTTTCGGCCATCAGTTTCGGAATCAGCTTGATTTTGTTTTCGTTTTCGCGCTGGCTGTGGCTCTCCGTGATTCTGCTCGTGCCGGTAGGCTATTCGGTGATGCTCCAGATGTCGAGCTCGAACACGCTGATTCAAGCGATGGTGCCCGACGAATTTCGCGGCCGGGCCATGGCGGCGTACACGATGATGTTCATGGGAATGGCGCCGATGGGTTCGCTGTTCGCGGGAGGATTCGCGGCGCGCATCGGCGCTTCCTGGACCGTGGCGATCGGCGGCGCCGGCGCGGTTGCCGGCGGCGCGCTTTTCCTGCGCAAATTGCCGGAGATTCGATTCGAAGCACGGGAATTGATTCGCGCGCAAGGGCTCGCCACCAGCGAGCCTGCAAAAGAAATGACCGCGGGAGGAATTCCGGGATGAGGATCGGAAGCAGCCGCGCGGAACGGCCGGCGATACTCGGCGCAAAATTTTGTTTCTGGGACAGGGAAATGAGGAGCGAATGTCGTCTCCGGCAACGATGAACGACGGGCGCATTCGTGGCGCAGCGACCGCGCCCGGAACGTTGCGCTACGCCGCGCGCTTCAAGGGCCGCTCGGCCGCCGGGCATTTTCGCGAGATCCCCGGCGGGCTAGTGATGTCGTCGATCGGCATTGGGACGTATCTCGGCGAGCCCGATGAAGCGACCGACGACGGGTACGCCGCGTCGGTGCTGCTTGCCGTCGAAGGCGGCATCAATGTGGTGGACTCTGCGATCAACTACCGCTTCCAGCGGAGCGAGCGCTCGGTGGGCGCAGCGCTCAAGCGGCTCGTGTCGCACGGATTTTCGCGTGAGGAAATCGTGTTGTGCAGCAAAGCGGGTTTTCTCACGCCCGACGGCGAGATGCCGGCGGATCCGAATGAATACTTCAAACATGAATTTCTCGACCGCGGAGTGTTTCATCCAGACGATGTGGCCGCCGGTTGCCACTGCATGGCCCCGGGTTATCTGGCAGACCAGTTGGAGAGGAGCCTGCGGAATTTCGGAGTCGAGTGCCTGGACGTTTTTTATCTGCACAATCCCGAAACGCAATTAAGCGAGGTGGCTGCCCTCGAGTTTCATCGGCGAATGTACACGGCATTCGGTTTCCTCGAGTCCATGGTGACCGCTGGAAAAATTGCGGCGTACGGCCTCGCCACGTGGAACGCATTTCGAGAGGATCCGAAAGCGGAAGGCTATCTCTCACTGGAAAACATGGTTGAAATCGCGCGCGAGGCCGCCGGGGAGCGCCATCATTTTCGGTTCGTGCAGTTGCCATTCAATCTGGCGATGCCCGAAGCGCTCACCCGGCCGAATCAGATGTCCGGCGGGCGCATGGTGCCGATGGTGCAGGCCGCGCGCGCGATGGGAATCAACCTGGTGTCGAGCGCGGCGCTGCTGCAAGGCCAGTTGACGAAGAATCTTCCTCCGTTCGTCGGCGCCGCTCTCGAAATGAAATCCGATTCGGCGCTCGCGCTGCAGTTCGCCCGCTCCGTCCCAGGCCTCACCACGGCGCTCGTCGGCATGTCGAAGCCCGACCATGTGCGCGCCAATCTCGCGCTCATCGGAGTCGAGCCCGCTTCGCGCGAGCAATTTATGAAGCTGTTCGAATCGAGAGGCTAGCGCGGGGCGGGGCCGGTGGGAGCATGCGAACGCGGATGCCGCTCATCGAACCACGCTTCGATAGCCGCGCGCACTTCGTCGAGCCGGCCCGCAAGAAAATGATCGGCGCATTCGACGATCACGAGGCGCTTCGGCTCGGGAAGCGCGGCAAAGAGCGCTTCGACTTTTTCGCGCGGGCCGAACTGGTCGTCGCCTCCGTGGATGATGAGCTTCGACTTCGCGCACGCGCGAAGAAATCCCATGTCGAAGCTGTTCACCGGAATCCCAAGGCCGATCAATTCCGTGACACGGGGATCCCCGCAGCCGACGCGCAGGCCGACCCAGGCTCCGAAGCTGAAGCCCGCCAGCAAAATCTGGTTTGCCGGAAATTCTCTGCCGAGGTAATCGAGCGCCGCGCGCACATCTTCCAGTTCGCCGCGGCCGCTGTCGTGGGCGCCTTCGCTCAAGCCGGCGCCGCGGAAATTAAATCGAAGCACGGGAACATTGCGCGCGTGGAGGGCTCTCGCCGTATGGAACAAGACCTTGTTGTGCAGCGTGCCGCCGAACATCGGGTGCGGGTGGCAGACCACTGCCACGAGCGCGGGATGAGGATGCGGCGCGGTCCAGAGCGAAGCTTCCAGCCGGCCCGCCGGGCCGGCGATGAAAAAGCTCTGGTGAGTTACGCTCGTCATTGCGCGGGGATTCAGGCCAAGGAGTTCCGAAGCGTGCGCGAGTTTCCAAAAAGGCCAGTAGGCGTTGCGGGGCGTGACATCGCAGATTCATCGTATTCGGAGGAGCGAGTGTTCGTCAAACGCACGCAACCGGTGGGAAGGTTCACGATGGTGCACCGCCGGGGAACTTGAGGCGAAGCGTGCCGTCGAAAATCCGGCGGATTCACGGGAATTCCGTTGCAAGCGGCGGGAAGCGATGATAGCTTTGGGCCAATCGAAGAGCCTGCGGGAGGTACCATGGAAACCGTGATGGAGCGTCGCGCGGCGCGGCGTTTCGCGATGATGCTTCCCCTGAAAGTGCGGTTTTCGGCGGAGGACGGCGTCACGGAAATGCAAGGCGAGACGCGCGACGTGAGTTTCCGCGGGCTGTATTTCCTGATCGAAGCGAGCCCCGAAACCGGAAGCTCCATCGAATTTGTGCTGACGCTGCCGCAGCAAATCACGCTCGCCGGCGACGTCCATATCCGGTGCTACGCGCGCGTGTTGCGCGTCGAGCCGCACAATGGGCGCCGCGGAGTCGCCGCACGCATCGAACGGTACGAGTTTCTTCCCGCCTCTGCCTGACGGTCCATTCGAATCGGAGTAAAATGACTTTTGCCCCGGCGAGGGAAGGAGGGCCAATGTACCACTACGACCCGAAAACGGCGCTGGATGAATTGCGCGACGATGCGGTGCTCCCGCATCCCGTGCAACTGCGCGACATGATTCTGCGCACGAAGCTCGATGCCACGTCGGCGCTGGACCTGAACCGCGAGTTTCAGGAATATCTCACGCGATTCGGCGAGACGCAAAAGATCGGGCGCGAAATCCTGGAGCGGCTCGCGGAGGGCGCGCGGAAAGCCCCGGCATCCTGACGCCGGGAGGAATTTCGCGGGCGCTTGCGGATTCCGCGGGGACGCTTTGGAAACGGCCCGCAAGTTTTCCTCAGCGGCTTGGATTGCCGGATGGATGATGAGTAAGGCGGAGAATTCCGAATGGCGCGGCACACACTGCTGATTGACGCGGACGACACGCTCTGGGAAAACAATATCTTTTTCGAGAAGACGATCGATCATTTCATCACCCAGCTCGAGCATCTCGGCTACACGCGCGAGTACATCCGGCACATCCTGAATGAAACCGAGAAGCGCAACATCCGCCAGCACGGCTACGGCGTGAGGAGCTTTCGCCGGTCGCTGGAGGAGACTTACTTGAAGCTGGCGGGAAATTCGGCGCGGCGCGAGATGGTGCAGGAAATCGAACGCATGGCCACCGAACTCGAGGCCACGCCGCCGCATATTCTCGAAGGTGTTCCGGAAACGCTCGCCTACCTAGCAAAACATCATCGCCTGATCTTGCTGACCAAAGGAGAGCCCGCCGAACAGGCGGGGAAAGTCGAGCGGTCGGGGTTGCAGCCTTACTTCGACGCGATCGAAATCGTGCTCGAAAAAGAGTCGGGCATGTACGAGCGGATGATCGCGCAATTCAAGATCGTGAAAACGCACGGCTGGATGGTGGGCAACAGCCCGCGCAGCGACATCAATCCCGCGCTGCAAGCGGGCCTGAATGCAGTGTTCATTCCGCATCAGGCCACCTGGGAGCTTGAGAAAAGCGAGCTCGAGAGCGGGGCAGGAAAGCTGCTGATCCTCACGAGCTTCCGGGAATTGCGCGCACATTTCTGAGAGCGGGCGAGATCTAGCCCACGGTTGCACAAAACCGGGCACGGCATGCCGTGCCCCTACAGGAAAAGGCGATTTCCCGCGAGAAGCAGGCCTTTTTGGCTGGTCCGCGCTTCCTCCCTCATGCTGCAGATTCCCCGCGTGCGAGCGTAAGCTAGCTGCATGGACTATCGGAGAGAATTTGCAGATTTCGAAGGCGTGGCCTACCTCAATGCGGCGAACCAGGGGCCGTTGCCGCTCGCGGCGGTGCGCGCGGCGCAGGCGGCGCTCGAGTGGAAAAAGCTCCCCTACTTGCTCACGGAGGATATCTACTTCGATCTGCCCAATCGCGTCCGCGAGAAAATTTCCCGGCTGATCGGCTCGGAGCCCGATGAAATCGCCCTGACCACCGGAGCAAGCGGAGGATTGAGCGCGGTTGCGGCAGGTTTGGAATTCCAGCCGGGAGACGAAGTGGTGGTCGCGCGGGGCGAATTTCCCGCGCATTTTGCTGCTTGTCTGCCGTACCAAAACGCCGGCCGTGTGCAAATCCGAGTGATTCGGCCGCGGGCGCGGTTTATTGCGGCGGATGATTTCATCGAGCACATCGGGCCCCGGACGCGGCTGGTTTGCGCGAGCCTCGTCCGATTCGACGATGCATCGCTGCTGGACGCGGCGCGCGTGGCGGAAGCGTGCCATGCGAAGGGTGCAGCGCTCTTATTGGATTTGAGCCAGTGCGCCGGAGCGATGCCGATGCGCATGCGGGATCTCGGAGCCGATTTTGCCGTATGCGCAGGCTACAAATGGCTGCTGAGCCCCTACGGCACGGGATTCTTCTGGATTGCGCGGGAATGGATTCCACGGCTCCAGCTCGGGCCTTGCTACTGGCAGGCACTCGAAGGCGCGGAGAATTTCAGCACGCTGCCTCTCGATGCGCCGAAGATTTCGCCGGGGGCGCGGCGGTGGGACACGGCCGAGACCGCCAACTTCACCAATCTGGCGGCAATGGAAGCGTCGCTGGATTTCATCCTGGGCGCCGGAGTGGAGACGATTGCGCGGCACAATGCAAACTTGATTCAAGAAATCGTCGAGCGATTGCCGCGGGATCGGTGCGTGCTGGCTTCGCCAGCAGAAGCGGAGCGGCGCGGACCGTTTGTTTGCGTGGCGGCCAGGAAGTCCGAGGAAACACGGAAAATGCTGGAGAGGCTGCGTGAGGAGAAAATTTACGTGGCGCTTCGGGAAAACGCGCTGCGGATTTCGCCGCACTTGTACAATACGCACGAAGATGTAGAACGGCTGATACGAGTGCTTTCGTTGTAGGGGTTGCTCAAAAGCGGGCACGGCATGCCGTGCCCCTACGCGAAAACTGCTGCGGCAGCAGGAGAATTTCGAAGAAACCAAAGGATTGAGATGAAGGCCGAAAGCGCAAGAGCGCGGGTGGCGGTGATGGGAGCGGGTGCAGTGGGGTCCTATTTTGGCGGGATGCTCGCTCGCGCGGGAGTCGACGTCACTTTCATTACGAGGCCCGTGCACGCGGAAACAATTCGCGCGAACGGGCTCTTCATGGATACGCTCACGTTCAAGGAACGGGTTCAAATCGTGTGCGAGACGGAGGCATCGGGAGTGAGGGATGCGGAATTCGTGATCTTTTCGGTGAAGACGCTCGACACCGAAGAAGCGGCGCGAGCGATTGCGCCGCATCTGGCGCTGGGCGCCATCGTGGTGAGCTTGCAAAACGGAGTGGACAACGTGGCGCGCATCCGCGCGGCTTCGGGGATCGACGCGATTCCTGCGGTGGTGTACGTGGCGGCAGCCATCCCGGAACCGGGGCGCGTGAAACATTCCGGACGCGGCGAGTTGATCATCGGCGAGCTTCCCGGCAGCGACCACGCGCAAGATACGCGGCCAACTCGCACCGACCGAGTGGCGGCGCTTTTTGCGGGCGCGGGAGTCCCGTGCAAGGTGTCGGACAATATCGAAGCGGACCTGTGGACGAAAATGGTGATGAATTGCGCGGGAAATCCGGTGACAGCCATCGCGCAGACCAGCTACGGACACGCGGCGCGGAACCCGGAGACGCGCGAGCTGATGCGCAAAGTGATCGAAGAATCGGTGGCCGTGGCGCGGGCTTCAGGCGTGCGGTTGCCGGACGTGGACCTGGCCGAGGCCGGGCTGAAACTCGCGGAGACGCTGGGCGCGGCTACTTCTTCGACGGCGCAGGATTTGGCTCGCGGAAAGCGGACGGAAATCGATTCGTTGAACGGGTACATCGTGCGGCGCGGCGCGGAGCTGGGAATTGCGACGCCGGTGAATTTTGCGCTGCATGCGCTGGTGAAGATGATTGAGCAAACCGCCGAGAAGCGCGGGCGTCAGGCGGGATCGGGCCGGTAGAGGCCAACTGATTCAAGATCGCTAAAGACTCAGCACACGCTGCGGTGGTATCGAAAACAAAGCGGGAGCCCCTCGACTGCGCTCGGGATAAACAAGCTCCCGCACTCCAAAATTCTCGAAGGCGGCGCGCAGGCTTTTGAACGACAGCTTGGAAATTGGATGCGCGGGCACGGTCTGCCAGAGTTCCGGCGGATGCCCCTACGGGAAGGGGCGGCGCTTCCGCAATGCGGGCAGGTTCAGTCGGCGGCGCGGTATTTGAAGGGGATGTGAACGACGGCTTCGATGTCGATGGGCTCGCCCTCGCGCGTGCCGGGGCGGAATTTCCAGCGTGAGAGAGCTTCCATGGCGTTGTGGTCGAGTTCCGGATCGAGTCCGCGGACCAGCTGAATGCTATCGACCGAGCCGTTTTTGCGGATGATGGCATAGAGAACCACGTCGCCTTGCACGTGCTCTTTGATCAGGCCCGGCGGATATTTCGGATCGGCCTTTTCCATCGGCACCGGACCCGAGAGCGCGCCGCGTCTCTTGTATGCCGGGAGCATCTCCTCATCGAGCTGGGCGCAATGCAGCACCCAGCTTCCTGTCGAGCTCGTAAGATTCGGCATGTTGACGTGCATCGTGTAGATCTCTTTGCCGGAGAGGAGCTTTTCGGGGGGAAGGCTCGGATCAAAATTGCCTACGACTGCCGGGCCTCTGTGCAAGGCAACTTCCGGGTCGGGAGCCGAGGGCAGAATTTTCGGAGGCCGGAGAATCAGCTTGCCGGGCGTGTGGCCCCCGCCCGTGCCCGCAATGCCGGAGCGCTGATTCGATCCGCCGCTGATGCTGACGGCCGCGGGCAGCGAACCTGCCCCGCCTCCGCCGCTGCCGGTAGCGGTCCCGTTGGCTCCATTCATCCCGCCCATCGCGCCGGGGTCGCCGCCTGCGCCGCCATTCCCGCCCGACCCATTTTCGGCGCCGCCTGGAACACCGGGCTGCTTGCCATCGGGCGAAATGGCAATGCGCGCGGCGAGATTTCCTTGTGGAACTGCGACTTCGGGCGCCGGCGGTCCGGGCGTGGCGGAAAGCGCGATCAGCCGGTGCATCGAAGCATCGCCGCTTGAATCCACTGACCCAAGCTCGGGTGCGGCGCCCGGATCTTGTTGAGTGCGCCGGCGCTCCGCGACCGGTGTGGACATCGGGTTCACCGGCATGCGAGGCATGGGATTCACGGCCGGCGACAATGCCACGTTGAGCGGCCCGGGATTTTTTTCATGGTTCACGAGTTCCGGGACGGCAACATCGGTGACCGCGCGCTGCTTAAGCCGGGGCGAAGCCGCTGTGGGATTGATTTGCAGCTTCGGTTGCGGACGCGGAGCGCTTGCGGCCCATTCGACGATATTGGGCATCTGCGGAACGATTTTGGGAGGCTCAGGCGGCGCTGCGGGCTGAATTAATGTCTGGCGCGGGTGCGTGACGCGGACAGGCGTCGAGAGGATCGTTTGCCGCGGATGATACGCATCGGCGCCTCGGCGCGGCAGAGGTTTCGCAGGGTCACCCGGCGGGCTCGGTTTTTTTGCGGGCCCGGGCAATGTCAAGCTCGGCAAATCCTGCGACGGCGCGTACCAGGTGAGCTCGATGCGGACGGGAGCGAGAGTCGGCTGTGTCTTCGGCAGCCATTTCCAGATGGGCAAGAGAAGAATCAACACGGCAGCGACATGCCATAGCGACGACGCCACGAGGGCTGAGCCCGGGAATTGCCCCTGAACCCAGTCGATGCGGAGGACACGTTGGTATCGGGCCTCGGAATCCCTCGGCGCCGGTGGGTTTGTGAAAAATGCGCGCAGGCTCGAACCGAATGCCTGCCAAGGCGATTCCCATCGCACACCCATACCGAGCGAGCGGGATTCAAGGGATGGGGCGGGAGAAGTCTCCAACCGGAGAAGGGTCGCCATGGGTCCGAGCATTATACTCCGGAGAGTGGGATGCGCCAGACTAAGCTGCGGCTGCCAGGCGGTAAAAACTGAGCGCAGCGTCGCCCTGCTCGAGCAGGCGAGTAAGTTCAAGCCTGTCAAAGCGATCCGGCAAATCCATGTGGCGGCGGTGCTCGACAATCACCAGGCCGTAGGGGGCTAAGAGATGCGATTCGTCGAGAAATTCGAGCACGCGCAGGTGCTCCTCGGCCTCCTCGTAGGGCGGATCCAAGAAGATAAAATCGGCCAGGAGGCGGCGCTTGGCTAGAAGCTCGAGGGCTCGCACCGCGTCCGCTTCGATCAATTCGGCTCCGGCACGGATTTCGAGCGACTCGAGGTTTTGGCGGATCAGCCGCGCTTCGGGGGCATGAGATTCGACGAAGATCACTTCGCGGGCGCCGCGGCTGATGGCTTCGATTCCGATCGCCCCTGTCCCGGCGTAAAGGTCGACGAAGAGCGAATCAGCGATCGAAGGACCGAGAACGTTGAAAAGGGTTTCCCGCAGGGGATCGCTCGTGGGCCGGAGACGCAGCTTCCCGGGACCTTTCAGGTTCCGGCTTCGGAATTTGCCTGCGATGACGCGCACGACCTATCCCACAGCCGCGAGTTGATAGCGTTTCTGCCACGCCGGGCTGACGGACTCGAGCTCGGCGACCACGGCCTCTGCGCGCGCGGGGTCTTCGGCCAGAGCGAAGGCTTCGCGGCGGGCGAGCTCGAGGATTTCGTGGTCGCGCAACGGCTGAGCCATGGAAAAGGCGGCGTCGCCGTGCTGCCGCGTGCCGAAAAATTCACCGGGGCCGCGCTGCTTGAGGTCGCGCTCGGCAATTTCAAATCCGTTCGATGTCGCGACCATGGTTTCGATGCGTTCGCGGGCGTCTCCGGTGATCGATTTCGGCGCGACGAGAATGCAGTAGGATTTTTCTTTGCCGCGGCCGATGCGGCCGCGAAGCTGGTGAAGCTGCGCGAGGCCGAAGCGGTCGGCGTGTTCGACGACCATCAACGTCGCATTCGAGACGTCGACGCCGACTTCGATGACGGTGGTGGCCACGAGAATTTGCAGCTCGCCGCGGCGGAAACTTTCCATCACGGCGTCTTTTTCGTCGTTCTTGAGGCGGCCGTGCAACAAGCCAATGCGCAAGTTCGGGAAGACTTGCTTCGAGAGGCGCTCGAATTCCGCGGTTGCGGCCTTCAATTCCTGCTTCGATTCTTCGATTACGGGGTAGACGACGTAAGCCTGGCGTCTGCGGCCGATTTCGCGCCGCAGAAATTCCCAGACGCCGGGAAGATGCGCCTCATCGCTCCAGCGTGTTTCGACGGGAGTGCGCCCGGGCGGCATTTCATCGATCACGGAGAGGTCGAGGTCGCCGTAGAGAGTGAGCGCGAGAGTGCGGGGGATCGGAGTGGCGGTCATGACCAGCACGTGCGGTGAAGCGCCTTTTTCCATCAGGCGTTTGCGCTGCAAAACGCCGAAACGGTGCTGTTCGTCCACGATGACGAGGCCGAGCCGCTTGAACGCCACCGGATCTTCGATCAGCGCGTGAGTTCCGACGACGAATTGAGCTTCCCCGGATTGGACGCGCGCAAGCGACGTATCGCGAACCGAGCGGGCGCGGCCGCTGACGAGCAGCTCGGCGGCGTAACCCGCCGGAGCGAAAACGCGGCGGGCCGAAAGATAATGTTGCGCGGCGAGGATTTCCGTCGGCGCCATGAGCGCCACCTGACAGCCATTCTCGATGACGATGGCGGCAGCCTCGAGCGCGACGATCGTCTTGCCGCTGCCGACGTCGCCCTGGAGCAGGCGGTGCATCGGGTGAGAGCGTTCGAGATCGGCAGCAATCTCAGCGAGCACGCGCTTCTGCGCGCCGGTGGGCTTGAACGGCAGGATGCGCTTCACGGCATCGCGGATATCGTCTTCGCGGACGCGCATCACGATTCCGCGCTCGCGGCGGCCGCGCAACCGGCGCAGGGCCAGCGCGAGCTGATAATAGAAAAACTCTTCGAAAATGAGCCGGAACTGCGAGGGACTGCGAAACGTGTTCAGCAATTCGACCTTTTCATCTTTCGCCGGGAAATGGACGCTGAGCAGCGCGTCGCGGCGAGTGGGAAAGCGGTAGCGTTCGCGAATGGAAGCGGGAAGCGCATCGGGGATGTTTCCCTCGAATGTGTTCAGGACGTTGTAAATGATCCGCCGCAGCATGCGCGAGCTGATCTTGCCGATGGCTTCGTAGATAGGAACGATTCGCCCGACTTCGGTGGAATCCGCGGGCGCGCCATCGCCGGTGCCCATCAATTCGATTTCCGGGTTCACCATTTCCAGGCGCGCGGGCCGGTAAGGGTCCACGTCCACTTTGCCGTGGAGCACCAGGCGCTGGCCTTCTTTCAAGCGTCCGGCCAGATAGCCGCCATGGAAAAAGCGCGCGTGAAGCAAGCCGGATTTGTCGGTGACCATGAGGTGAAACATCGGGCCGTGGCCGCGCGTGAAGCGCACCGTGCCGGCGCCTTCCACTTCGGCGAGGATTGTGTGGACCTGCCCCGGAATAATCTGTGCGATCGGCGTGAAGCGGATGCGGTCTTCGTAGCGGAAGGGAAGGTAGCTGAGGAGGTCGGCAACTGTGCGGATTCCGCGTTCTTCGAGCAGAATGGCGCGCTGCGGCCCGACGCCTCGAAGGTATTTCACCGAGTCCGACGATTTGAATGTCATGGTCTGGCTGAGCGGCCTCGCGAATGTCACGAGGGACATGAGGGCGTCGGCTGCATTTTTATACCATTGCTGTGGACAGCTTCGGAAGCATTCGTTCTTTCACGGCGACGGCGCTCTTGATTGCTGGGCATGGTGCTCGTATCGAAGACAAAGCGGGAGCAAGCTCCCGCACTCCAAAAAAGTAGTGCCGGACGCGGCACCTCGCTGTGTTGGATTTCGGCGGAATCATTTGCGGCGGCTATGGTAGGCTGGCCGAGTTCCCTCAGAGGCAGCTCAGATTCATGGCCCAGAAATTTCTCGGCGTGACCCCTCGCCGCTGGCTGGAATACCTTGTGGCCATCCTACTGGGCAATGCCATCTACCATTTCTCACTTTTCCCGCACCTTCCCGGCGCGCTGCGTCATCAGGGATTTCATACGGACTGGGGAGTGGCCGTGGATTTCGCGGTGTGCGCGGCCGTGTATGGATTGATCCGGCTGGGCGCGCGGCTTTGATTGGCTCATCCCTTGCTCTTTCAACGTAGGCGGTGTGTACAAAGAAACGGACTTGTAGGAATAAGGTCCGTAATGAACTGAAAAGAAATGCTCTTAGAGCCTTGGATTGAGATTGTGGAGCGAGGCGAAAGGATGTAGCGTGGGGGAGCTGTCCGATAGTGGGAAAATGGCGGCCGCGGGTGCTCACCAACGGCCACTCGACCCGTCTATCTACGCGGATCCGCCAGAAAGGCCGCTTGCCGAGGATTGCGGGCTTCGCCAGTCGAGTGCCGAAGGAGTGAAGCGGCGCGCGCCCGGTCCGGCAGCGCAGACGATGGGGACGAGCATCGCGCTTGAGGGTGATGCGCGCCAAGCAGCCGCGCTGAAAGTGTCGGAAGAGCACGGATTCGTCCGCCGTGCGCAGGCCGGAGATCGCCTGGCATTCGAGGAGCTGGTCCACCGGTACGACCGGGAAGTTTTGCGGCTGGCGTTGAACTTGGTCCATCGCGCCGAAGATGCGCGCGACATTTACCAAGAGAGCTTTTTGCGAGTTTACCGCAACCTGCAACGCTTCCGGTTCGAGTGCAGCTTTTATACCTGGCTCTACCGAATCGTGACGAACGTCGCGCTCGATCATTTGCGCCGCCGGACCAGCCGCCGGGAGGACCAAGCGCCGGCGCCGGATGAGACGGATGGCACCTCGCGGGACTTTTTCGACCGCCAGCCGGAACACAGAGCGGCGGCCAACCCGGAGCGGAAATTGCTGGGGCAGGAATTGGGAGCGCACATCGCCGCGGCTTTGACGCGGCTTTCACCACGCGAGCGGATGGTCTTCGAAATGAAACACTATCAGGGACTCAAACTGAGGGCCATCGGGGATCTGCTGGGGACGTCGGAAGAGACGGTGAAGAATTCGCTGTTCCGGGCGACGCGGAAGCTGCGCGCCAGCCTGGATTGCATGAGGTAATCGAGGACAGGGAGAATGCAGGCAGAAAGCCAGAACACAGGCATGTATCAGCCGTGCGAGAGATTTGAAGCGCTGCTTGCATTGCTTGCGGCCGATGAATTGAATGCTCAGGAAGCCGCCGAAGTCACCCACCACATATCGCAATGCCCACATTGTGCCGATGCGCTGAAGTGCGATCAGGAAGTGCTCGCGCTTTTCCGTGAGCGCCACGTGGAACCCGATGCCGCTTTGCTCGCGAGCTGCCGCGCGCGACTCGAAGATGCGCTCGACCTTGAAGAAGAGCGGAGCTGGCTGCGGAAGCTCGCGGCTGCATTGCTTCCTCCCGGCCTGCTCGCTCCGCGTCCGGCCTGGGGTGCGGCGGTGCTGCTCCTGATTGGATTTTCGATCGGCCTACTGAGTCCCAGGTTCCTCGACCACCCCGCCGGGAACGACTCAAACTCCCTCGCAGTACAGTCGAGCGATTCCATCGCTGTTTCCGGTGAGCCAACCGCCGCGCCCATCGATATTCACACTGCTGAAGTGGCCGGAATCAACGTGCTGCCATCGGGCGGCAACGAGGCGCCGGTGGTCGAGCTGCAATTGAGGGCGCAGCAGCCGGTGCGAATGCAGGGTACGGTAAACAACGAGAATGTGAAGGGCGTGCTGCTCAACATTCTGCGCAATAACGACCGGTTCGATCCCGATGTGCGGCTCGATGCGGTGGATCTGCTGCGAGCGCGCAACAATGACCCCGAAGTGCGTGCGGCGCTGTGCCATGCGGTGCACACGGACCGCAATGCCGCGGTGCGGCTGAAGGCGCTCGAGGCGCTGAACGGCGCGGAACCCCAAGACATCATCCGGCAGACACTGCTCGATGCGCTTGTGGACGACCAGAACCCCGGCGTGCGCGTGGAAGCGATCAACGCGCTGCGGGAAATGGCGGCGAAGGGACAGGTGGTTTCGGACGATCACATGATCGCGGTGCTGCGCGAGCGGACGCAGAAGGATCCCAGCACTTACATTCGCCTTCAAAGCGCGGCGGCCATTCGCGATCTCGGCCCGCGCCAGAACTTCTAGGGGCAGGGAACGGATCGATGCGATTGGGGGAGCGGTTGCGCGCGAACTATTTCTTCGCGGAGTGGACGGGCACACTGCTCGTCGCGGTGATTTCCAGCCTGGTGATAATTCCCGGCAAGCTAGCGGCCAACGACACAGAAAATCAGGGCGTCGTAACAACCAACGGCCAGCGGCTCACCTCCGAGCTGAGCGGCAGCGTGGGAACGCGCGAGGGGCAGCGGCTGCGCCTGAATCTCGACCTGGGCAATGTGGTGGTGCGGACGCACAATGCGAACCAGGTGAATTATCGAGTCCATCTCGAGACCGACGCTTCGCAAAAGGATGCGAAACAACTCCTGAAGAATTTCGCTGTGAGCGCGAGTGAGACTTCCGAAGGCGTTTACATGCGTGGGGAGACTTTCGGCCGGCATTGCAGCGGACGGCTTTGGGTCACCGTGGAGTTGAGCATTCCCCGCAACTATGGGGTCGAACTTACAACCGGCGGCGGGAATATCGAGACGGAAGACATCAATGGCCGCGTCTCTGCCACCACGGCGGGCGGAAATATTTCCGCCGGCAATATCGGCGGGCCGGCCCGGTTGGAAACCGACGGCGGCCATATCAGTGTGAAGAATGTGGCCGGCGAGCTTTACGCGAACACGGGCGGCGGGCACATCACGACCGGGACCGTTTCCGGCGGAGCCACGTTGCACACAGGCGGCGGGCACATCCGAGTGGCATCCGTCGGGGGAGTGGCGCGGCTCAGCACGGGAGGCGGCAACGTCACGCTGGAACATTCCGGAACGGAATTGGTGGCGGAGACAATCGGGGGACAAATTGAGGTCGGCGAAGCGGCCGGGCTGGTCCGAGCAAAGACCGGCGGCGGCGGGATTCGCGTGGTGCGAGTGACGGGGCCGACGAATCTGGAGACCAGCGGCGGCAGCATTTATCTGACTCAGGTGGATGGAGCGGTGCGAGCAACGACGGGAGCGGGAGCAATCACGGCATGGTTCGTCTCGCCGCCCAAGCGTCCCGGGACCTGCGACCTGCAATCCGGCGATGGAGATATTGTCGTGTACTTGCCGCGGCAGCTTCCGATTACGATCGATGCGCAGATTCAGATGGGTGACGAGCATCATGTGATCGCCGATCCCGCGTTTCCGCTGAAAGTCAGCTATGACGACGCAACGAACGGTTCGCGGCGCGTGCGTGCCGAAGGCATGCTCAATGGAGGCGGCGAGACGCTCCGGCTGCGCACGGTGGCCGGAAACATTCGTTTGATGTTGAGCGATTCGAACAAGCAAATGGAACTTTACAAGCAGCAGATGGCGCAACTCGAGCAGAAGATGGAATCGCAGTTGCGCATCATCGAAAAATCGCTGCCCGCAAAGGATGTGCAGCCATAGCGGAGCGCCAGCGCGCTGACGGATCAGCGCCGGGGCGGGCGATGCGGATTTCGGCCCAAGCTGCGGGGAAGGGCCGAGCAATCGAGCGAAGCGCGAGTTCGGCTCGAAGGGGCGCGTACCGTGCAGAAAACAACGCGGGAGACTCCGATCCGTATCCGACCGTCGAAATTCACCGGATTTGGCTGGCGCGGGTGTCTGCTGACCGCCGCCATTCTCTCCTTTGCGCTCGCGGGCTATGCGGGCAATCAGGTGTTTGTCCGCACCTATCCGCTGCACGCCGGCGGCAGCTTCCTGCTGGACAACGTGAACGGATCGGTCCACGTGGAAGGCTGGGATCGCGACGAAGTGGAAGTGCGTGCGGTGAAGACTTCCCACAGCGACCCGCGAGAATTGGAACAGGTGATGATTGAAGTGGATAGCCAGCCCGGGCAAGTGGCGGTTCATACGCGCTATCCGAAAGGGCAGGGCGCGGAAGTGGCCGTCGAGTATCAAGTGCACGTGCCTTATCGCGTGCTGCTCGGCAGCGTCGAGACGGTGAACGGAAGCGTCTTCGTCCGCGGCGTGGAGGGCGGCGGAGAGCTCCGCTCGGTGAACGGGAACGTGGAGGTGCTGAAAAGTTCCGGGCGATTCAGCGCCAAAACGACGAACGGCAATCTGCACCTGGAGCTGCTCCACCTGCTCGACGGCGGGCCCATGAACATCGAGACAGTCAACGGGTCCGTGGTGCTCGGGCTCCCTTCCGATGCGCGCGCCAACCTGAAAGTTCTCAGCATGAATGGAGATTTTTACTCGGAATTGCCGGTCGTTTCGGCGCCCAGCATACCTGCGGCGCAGGCTTTCCGCGCCAAGCTGGGAGCCGGCGGAGGCGAGATTTCCGTCCGGACCGTGAATGGCGGCATTCGCCTGGTTTTGCAGCGGCCGGGAGTTTAACGGGGCGTAATTCTCAAGAGGAAGGATAAAGCGCATGAAGCGTTTCTCCCGGTTGAATTGTGCCTGTCTGCTCGCCCTCCCGTTGATTGTGACCGCCGCACCGCCGGTCGTAATGGCGCAGGCCCAAGGGGCGGCTGCGGCAGAGCCGGCGACTCAAGCCGTCTCGCCCGGGCCAAACGGCGCGAAGGATCAGTGCTCGAAGTGGTCCCATTCGATGGAACAAATCGAGGAGCGGCTGCGTAATATCGATCAGGAATTGCAGGACAAGCTCGCCTATCTCCAAGAAGCGGCTGTTCAGGAGGTGGAGATGAGTTCGCCCGAACTTGGGAAGCTGCAAGATCTCTCAGCCCAGCTCGACCGCAATCTCGGCGGTATTGAAGAGCGCGCCCAGGAATTAAGCGCCCACGCAGCAGAAATCGCTGAGGTGGCGGCGGAAAGCGCATCCCAGATCGCCGAGCAGGAGCCTGGAATCGTCGTTCGGACATCAGAGGATGGGGGCGGATGGCTGGGCGTGGAGATTGACGAGGTTTCGCCGGAAAGAGCCAAAGATCTAAAACTCCCGGCAGTGCGCGGCGTGATTGTGCTCGACGTGGAGCCGGACAGCCCCGCGGCGAAAGCAGGCTTGAAGGAAGACGACGTGATCACGCAATACAACGGCCAGACGGTGGAAGGAACCGTGCAGTTCCGCCGGTTGGTGCGCGAAACGCCTCCGGGCCACTCGGTGACCTTGGGAATTTCGCGCGATGGCGGAACGCAGAGCGTCACGGTCGAGCTCGGTGACCGCAGCGCTTATTTCGAGAAAAGAATGAAGACGAGGATGCGAGATTTCGGCGAGCCATTCTCGCGCGTTCCGCCCAATTACGGACCGCAATTCGCGATGCCGAACATGCCGGAAGTGATGGATGGGCGCATGCCCGTGCTGGGAATCAGTGCTGAGGATTTGACAGGCCAACTGGGCGCGTATTTCGGCGCGCCCGACAACGCGGGAGTTCTCGTGCGCGAAGTGCGTCCCGATACGGCCGCGGAGAAGGCCGGATTGAAAGCGGGCGATGTGATCGTGAAAGTGAACGAGACGCCCGTGCATTCGCTGGATGAACTGCGCGAGCAACTGCGCAAGAATCGGGACCAGAAGAGCGTCAATTTCGGCATTCTGCGCAGAGGATCCGAGCTAAGCGTTGCAGTTGCGGTCGAGAGGCCGCGGCCCGGCGACGTGCCCCCCGGAGCGAAGCGGGCGGAGGATCGCTAGCCGAACGAGTCCCACCCCATGCGTCCTAACACGCAGAGGCCCGGGATCACGCCCCGGGCCTTTCCTTCTCCGGCGTACGAAGCGATTATTCGCGGATGATTTCGGCGTTGGCGCTCGGCGAGACGATGCGAACCAGGCGCTGGCCGTCGAGGAAGAGATCGATTTCGAGATCTTCCGTTTTCACGCGCAGCTCTTCGAATTTCCCTCCGCCGGCTTCCTGCTTGCCGAGGGACTCGACGGTGACCGTGCCGGGCGTATTCTCCTGCGGGACAAGAACGGAAAAAGTTTGCGCGCCTTTCTTTTCCCAATCGTAGAGCCGCGCGAGGATAGCGTACTGGTGGTACATGTTGTTGTCGAGGATTGCGATCGGGGCGGAAGTGAAGGTCAGCTGCTGTGTGAATGGGCGTTGGCCTGCGAGGTGAAGCTCGATGCTGACTATCAGCCCATTGAAGTTGACTGCCGAGGAAGCCTTCTTCGCGCCGTCCATTGTCCATTCATAGCGGACGGGAGTTCCGTCGGGCTTCAGCTCGAGCGTGCCGGTCACGCGCGCCGCGCCTTGCGGCGTCTGAACCTCCGAAGTTCCGTGGGCGATCCAGTTGTCGCCCTTCGAGCTGATCTCAAATTCCTCTTTGCCCGCCGCCTGGCCGCCCACGAGGATGCGGAATTTCCCTTTGTCGGGGGCGAGCAGGGAGGGCGCGTTCGAAGTGGCAGCCAGCGCGAGCAAAGCCAGGCACACGGAAAGGAGCGCGCGTGCTGCGGAGGAAATCACGCGGTCACCTTGGGGAAAATCCCCAGCGCCAGAATCTGTTCGACCACGCGCAGAGGCTCGATATTGCTTTCCACGCGAAAATCGGCCAGCTCGTAGGAAGGGAGCCTCTCTTCGTACAGCTTTCGGAAGCTATTCTCGTCGCGGAAGAGCGGGCGATTCGTAATGCGGGCGCAACGGGGGAGGAGCTCTTCGATCGGACAGTGAAGCCAGACCAACAGGGCGCCTTTCTCGCGGAGCAGCGCGACATTTTCCGGCTGAGCCGTCGTCCCGCCGCCGAGGGAAACGATCCGCGGCCTCTGAAACTCCACCGCCTCGCCCACGATGCGCGCAAGCTGTTCGTGCTCGATTTTGCGGAAGGCCGGCTCGCCCATGCGCGCAAAAATCATGGGGATGGTCATGCCGGTGGCTTCGATGATGCGTTTGTCGAGGTCCACGTGCTGCCAGCCAATCTGGCGGGCAAGCAGGCGCGCGGCGGTGGATTTACCGGTGCCCATGAAGCCGGTGAGACACACGAGCCGGCGCGGGCGGTTTTCAATGGTCATCGAACTTGGAATGGTTTCCGCCGGGGAATCGGACGATCAATCACGTTTCAAGACGTTGATTGTACCATCGAAGGAGCTCAGCTCCACCTTGGCCCGCCCTGCGTTCAGCGTGCCGAGAATCGTGTTGCTGAATTTTGAAAGGTAGTGTGGCGGATGGGTGGGCGGCGTCAGTTTCGCCTGATTGTTGACGCGGCCTTTCAGGGAAGTAGCGGTGAGATCAAAAGAATCGCCGGGGGAAAACCGGACTTCGATCGCGCCGCTATAATTTTTCAGGCGATAGAGCCCGTTGGGAAGAAACTCGCCGTCAAAAAGAATGTTGCCCGTGGCGGTTTGAGCCCGGACGTGATAGCTGCGAAGCGAAAGCAGCCGCAGAGCGCCGCTGATGGAGGAAACTTCGAGCCTTCCGGCGCAGCGCAGGCACTGGAAGGACCCTCCCACGGTCTTGACAGTGAGATAGCCGGCAGCGTCCTCGAGGTCAACACCGGCAGCGACGGTTTCCACGTTCATATCGCCGAGCACGTTGGCGACGTTTACTTCGCCCGAATCATTGTGAATCTGGAGTTCGGCATCTTCTGGAACGTTGATTTCGTAGTCGGCGCGAAGATCGTCGGGGGAAATGGTGTCCTCGAGCTGGCGGGTCATGATGTCCACGCGGTTGCCGCTCTGCTCGGCATTTACTTCGACTTTGGCGCTCGCGTGATTGGCCACCACCATCACTTCCGGCTTGGCCCAGGCTCGCACGATGACCTTGCCATTCGGATTGTGGATGGTAATGACCGGACGCGGGTCCACGGTGAAGTGTTGTTCGAGCCGGTGAGCGAGGGCCGGCGCGGCGGTCAGCAGCAGGAAGCCAGGGGCAAGCAAACCAGCGGCTTTCCATCTCGTTCCGCTTGAAACACTCTGGGAAGTGTTCATCGGCCGTTCCCCCCGCGTTCGCTTAGCTGCGCCAGCAGTTCTGCTTTTTGTTGATACGCGTCGACCAGGTAGTCGCGCGCGAATTCATTTTCGGGTTCTTCCTGAACGCTTTTTTCACACAAAGCGATGTACTTGTCAACGATGGCCAGATTTTCGTGGAGCGAAGCGGTGGCTACCGGATTCAGATCCGGAACGGGGGACAGAGCCGATGCATTCGTCCCCTGCTCCACGGATTTGATGTGTGAGGTGACAGGCAGCATGGCGCTTTCCGAGCCACGTAGCCAGCGCGCCTTATTGATGCGCTGATTGATCGGACCGCTGAGTGCGAACGCCACGGCAATCAACGCGGCAAGATATGCGCCAGCAAAAACCGGCCGCGGCAGGACCCCAAACATGCGCGGGAACCAGCCCGCAGTGGCGCGCCCCGGTTCATGAATCAGGCCCTCTTGCTCCAATTGCGCGCGGAGAGAATTCCAAAGTCCCGGCGGCGGCTCCATCTGGGCCGAGGCAGAGTCACGTGCCGCCGCCACGATGAGACTCAGATCATCGAGGAGGCCGCGACAGCGGGCGCATTCGCGGACGTGAGCCTGGCCCTGCGGAGAGCGCTCGCCCTCCATCCACTTTTCCATCTGGTTCTGAAAATCGATGCAGCCAGTGGTTGGCATTGCTTTCAGTCCTCGCCGGCTGCGTTGCTTCCCGCAGCCTTGCGTTCTTCACGCGCCTGTTCGCGGAGCGCTTCATGGAGCAGTTCGCGCAGGCGCATGCGAGCCTTGTGAAGCTGAGACTTCGAATTCCCGATGGAACAGCCCATGATTTCGGCGATCTCGTTGTGTTCGTACCCCTGAACGTCGTGCAGCACAAACACCGCCTTGTAGCCCGGAGGCAATTGGTCCACGGCGCGCTGCAAATTGACGCGGTCAATCGATCCGCTGAGCCTCAAGTCCGGCGCGCCGAAATCCCGGCGCGGACCGCCTGACTCTTCGTCCGGTTCGGTCACCTCATCGAGCGAGGTCTCGGTGCCCGATTTCTTGCGAAGCCGCATCAGGACCACGTTGACTGCCAAACGGTGCAGCCAGGTGGAAAACGCAGACTCGCCACGGAAGGTGGAAATTTTGCGGAAGAGCTGGAGGAAAGCCTCTTGAGTGAGGTCCTCCGCCTCCGCCATATTTCCTACCATTCGCAGGCACAGCGAATACACCCGCCGGCAATGGAGTCGGTACAGGCGTTCGAAGGCCGCCGCATCGCCTTGCTGGGCCAGCCGGATGGCTTCCGCCTCCGGCAGCTCCCCTGATTCGATTCGTCTCGCTCGGGCCACGCTACCCGTCGGGACGCATCCATCCATGCGATGCGTCAGCCGCTCCAGAAGTTGTCCTTAACGTTCTCCCCGTGCAATTCCTCCGCTGCCGGATCGGCGGCTGCGGTCGAATGTCGTTGGATTGCCCATGAGATGCCGGGCAGAACGGAGATGCACTAATCATTCTCATCGGAATCCGTGAAAACGTCCAGTGCTGGGCTCACCGGAGCCTGAGCCGGACCGGCACTGATTTCCGGTCTTTGCGCCTCATTTTGAACCGGAAGTGGATTGGAGGGCGGATCAGCTACGGAAAATCACATACGCTCAATGAAACTTTGTAGGATTTTAGGCTGTAGCACGAGAGAACCGCTGGCGCACCTTTGCTTGGCGCACGGGTACAGGCGAGGCCAGATCGGCGGCCAACGCAGGCATAAGGTCCGCAGGGAGCGCTCGCAGGAAGGATTTCAACACAACTTCAGCTTCACGGAGGCAGGTATTCAGGTCGAAATGAAGTGAGTCAAGCGAATTCCAGGCATCACGGGGCTGCACCGACGTCCCCATGGTGATTTCCTCGGCCGCGCGATCAAATTGGCGCCCGAGCTGTTCGACGGTCGCGGAAAGAATCTTGAGCTTGTGGAAAAAGCGTGAGCGGCCCCCGAATAAGACATGATGGAGCAGCCCGTTCCAGGAAGCAGCGCCCTGGGCGGTGTCACCGCGGAAAAATTCCTGCTTGAGCGGTTCAACCACGGGAAGATTGCCCACATGCCTGCCACGGTCGGCCAGGCAATCGCAGGCGAGAATGAGCTTGGAATTGAGCCGGGCAAAAAGATCCGCAGCGATGGAAACCTGCTGGCAAGCACAAACCAGCTCTCCGCGCGCGCGAAGGGTGAGCGCCTCATCCAGCGCCACGCTCATCATGGCGTAGGAACACTCCCAGTCGCGCACTACAACGTCGAAGAGCTGGCTTTTCTCCCGCGGGAGCGTTGCAATCCAATCATCCGAGACATTTCGCCGCGCGGGAGGGCAAGTCCTCTTTCGCCTGAAGAGCAAGCTGCCTCCGGAAGATAGCGCATTATACCACCGGTTTTTCTCGATGGCGGTTTCTTGACGCTCGCAGAATGTGCCCGCTATACTGCCCCAGGGATCGCAGGAAAGGATTGGCCTCTTGGATTTTGAGCCGCGCGACCAGTTCCTCCAACGCCGCAAAAAGTTGAGCGAAATCGAGGCCTTGGGACAACCCGCCTATCCTCATAAGTTTGCGTGGACTCATACGCCCAGACAGATCGTGGAAGAGTTCGGGCAGAGCAGCGCCGAGCAGCTGGAATCCGCGCACGTGGAGGTGCGCGTTGCCGGGCGCATTGTCGCCCTCCGGCCCCACGGAAAGGCGGCCTTCGCCCATATTGCGGGGGGAGGGGCACGGGTGCAGATTTACGTCCGACTCGATGTGGTGGGCGAGAAAGATTTTCAGCTCTTTCAGCTTCTGGACCTGGGCGACATCATCGGCGTTACCGGCCATTTATTTCGCACCAAAACGAATGAGCTCACCGTCAAGGTCAAGCACCTCGAGTTGCTGAGCAAGGCGCTGCTCCCGTTGCCGGAAAAATGGCACGGTCTTGCGGATGTGGATCAACGCTACCGTCGCCGCTACCTGGATTTGATCGTCAACGAACGCACCCGGGAAATTTTTTTGCGGCGTTCGGAGGTGATGCGGGAGCTACGACAGTTTCTGGAACAGCGGGGGTTCCTGGAAGTGGAGACCCCCATGATGCACCCGATTCTGGGAGGCGCTACGGCGCGGCCTTTCGTTACTCACCACAACACTTTCGACATGGATTTTTATCTGCGCATCGCTCCGGAGCTGTACCTCAAACGCCTGGTGGTGGGCGGGCTCGACCGCGTGTACGAGATCAACCGCAATTTCCGCAACGAGGGGATCGATGCGATTCATACGCCCGAATTTACGATGCTCGAGTTCTACCAGGCCTACAGCGATTATCTCGAGCTGATGGACGTGACGGAGGATCTGTTCCGCGGTGTGATCCAGCACGTTTGCGGAACGCCGAAAATTCCGTACGGTGACGTCGAGCTTGATTTCGGCCGGAAATTCGACCGCCTCTCGATGCGGCAGGCCATTCTCAAATACTGGCCCGCTGAGGCGGGCTCGGCGCCCGCCGAGGCAGCGTTAGCGGCCGAGGGCGGTCCAAAGACGATCGCCAATCAGTACAACGCGTACGCCCGTTCCAAAGGATTGGACAAACTCGCCGGCGGGAAGGGATCGTCGGACGGGGAATTGACCGGCGAGCTGTTTGAATGCATCGCCGAGCCGCATTTGATTCAGCCGACTTTCATTTTCGATTTTCCCACGGCGATTTCGCCGCTCTCGAAACAGCGCCCGGAGGACCCTACGGTCACCGAGCGGTTCGAACTGTTCATCGCCGGGATGGAACTCGCCAACGGCTTTTCCGAGTTGAATGATCCGTTCGAGCAGGAAGCGCGCTTCCGCGCCCAAGTCGAGAAAGGCGGGCAAGAGGCGCCGAAAGAGGTGGATACCGATTACATCCGCGCCCTGAGCCATGGATTGCCGCCCACTGCCGGCGAAGGACTCGGCGTAGACCGCCTCGTGATGCTTGTTACAAACTCTCATTCCATCCGCGAAGTGATCCTCTTTCCGCTGCTGCGCACTGAGGCGGCTGAATCCGCCGCAGCCGCGTCGGCGCCGACGGCCGCCGATCCGGTCGCGCCATCCGACAGCCATCCAAAATGAATTTTGAATGGCTGGTGGCGCTGCGGTATCTGCGATCGCCGAACCGTCCCGCGGTGTTGCGGGTTGTGACGCTGCTGGCGGTGGTGGGCGTGGCTGCGGGCGTCACGACGCTGGTGATTGCGCTCTCGATGAATACGGGCTTCCGCCAGGTGATTCGCGACCGGCTCCTCACCGTCACAGCCCATGTGAATCTGAAACCTGCCGGGCCGCAGGGAATCCGCGATTATCGGGGATTGATGGCGCGGCTTGCCGGGACCTCGGGCATCCAGTCGATCGAGCCTGCCATTTACGATACCGTGCTGCTTTCGTCCGGAAATCACGCCCGTGGAATTGTCCTTAAAGGAGTCGATCCAGAACTCGAGCGCCGGGCCAGCGGGGCGCTGAGCCGCATTGCTGCTGGGTTTGGCAATTTCAACCCGGATTCAGATGGCCTACCGGCTCTTCTGGTCGGACGCATTTTAGCTTCAGACCTGCGCATTTCCCCTGGCGACTACGTTACGCTGACAAGCCCGCAAGGCAACCTGACGCCTTTCGGCATGCTTCCTCGCTCGCGCCGGTTTCGTGTCAATGGGATCTACGATTCCGGTTTTTACGATTACGACGCCAACTGGGGATTCGTTAACCTGAGCTCGGCGCAGGGGCTTGCGGGAGTCGGAGATGTGGTGAGCTTGCTCGAGATCCGCGTCAAGAATCTGGACGACGCACGAGATGTAGCAAATGAGGTTCTCCGCGCAGCCGGGAATGGATTCACAACCTCGACGTGGATGGATGAAAATCGAGCGCTGTTCCGGGCGCTGAGCCTCGAGAAGCTGGTGACCGCGTTGTTCATCGGACTCATTACCTTCGTCGCCGGGCTCAATATCCTTGTTGTGCTTACAATGACAGTGGCCGATCGCGCGCGCGATATCGCCGTGCTGATGGCCATGGGCACGCGCGTGGAGCAGGTCCGCAGGATCTTCATGTGGCAGGGCCTGGCCGTCAGCATTTTGGGCATTTCGTGCGGTCTTGTGCTGGGCTATGGCTTGGCGTGGGTAGCGGATAGATGGCGGCTGATTCCGCTGAATCCCGAGGTGTATGCAATTCCGTATGTTCCGTTTCGGGCCAACGGGCTGGATGCTATCTGGATCGCAGCGGCAGCCCTCGCAATCAGCATTGCAGCCACGATTCTTCCGGCGCGTTCTGCTTCACGCATTCTGCCGGTAGAGATTCTGCGATTCGAGTGAGTCGTCGCAAATTGAGCCGCACGTTGATTGCGCAATCGGAGATTGTGGCGAGGCCGCAGTGAGTGAAGGATTGCTGAACATGCTAAAATCTGATGCGGAAGAGAAGTTGCTCCTAGAGAAGGAGTTGCGAACGGGAGCCCAAACGGATGCCTAGCGGTAACGGTACGGCAAAAATGTGAAAAATTTTAGAACCATTTTTGCTCGGAAAACGCGATTTATCAGCAGGAAAAGGACATACGGTTTGGGCGGTTCGGCATCTAAAGTGACATAGAGGTTGCAGGCGATGTATAGGCAGGCGATCTTGGGCGCGACTGTCGAAGAAGGCTCCCCAAGCGGAGCGGCGCAGACCTGTGAGGAGATTCTGCGCGCTGAAGGCCTCACCAAGACGTTCACTTCCGGCACTTCCCAGCTCACCCCCCTCGATGGAATTGGGTTCTCGGTTCGCCGCGGCGAAATGCTTGCCGTGGTTGGCCCCTCCGGAACCGGCAAAAGCACGCTTTTGCACCTGCTGGCCGCACTGGACACTCCAACGAGCGGTACAGTATACTTCGCCGGAGATTCGCTCTGGGCGCGCACGGAATCAGGACTGGCGGAATATCGAAATCGGGCCGTGGGTTTTGTTTGGCAGCGGCATCACCTGCTCCCGGATTTCACGGCTGCGGAGAATGTAGCGATGCCTTTGCTGATTCGGGGCGAGTCGCTGGGCGCGGCGCTGCGAGCCGCGAGCGAATGGCTCGGAGAAGTGGGGCTCGGGGGTCAATCGGAACAGCGGGCGGGGGAATTGTCCGGGGGAGAACAGCAACGCGTGGCCATAGCAAGGGCGGTTGTAAACCAGCCGGCGCTGTTGCTTGCCGACGAACCGACCGGGGATTTGGACGAACGGAACGCCGAGATTATATTTGAACTTATGCAGCGGCTTCACCGGTCGCATCACCTGACGTCCATCCTCGCAACGCACAATTCGATGCTGGCTCGGCGCGCTGACCGCGTGCTCGCTCTGGAACATGGAAAACTGGCGGAATGCGGCGGCGCAAGTGAAGAGTCCGCGAGAACAAGGGTGACCCGTGTTTGAACGCTACACTGAGAAAGCTCGGCGCGTAATCTTTTTCGCCCGGTATGAGGCCAGCCAGTACGGCAGCCCGTATATCGAGACGGAGCATTTGCTGCTGGGCTTACTCCGCGAAGATAAGGCGCTGGCGAACCGCTTTCTCCGCACGCATGGTTCGATCGAATCAATCCGCAAGGAAATCGAGTCGCGCATCACGGTCCGCGAACGCATCTCTACATCCGTCGAGGTTCCCCTCAGCCAGGAGTGCAAGCGCATCCTGAATTACGCAGCCGAAGAAGCCGAAAGGCTGGGCCACAAGCATGTGGGCACCGAGCATCTTCTGCTCGGCGTCCTGCGGGAAGAGAAATCGTTTGGCGCGGAAATTTTGCTGGAGCGCGGATTGCGGCTTTCCACCGTGCGCGAAGAACTCGCGCGCAGCACGGGAGAGAAGGTGCCAGTGAACAGGCCGAAAGAAGCATCGTTACTCGCGGAATTCAGCCGGGACCTCACGCAGGCGGCGATGGAAGGGCAGCTCGACCCACTGGTCGGACGCGACCGAGAGCTCGAGCGCGCTGTGCAGATTCTCTGCCGGCGGACGAAAAACAATCCCGTCCTGATCGGCGAACCGGGCGTGGGCAAGACGGCGATCGTGGAGGGGCTGGCGCAACGGATTGCCGATGGCGACGTGCCGCCGTTTTTGGCGGACAAGCGGATCCTGTCTCTCGACCTCTCTTTGATCGTGGCAGGCACGAAATATCGCGGGCAGTTCGAGGAGCGGCTCAAAACCATCATGAAGGAATTGATGGAGAGCCAGAACGCGATCGTGTTCATCGACGAGCTGCACACGCTGGTTGGCGCGGGTTCTGCCGAAGGTTCGCTCGACGCCGCCAACATCCTGAAGCCCGCTCTCAGCCGGGGCGAAATTCAGTGCATCGGCGCAACGACTCCCGCGGAATACCGCAAATCGGTGGAAAAGGACCGCTCGCTCGAGCGCCGGTTCCAATCCGTCAAAGTGTCGGCGCCGAACGAGGATGAAGCGATTCGCGTCCTCCAGGGCGTGCGCGATCGCTATGAGAAATTCCACGCCGTCAGCTACACGGACGAGGCCATTCGCTACGCCGTCTATCTCTCGAACCGGTATATCCCGGATCGTTTTCTGCCGGACAAGGCGATCGACCTTCTCGACGAATCCGGCGCCCGCGTGAAGCTGCGCCAGGCGATGCTGCCCGACGAAGTCGCCGAGGTGCAAAAGCGCGTCAAGTTCATCACGCACCGGATGGAAACCGCCATTGCCAACCATGAATTCGAAAAGGCGCGTTTTTATTCGGAAGAAGAACGCAAAGAGAAGGAACACCTGCGGGTCCTGCGCGAGAAGCTGAAGATCGACGATTCATCCACGGGCGTGGTGACACGCGAAGATATCGAAGAAGTGGTAGCGCGTTGGACGGGGATCGCCGTCACCTCCATCAAGGAAGACGAGCAGCAGAAGCTGCTGCGCATCGAAGAAGAGCTGCACCGCCGGATCATCAGCCAGGACAAGTCCATCACCGCATTGGCCCGCGCCATTCGCCGGAGCCGAGCGGGGTTGAAAGCGCCAGGGCGTCCGGTGGGCTGCTTCTTGTTCCTCGGTCCCACGGGCGTAGGCAAGACCGAAGTGGCCCGCCGTCTGGCGGAGTTCCTGTTCGGCAGCGAAAAATCCCTGATCCGCTTCGACATGTCCGAGTACATGGAAAAGCACTCCGTATCGAAGCTGATCGGCGCGCCTCCGGGATATGTCGGATACGAAGAAGGCGGCCAACTCACCGAGCGCGTGCGGCGCACCCCGTATTCCGTGATCCTCCTCGACGAAATCGAGAAGGCGCACCCGGATGTTTACAACATCCTGCTCCAGGTTTTCGAAGTCGGGCAGTTGACCGACGGACTCGGCAATACGGTTGACTTTCGCAACACCATCATTATCATGACCTCGAACATCGGTGCCCGGCAGTTGCAGAAGCAAACCGGCCTTGGCTTCCAGTCCGCCGACGAAGTTGCCGTTGCAAAAAGCCAGGACGACATGGTGATGGGCGAGGTCAAGCGTGTCTTCAATCCGGAATTCTTGAACCGTTTGGATGAAGTCATTCTGTTCAACTCGCTCTCCGATGACGACCTGCTGCGGATTATCGATTTGCTGGTAGGCCAGTTGAACGAGACGCTGGTGCACCGCCAGGTGCAAATCGCAATTACACCCGAGGCGCGCCAGTGGATTCTCGAAAAGACCTGCAGCGATCGAAGTTACGGCGCGCGGCCGCTCCGGCGCGCGTTACAGAAGTACGTCGAAGACCCACTGTCGGAAGCTCTGATCCAGGGCGGATTGCAACGGCCCGCGACGCTGGAGGTTTATCTCACCGGCGAGGGCCTTGCGTTCCGTCCCGTGGCAGAAGCAACCCCGGTGGCCCACTAGGAATCCTACACGCGCAAGCCGGACGGGAGCGGTCCGGCGGGGGAGCAAAATAAATTGGGCGGGGGAGTGCGGCCTTGAATCTACCCATGGCCGCCGGCAGGAAAATTTTTCTGCGCCTGTTTGGATACCTCGCCGGTGTGTACCTGCTTGCCTCACCCATCGCCTATCCCCTTTTGGCTCAGCGATCGCAGCCGCCCGGGGCGCCGCCGTATGTGATCGAGCATATTTATTTCGAAGGGAACCGGCGCATTCAAAGGGATACACTCCTGGCGCGCATTTTTTCGCGCGAAGGCGATCCCTACACGGTGGAGGCCGTTCGGCGAGACTTCCTGGCGCTCTGGAACACGCAATTTTTTGAGGATATCTGGCTTGGGGTGGAGGACAGCGCGGACAATCCGTACGGGAAAATCGTCACTTTTCACGTGAAGGAACGCCCCATCATTCGCCGAATTGAATACAAGGGCAACAAATCGGTCACCGAGTCCGATATCCTCGACCGGTTCAAAGAACGCAAAGTGGGGCTATCGGTCGAGAGCCAGTTCGATCCCACGAAAATCAAGCGCGCGGAAGTGGTTTTGAAAGAGCTGCTCGCAGAACACGGCCGGCAATTCGCGACCGTCAAGCCCACTTACGAGCGGATTTCAGCGACGAACGCCGTGAAGCTCGTTTTCAACATTACGGAAGGCCCGAAGGTGAAAGTGGGCGAAATTCATATCACCGGAAACAAAGTGTTTTCCGAACGCAAGATTGTGCGCGCCATGCGCCACGACCGGCCGTATGCGATTCCGCTTGGAATCATGGAAATCCCGGTCATGAGCAAGACCTATGACCGCCAGAAACTCGATGAGGACCTTGAAGTAGGCATTCGCGGCCTCTATCAGGATCACGGCTACTTCAAAGTGCTGGTGAAAGACCCGATTCTGAAAACGGTGGACGTGGACCGCGGCGGCATCCCCGGCCCGTGGCCCGGCGTTGGAAGCAAACACGGCAAGCAAATCAACATCACGATTCCGATCGAAGAAGGCGACCAATATCGGATGGGCACTATCCGCTTTCGCACCGCCGACCCGGACGAAGGCCTTGTGTTCAAGGTGGAGGCTCTGCAAAAAATATTCCCGCTGAAGGAAGGCGATATTTTTTCTACGGACAAGATCCGCAAGGCGCTCGAGAATTACCGAAAGCTTTACGGAGAATACGGCTACATCGATTTTACGCCCGAGCCGCAGACGGAGATTAACGAAGCGAAGAAGACGGTCAACATGACCATGGTGTTCAGCCAGCAAAAAATGTACAGCGTGCGGCGCATCGAGTTTACCGGCAACACCACCACCCGCGATAAAGTGATCCGCCGCGAGCTGCTTCTCGACGAAGGCCAGGTGTACAACAACCGGCTCTGGGAGCTGAGCATCCTGCGCTTGAATCAGCTCAACTATTTCGAGGCCCTGAAGCCGGAAAACGCGGAGCTGAAAAAGAACGTCAAGGCCGGAACGGTGGATATCAAGCTGAAGGTGAAAGAAAAAGGCAAGCAATCGATCAGCTTTTCGGGCGGGCTCAGCGGAATCGCCGGAACTTTCGTCGGATTTTCCTATCAGACCAACAATTTCCTGGGGCTGGGCGAGACGCTGACGCTTTCCGCGCAGCTAGGGGATATCCAGACGAGCATCATGTTCGGATTCACCGAGCCCTATCTTTTCGATCGCCCAATCGCCACCGGGTTCACGATCTTCAAGAACAAATTCAATTACAACCAGGCACGCCAGGAAGGGCTCTTGCTCGGCCAGCAGGTGACACTCAATCCAGCGCTGCAACAGAACTACAGCACGAATTCGGAAGGATTCACGATTTTCGCCAGCTACCCTCTTCGCAAGTTCCGGTTCACTCGAGTGGGGATCACGTACGGATGGTCTACCACCAACATCAACGCGGTCAGCGAGGCCGCGCAATTGCTGTTTGAGTCCATTCAATTCACGAGCCTGGCGGGGCCATCGTCGTTAACCGGAATCCGGTCGAGCAAGATTTCACCGACGATCACCTTCAACACGGTGGACAATCCGATTAATCCAACACATGGGAAGAGTTTCTATTACGGCGTCGGCTTGGAAGGAGGACCGCTCCAGGGCAACGTCAACACGGTCACCAACACGTTTACGATGACGTACTTCCATCAGACGTACCACAGGCGCAACGTCATTGGCTTCCGGCTCCTGGCCAGCGACATCACCGGGTATGGCGGAAAGCAGATTCCGCCGTTCGACCGCTTCTACCAAGGGGGAGAGAACGACGTCCGCGGGTTCGACTTCTACACGATTTCACCGTTTGTCGCGATCCCGCGCGCCTTCACAACCACGGTCACCTATATGGATCCCCGGACCGTACCAGCCACTCTGGTGACGATTCCGAATGTCCCCATCATGACCTTTGTCCCGACGCGGCCGGGCGGCGATTTCCAGACGGTCTCGAATGTGGAGTATCGAATCCCGATCGCCGGCCCGGTGAGCATGAGCCTTTTCACAGACCTGGGGATCAATGGAATCCTGCGTCCGTCGGATCTGGCGCTGAGTTCCTCCGCCATCACGCTTTTTCAGGAGCAATATCCGAACCGGGATTTCCCCAATTTGAGAATCGGATCCGAACTGCCGGCCATCGCCGGCAATTTCACGCCTCATACATCCACCGGAATCGAGTTTGTGGTTCAATTGCCGATCGTTAACGCGCCTTTCCGCTTCTACTACGCTTACAATTTCTTGCGGCTCAATGAGACGATTACGGGTCCGCGGGGAGGATATGCTCTTCCCGATCCGCTACGGCAGTCTCTGGCCGATATAAACGTGTTGCCGCAGGTGGCCACCGAACTGAACACGATCTTGGATCAGCAAGTTCAGAGGATTCCTGCGGGATTGCTCGAACCGACGCACACATTCCGTTTCACGGTGAGCCGGACGTTCTGATGATTACCGCATTCAGCGCGGAGAGAACACCGATGAAGGGGCTTGGAGGAGTGAGAATGAGATCGTGGAAATGGGGGTTCGTTATCCTGCTCGCCATCTGGGTGGGGGGCTGCGGAGGAAACTCCGCCCCCGTGTCTGTGACGATCACTCCCGCGACTTCACAATCTGTCCTTCTGAACAACACGGACCCATTCGCCGGCGTTGCGTCCGGTTCTTCCACGACTACCGTCTTCTGGCAAATCTGCCTTCCTCCCACAACGAGCACGCTTCAGCCGACAAACTGCACGCAAGGAATAGGACCTACAGGTTGTTCGATTCCGACGGTCGCCACTCCTCTGACGGGCTTCGGCACAATCACCGCCACGGGCCTGTACAGCGCGCCGGGCAAAGTGCCGACGCCCAACAATTTTGTGGTGATGGCGGTGGCGTGTGTGAACAACGCGGCGTTTGCCACTGTTCCCATTTCGATTGATTCCGGCATCACCGTAACGCTCACTCCCACGACGGCGACGATCGGCACCAGCGAGTTTTTTCAATTTGCCGTCACCGTAACGAACCCGGCCAGCAACAACGATGCCGTTACCTGGCTGGTGAATGGCGAGGTTGGGGGAGGCGTGGACTGCCAGACTCAGAATGGTTGCATTTCCGCATCGGGCGACTACCAGGCACCGGAGAACGTGCCTGCGGCAGCGGTGACTGTTACGGCGCAATCGTCGGCTGATCCATCCAAAGAGGGGACGGCGAGTGTAACCGTGATGGCGGCTGGAGTTCCGACACTCAACGCGGTCAGCCCTGTGGTCCCGCCGACTGCCGCTCAGGGTTCGGTGCAGCAAGATTTCTATCTCAATGGAACCAACTTCTTTTCGACTACAGCGGTGACGGTTAATAAGGTGAGCGTGCCGGTCACATTCATTACCACGAATCTGTTGCGTGCGACCGTGCCCGGAACCCTGATGCAACAAGATCAGCCCCTGAGTTTCCTCCCGGTGGCGCAGAACGGCAACTTCGCCAATCCCGCGCAGGTCACGCTGGCAACCGTACGCCCCGCCGTGGTGTTCTCTACGCCCGACACGGTGGCGAGCGTGAACGCCGCTGTCAACGTGACGGTGACGGGGGGATTTTTCTCCCCGGGCGGAAATCCACCCGGAGCAACGAACGCCACATTTAATGGGGTGGCGCTGGCTCCGCCGACGGTCACCGACAGCCGGCATATTACCGTAACCATTCCGCAGGGCGACCTAACCATTCCCGGTTTGTATCCGCTCACGGTTCAGAACAATGGTGTGGCTGCGATTGCAGGACTGAATATCGCGGTTGAGCCGTCGCCCGCCGACATCGCGACTTTGCCTCCGGCTCCAATCGGTGTTGGTACGGCGCCGTCCGCGGTTGCAATTGATCCGGCTTTGGATTTGGCTGTAATAGCCAACACCGGCAGCAACTCGGTTACTCTCCTGAATTTGAACACGCTCGCCACCGCGACAATCGGAGTCGGACTTGGTCCGACGGGCGTCGCCATTGATGATCATTTGCCGGATCACTTGGCTCTGGTAGTGAATAACATGGACCAAACGCTTTCCGTGGTGGACTTGGCGTTGCAGCAAGTCGTCGGTAGCGCCCTGCCGCTTTCTATCGGGCCGAAGGCAACGTCTCCCGCGCCGTTTTCAATCGGCATGAATTCGCAGACTCACCGGGGGATCATTACGTACCAAACCTCCAACCAGGCAATGATCATTGACACTGTTACACCGAACCCTTTCTTTACGCCTGCGTGTGCAACGCCCCCTTGCCCCGTTAGTCTGATTGGAGGCAGCGTGGGCATCGGACCGCCCAGCTATGCCACAGGCCAAGACCCCGCCGTGGCCATCGATCCGGACTTGAACTGGGCCGTCGTCACGCCTGGCGGACAGGGAGGGGGCATCAACATCGTCGATCTCGGCCGGGAGGCCGTGCCCGCAAGTGGTTTGAATCCCGCAGTGTTCGCGCGCGCCCCATCGTTGGTCGGAGTGGGCACGGTAACCCAATCAACTGAGGGCATTGGGATCAACACGGAGACGCACCAACTGCTGCTGACGGATCCGAAGGCGACTAACCTGACCGAATTCAGCCTGCTCAACAACACCGTCGCCCAGGTGACATTCACCATCAATGGCGTCGCACTGAACAGCAAAGAATTCGTGGCTGCCGGAGTCAATCCGCTGACCAATATCGGGATTGCAGTAAACGTGAACGGGACCGGAACGGTGGTGGACATGGCCGGCGGCAAAGTCTTGCAGACGGTCACGCTGGGAACGTCACCAGCGGCGGTGGCCATTGATGCGGCTCACAATCAGGCGGTCGTCGTAAACCAGGGGAGCAATAATGTTTCGATTGTTTCGCTGGGCTCGTCATTCCGCCCATTGCAGATCGCGGAAATCAATCCTTCGACCACCTTTGTCACCAATCCGGCTACCAGTCTGCTTCTCACGGTGAACGGGGCCGGATTTCTCCCCGGCGAGGCACAGATCATTCTTGATGGCACGGCCCTCCCTGGAACTGTTTCGAATGCAGGCAGGACGGTCACAGCCACGGTTCCCAGCGCCATGCTCACGGCTCCCCGGCACTATTCTGTGACGGTGCAAAACACAGGCTCGACCGACACGTCGAATATTGCGCCACTCAACGTAATCCAGCCGGTCACCGTCGGCGCCGGACCCTTTGGGGTTGCGATTGACACCACGAACGACATCGCGGTGGTGACCAACTCGGTGGACAACACGGCTTCGCTCGTTAACCTGCTGACCGGAACGGTGATCAATCCGGCTACCCCGATCCCTGTTGGAGCTACGCCGGAGGGCGTGGCGGTGAACTCGCTCCTTGGGTTAGCGGTGGTCGCGAATTTCGCCGGCAATACCGTATCGGTGCTGGATGACACCGGCGTGACCACCGACGTGAAGACGACCGCGAATTGCGGCTCCGTGTGCAGCGCGCCGATTGGTGTCGGCATTGATCAGGATCAGAACAAGGCGGCGATAACGGGAAGCGTTTCCAATACCGTCAGCTTCATCGCCGCGCTCTCGGATTCGGGCCCGGGAGGGAACACAGATGAATTTAGTCCGACAACCGCTCCGAATCCGCTCGCGGTGGCGATCGATCCCAACCCGAACCTGAATTATGCGGTCGTTGGCACCTCGTCCCAGGCCAGCACCCTCGACGTATTCGACGCTACCACTTCCGCCCTGATCACCCGAATCAACGGGATGGCAGGGCCGAGCGGCGTGCTGTTTGATCCGGTGAACCAGGTGTTCGTCGCGGCCAATGGATTGAGCAACACAGTCGTATTCCTTGATCCCTCCTCGCTTATTGCCCATAGCGTGCCGGTGGGGATTAATCCGACTTCGATTGACTACAATTTTCAGGCGAGCACACTTCTCACCTTCAATTCGGCAAGCAACACGCTCTCCATTCTCGAATACGTCTGCCCGCCGCCTGTCAACAATAATGCTCCGCCGCCTTGCGAAGCGCCTCAGGCGCGAGGCATCGTCGGGCTCGGAGGCTCGCCGCAATTCTCGGTTGCCGTGGACCCGAAATTGAATCTGATCGTGCTTGCAGACATGGCGAACAATCGCGTTCTCCTTGTCCCGCCCGTGCACTGACGCCAGGTGGGTGGTTGCCGGCCAACTAAGGTGGAAAAGCGGACATCAGAGTAATGAGGCCGCCGGATCAGCGCGCTCTCCGGCGCTGGCCATGCGCGGATCGAAAGCTGATTCCATTTGACCGTATTCTCCCGGCGCAGCTATAATTCATGATTTGTGTTTAACCGAATTTTCGAATAAGGAGTCAGAATGAAGATTCGATATGCCATCCCGGCCCTGGCGGCAATCCTTGTGGTTCCGGCCACTTGGGCTCAATCGAGCAGTGCCCCCCCCGCTGCGCCTGCATCTCCGTCCAAGGTGGGTACCATCAACGTGCAGGTCGCCATTACCAGCACGGCGGAAGGCAAGCAAGCCGCCGCGGAATTGCAGTCCCAATTTTCTCCCCGCCAGACCGAACTGGACAATCTGCGCAAGGAAATTGAAGATTTACAGACGCGTTTGCGTACTACCGCCAATACTCTCAGTGACGAGGAAAAAGCCCGCTTGGCCCGTGAAGGCGATCAGAAAACGCGCCTCTACCAGCGCCGCCAGCAGGATACACAGGACGACTTCAACGAAGCTCAGCGCGAAGTGATCGACCGCATCGGCCGCAAAATGATCGACATCCTGGACAAGTACTCCAAGGAGAACGGATATTCCGTTATCTTCGACACCTCCGCGCAGAATTCTCCCGTCATTTACGCTGCCAATCAGACCGACGTGACCCAGGAGATCATTCGGCTGTACGACCAGGCTTATCCGCTCAAGGCCGGTGCTGCCAGACCGGCAGCTTCAAAGCCCCCTGCTCCCAAGCCGGCCCCCCAGCAGACCAATCCTCCGAAGCCTTAGGGACCTAACAGGAGCGTTTTCCGAAGGCCGCGCCGGACGTGACAGGGGCGGCCTTGCGTTTTTGGCTCCCGCCCACTATACTTAGGTGCTTCCAGATAGGTCGCAAGAATGAGTGGGCGCGAGCCCACTTTTTTGTTGGGCGTGAGATTCGGCCCGCGATGTTGAAGTCTCGGCCGCGGCTAAGTGACGCCCTTAGAATAGAATGGACTTGGAAAAGATTCGCGATGCCGCCGAGCGGGTGGCTCGGTCTGAAGGCCTTGAGGTTTTCGACGTAGAGTGGAAGATAGGGAAGCAGCGGTTGTTGCGGATCTACCTCGACCGATTGCCGGGTCCTGGCAACCCGGAAGGCCTGGGTGTAACGCACAAGGATTGTGAGCGCGTCAGCGAGCAGCTCGGGGTCATTCTGGACGTCGAGGACTTGGTTCCGGGACCGGGCTACATTTTGGAAGTGAGTTCGCCCGGGCTGGACCGCAAGCTGGTGAAGCCCTCGGATTACGAACGCTTCGCCGGGCGGCTGGCAAAGATCTGGTTGAATGAGCCGGTGGAAGACCAGAAGTATTTCGAAGGGCGCCTCGCCGGCATTGCGGAAGGCGTCGTGAAATTGGCGCTGAAGAATCGCGAAGTGGCTTTGCCGTACTCGGATATTCGCAAAGCGAACCTGGTCGTCGAGATTTAGCGAGGGAGAAGCAGGAATGGCGAGTCTGCTGTACCAGACAATTGAGCAGATCAGCCGGGAAAAGCACATTGAACCGGAGATCATCGTCGCGGCCATTGAGGACGCGATGGTGGTGGCGGCGCGGAAGTATTATCGCACCGAGGAAGAGCTCCGCTCGAAGTTCAATCCTGAGACCGGGATTGTGGACGTGTTTTCAGTGCGCTCGGTTGTGGAAGAAGTGGCCGACCCCGTGCGCGAAATCTCGCTGTCGGACGCGCGCAAGCGCAACCCGGAGATCGAGGTGGGCGGGGAAGTCACGGAGACTAAGCCAACCGATGTCCTTGGCAGAATCGCCGCGCAGACTGCCAAGCAAGTGATCCTGAAAAAAGTGCGCGAGGCCGAGCGCGACACGATCTACAACGAATTCCACACGCGCGTCGGCGAGCTGGTGAATTGCATCGTGAAGCGCATGGAAGGGCCGGACATTATCGTGGACCTTGGCCGCACCGAAGCCCGCCTGCCCAAGCGCGAGCAATCGCGCCTGGAGGCTTACAACGTGGGCGACCGCCTGCGCGTGACGATCCGCGCCGTCGAGCGCGCCGCCAAGGGGCCTCAAGTGATTGTGTCGCGCGGCGATCCGGCTTTGGTCCAGCGTCTGTTTGAAATGGAAGTGCCGGAAATCTACGACGGCACGGTGCAAATCCGCGCCGTCGCTCGCGAAGCGGGCGAGCGGACCAAGATTGCGGTCGAGAGCCGCGATAAGGACGTGGACCCTGTAGGCGCATGCGTCGGCATGAAGGGCATGCGCGTGCAATCCATCATCCGCGAGTTGCGCGGCGAAAAAATCGACATCATTCCCTACAGCGAGGAAACCATCGCGTTCGCGCAGAAGGCTTTGAGCCCCGCCAAAGTCACGCGCGTTCAGATCATCGACCCGGAAGAAAAGCGGCTCGAAGTCATCGTCGAGGATACGCAGCTTTCGCTGGCCATCGGCAAAAAGGGCCAAAACGTTCGGCTTGCTAGCAAGCTGATTGGCTGGAATATCGATATCAAGAGCGAAGAAGAAAAGCGCCGCGAGATCGAGGCGCAGATGGCCGCGCTCACGGCGCCGGGCACGCCGCTCTCTGAATTGACGGGCGTCGGACCCAAAACGATTGAGAAGCTCGAGGCACACGGCGTCACCTCGATTGAGAAACTTGCGGACATGACGCCCGAGCAACTCGTCGAGATTCCCGGCATCGGCGAAAAAATGGTGGAGAAGATTCACCAGTCGGTCGCTGCTTACTTCGAGGCCCTCGAAGCGCAGGCGAGTGCCGAAGCCGAACCGGCGCCCGCCGAGGATGAAGCGGAACCTTTGGCGGAAGCCGCTGGAGAGGCCCCCGACGAAGCTTCAGGAGCAGCGATCCAATCGAGCGGAGCAGAGGAATCAGCAGAGGCAGCGGGACTTTCAGAAACAAACGCTGCAGCCGAACCCGATGCCCTCGAACCCGCTGGGAATCAACCGGAGCACGAGGCAGCCCGGGCAGCGGAAGCAACTCCTGCAGCGGATGAAGGCGAGGAGAGCCGGAAGAGCGTCGAGTAATCAAGCGCGGACGGAGGCGGATGTCAGACCCCAATCAAATTCGAATTAACGAGCTGGCCCGAGAACTGGAGATCAAGGCCAAGGTCCTGATCGACTACCTTCCCGAGATCGGCGTCACCGAGAAGAAGACGCACTCGAGCTCGCTCGATCTGGCGCACGCCGAACTTGTGCGCAAGCATTTCCAGGCGCTGGCCGCCAAAGAGGCCGCGGCGGAAGCCGAGAAGGAAGCCAAAGCAAAGGCGGCGAAAGCGAGACCCGCTGCTCGTCCTGCCGCTCCGCCACCTCCCGCGGCGAAACCCGCTGCACCTTCCGCCCCAGTGGCTCCTTCCGTCGCAGCCAAGCCAAGCGCCGCGCCAGCCGGGCTGCCGCGGCCGGTTGTTGTACCGCCGCGTCCGGGAGTTCCCGGGCCGCCGGCTGCTGCTCCTCCAGTCGCAGCGTCAAAACCGGGAGCCGCACCCGCACCTGCTGCGCCTGTCGCGGCGAAGCCCGGGGTTTCTCCCGCTCCGCCTACAAAAATGCCTTTGCGTCCCGCTGCGCCCGCAGTTGCTCCGGCTCAGCCGGCGGCCCCTGCCGCGCCGCGCCCTGCTGCGGCTGCGCCGGCTGCTGTGCGCCCCGGAGCTCCACCAGGGGCCCAGCGGCCGCCGATGCGCCCCGCTGCGCCGACAGGTGGCGCCCCCTCAAGACCCGGCGCCCCGCAGGGTGTTCGTCCCGCTGCGGCTCCCGGACAAATTCGTCCCGGCGGCCCCCGCCCCGGTGGCCCGCCATCGAGATTTCCTCAGCGCCCCGGCCTTGGACGTCCCGGCCAAGCTCCGGTCGGAGGACAACGGCCTGGCGCTACTGCCGGCGTGCCAAAAGCCGAGCCGGGCAAGCCGCTTTATGCTCGCAAGCCTCCCGCTTCCCGCGGACGCCCGCTGATCGAAAAGCGCTATGCCGAGGGCGAACGGAAGCTTCACCCCGTGCGTACGCGAGCAGGCGGCGCCATCGGCCGCACCGCGCAAATCGAAGCGCCTGTGCCGATTCAACGCGAGCCGCGTGAAGTGACCGTCACGGAAGGCATCACCGTTCGCGAACTGGCCGAGAAACTCGATATTCGTGCGAAGGAATTGCTGAAGACGCTGCTCGACCGCGGCGTCTTCGCCAGCATCAACCAGGCGCTCGACGTTCAAACGGCGACTTCTCTAGCGGAATCTTTCAACGGTATCGTGAAGGTTGTCACGTTCGAGGAACAGGTCGTCCAGGAAGAGAAAATCCGGGAAGAGCGCTCCGGCAACCTGCAGTCGCGCGCCCCCGTGGTCACCGTCATGGGTCATGTGGACCATGGCAAGACGAGCTTGCTCGATGCCATTCGGGAAACCGAAGTCGCCGCGGGCGAAGCCGGCGGAATCACGCAGCACATCGGCGCCTACGAAGCTCATGTGGGCGACCGGCGCATCGTGTTCATCGATACGCCGGGCCACGAAGCATTCACGCGCATGCGCGCGCGGGGCGCGAAAGTCACCGATATCGTCGTGCTGGTGGTTGGCGCCGATGACGGCGTGATGCCCCAAACCGAAGAAGCCATCAATCACGCGCGCGCCGCAAGCGTCCCGATCGTTGTGGCCATCAACAAAATCGATAAGCCCGATGCGCAGCCGGAGCGCGTCAAGCGCCAGCTTTCCGATCGCGGCCTCATGCCGGAAGAATGGGGCGGCGACACGGTGATGGTGGAGGTTTCCGCCAAGACGAAAAAGAATATCCCGCGCTTGCTCGAGATGATCCTGCTCGTCGGCGATCTCCGCGAACTCAAAGCCGATCCGGATGCTCCGGCAAGCGGCACGGTGCTGGAATCGCGCGTGGACAAGGGACGCGGCCCGGTCGCGACGGTGCTTGTGCAGAATGGCACCCTGCATGTCGGCGACGTCTTCATCGTCGGCGCCGTTTACGGCAAAGTCCGCGCGATGTTCGACGATCGCGGCCAGCCCATCAAGAAGGCTGCGCCCTCGACGCCCGTCGAAGTCCTTGGCCTCCAGGGAGTGCCCGAGGCCGGCGATCAATTCCAGGTGGCCGACGAAGCCAAAGCGCGCCACATCGTCGAATACCGCCAGTCGAAACAGCGCGAAGCTTCGCTGGCAAAGACCGCCTCTTCCGGCCGCCTCACTCTCGATCAATTGCACGAGCAGCTCAAAGCCGGCGATGTGAAGGAACTTCCGGTCGTGGTGAAGGCCGACGTGCAAGGGTCGGTGGAAGTGCTGAGCGAAATGCTGCCGAATCTTTCGAACGACCAGGTGAAGCTGAAAGTGATCGCCGCCAGCGTCGGCGCCGTCAGTGAGACCGACGTCCTGCTCGCCTCCGCTTCCAATGCCATCATTGTTGCTTTCAACGTTCGCCCCGAGCGAAAAGCCTCCGACCTCGCCCAGCGCGAAGGCGTGGACATCCGGCTGCACACGATCATCTACGAGCTCTTGGACGAGCTGAAGAAAGCCGTGGCCGGGCTGCTTTCGCCCGTCATCAAGGAAACTTATCTCGGCCGCGCCGAAGTCCGCGACACTTTCCGTGTGAAGGGTGTGGGAATGATCGCCGGATGTTCCGTGCAGGACGGAATCCTCAAGCGCGATGCGGACGTCCGCGTGCTGCGCGACAACGTGGTGATTTACACGGGCAGGGTCAGCTCGTTGCGGCGCTTCAAGGAAGATGTGAACGAAGTTCGCCAGGGATTCGAATGCGGCGTGGGCGTCTCGAATTTCAATGACGTCAAAGTGGGCGACGTTCTGGAATGTTTCAAGATGGAGAAGACCATCGCTCCGGAATTGCTGAATGTGGCCGACCGGGCCCGCGCCCAGGAGCGCGCCGAAGCAACCCGAACTTGAAATTGCGTTTGAGCCGTCTCCGAGCAAATTCATGAGGGCGGCGATGCCGATCGGCCTCCTCACCTTGGAAATTCATATTCCCGACACGAGGTCCCTCAAGGACAAGCGGCAGGTGCTGCGCAGCCTGAAAGACCGCCTGCGCGCTCACTTCAATGTCGCTGTCGCCGAGCTCGAGCATCAGGAGCTGTGGCAGCGTTCGCGTGTGGGCGTGGTCAGCATCTCGGGCGACGCCAAACATCTGGAAGAATCTCTGGAAGCGATCCGCGCGGAATCGGAGCGGCTGCTTGGGCGCGATCTTGTTTCTCAGGAAATCGAGTATTTCGAGGACGGCGAATGACTGTCGGCGGGCATCGTACCGAACGCATTGCGGAAGAAATCCGGCACGAAGTGAGCCTCATGCTTGCCGGCGATTTGAAGGACCCTCGCCTCGCGGGCTCTGTCACGGTGACCGAGGTGCGCGTGACGCCGGATCTGCGCACCGCGCGTGTTTACGTTAGCCTGGCCCAGGAGGAGGAAGCGGAGCGCAACGCCACCCTCGAAGGATTGCGGGCTGCCGCGGGCTATGTGCGTCACGAACTCATCGAGCGCCTTCAGCTTCGCCGCGCTCCGGAGGTTTTGTTCGTGCTCGACGAGTCGGAAGAATACGGCCAGCGCATTAACGACCTTCTGCGAAAAGTGAAAAGCCCCGGCGAACCGTAGCCTTGTGCGGCCACTGCTCTCGATCTGATTTCATGCCACGTGCGCCAAAACCTTTGCCTTTTGACGGTGTCCTCGTTGTGGATAAGCCGGGCGGAAAAACTTCGCACGATATCGTTGAAGCCGTGCGCCGCCTGGTAGGCTTCCGCCAGATCGGCCACTTCGGCACGCTCGATCCGCTGGCTACCGGCGTGCTCGTCCTCGCTCTGGGCCGCGCCACGCGGCTCGCGCGCTTTTATTCGGGCCGGCGGAAGTGCTATAGCTGCGCTTTCCGTTTTGGCTTCGCCACCGATACGTACGACGCCGATGGGGAACCTCTCGGGCCCAATTCAGCGCCAACGCTCAATGCCGAGGAGATTGCGGGCCTTGCCGCGCAATTCATCGGAAAAATCCGTCAGACGCCGCCCTCCTTCTCTGCGAAGAAAATCCACGGCCGCCCCGCTCACGAATTGGCGCGGAAGCATAAGCCTGTAAAGCTTGAGCCGGTCGAAGTGGAAGTTTATGAATTCCGCCTCACCGGCGTCGAAGGACCGCTTGCGCGGTTCGAAGTGGAATGTGGCGCCGGGACTTACATTCGCTCGCTCGCGCACGATCTTGGCAACCTTCAAGGGTCTGGAGCGCATCTCGCTGAAATCGTTCGCACCGCTGTGGGGGAATTCACCCTGGATCACGCCGTGCCTCTTGGCGAGCTCGAGCAAGCTGCCAAAGCGGGACGCATCGCCGACTACGTGATCCGTCTGGAGAATCTGCTTCCCGATCTCCCCCGCGCCACGGTGCTGCCAATCGTCGAAAAGCGCGTCCGCCACGGAGCGAAGTTCAATCTTCCGCTCGCGCAGATCACTCCCGGCCGTGTGACGGCCTCGCAAAACTCCTCCGCGCAGCTCGATTCCGGCGACTGGAAGCCCGCCCGTCTTCGCGTCTTCAACCAACAGGGCCAATTGATCGCCATCGCCGAACCGGTCGTCCCGCGCACTTACCAGCCGATCGTGGTGTTCGAGGCCACTCCCTAAAGGCCCGGCTTGGGCTGACGATACCGCTTGTGCTGAAGATTCTTTTGATGATGTGGAGCGAGCGATTTCCCTATTCGGGAGGTGTGGGCTGCGCAGGCGGCTGCGCCGGCGGTTGGGCGGGGGGTTGCGCCGGAGGCTCTTGCGCGGGCGGCGGCTGTTGCGGCGGCGCGGTCACGGTGGGCGGCACATTTGGCTGCGGGAATTGTTGCTCGGTCTCCCGCGTTGGCCGGGGCGGGACAAAGGCGGCTCCGCCCTCCAGTGCTCCGCGGCCCGCGTAAATCACATGGTCTTGTCTCGGCGCCAGGGCAACCGTCCGCGGAGTCACCAGAATCAGCAGCTCCGTATCTTGGAGTTGATTGTTGCGAGTCCCCGCTAGAAACCCGATGCCCGGCAAATCCGCGATTCCGGGAGTGCCGCTGATCGTGTACGTTTGCTGCGGCTGAAGAATTCCCGCGATGGCCGTGGTTTCATCCTGTTTCACGCGCACGAACTGGTCGATCGATTGATTCGAAATCACGGGGATCCCGTTGAAAGCCTGCGCCGTGACGCTGGTAATCTCGAATTGCAGGTGCACCGTTACTTCTCCCTCCGGGTGCACGCGCGGCGTGGCCTTCACCTTGACGCCGATATCGAGGTATTGGACCCCCGGGAAGGGCGTTTGCGAAAGTGGATTGGCCGTCCCGAAGGCCGAGTTATTCAGGATCACAGAGACGGTGTCCGACCCTTCATTTGCCAAGGCCACATCGGGTCTGTTCACGCTATTTACGAAATCAGCCGTCACGATCGAGACCGGGTCCGTCCCGACGTCTAATTCGAGGTTTGGGCCGAACTGCCCGCCGCCCAGGCCGAGCAGCAGCGAAACGGCGTTGTCATTCTGATCTGCCACGGCGAGATCAGGAATGCCATCAATGTTGTAGTCGGCGATGGCGATCGATTTGGGGCCGTTGCCCGCCGGGAAAAATGCCGGTGTCTGAAACGTGCCGTTTCCGATCGCCGTGTTGCTTGGATTTGCGACGCCAAGCAAGATCGCGACGCTGTTCCCGGAAACCGTCGTGGTTGCGGCGCCATTGTTCGCAACGGCAAGATCGGGAATTCCGTCCCCATTGAGATCGCTCACTGCCACATAGGCCGGCGATACGCCGACCGCAATTGGAGACTGAGAAGTGGCGGTGAAGCTGCCTTGCCCATTTCCGAGGAGCACGGTGATTGTGTTGTCGTTTCCATTCGTCACTACCAGATCCATGTTGCCGTCCCCATTAAAATCCGCCGACGCGATGGATGTGGGGAAATGGCCTGTCGGGACCGGAGGGGTGAGCGCCTTGAAATTGCCATTGCCCTGCCCCAGGAAAACAGAAAGCGTGTTGTCCGTTTGATTTACAGCGACCAGGTCGGTAAAGCCGCTCGTCGTCAAGCTTGTGGCGACCACTGAAACGGGATTCACCCCGGTCTGGAGCGCCGTGGCCAGCTTGGGGAACGCTCCGGTGCCGTCGCCAAGCAGAAGATCAACGATGTTGTTCGCGCTGTCCACGACGGCCAAATCAATGTTCGAGTCGCCCGCGGGGTTCGTTGCGCTCGGCAGATTGAAAGTTCCCGTTGCAATCCAAACCGGGGCGGGGGTGGGTGAAGTGGTCGTCGGGGTGGGGAGCTGAATCGTCGTGGGGTTTCCGAATGTGCCGTCGCCATTCCCCAGAAAAACCGAGAGCGTGCCACCGGCCGTGTTTGCAACAATCAAGTCTTGAGTGCCGATGCCCCGAAGGTCCGCCGATGTGACGTACTCCGGCGAGCTGCCCGTGGGCAGAGTCGTGATAGGGAAATTCGAGGTGGCCACTCCCTCGATGCTCGCCCCGGGCCCCTCTAGGCTCGGCGAAAATTGCGCCAGGGTCACAGGAACCCGGTCTCCGACGAAAAACGTCGCCGGCTTGCCGTCTTCCGCTCGCAGCAGGATGCGCCGCCCGTGCCTTACCAGCGAGAGCATCTCGGAAAAATCGATGGCAGCGCCGGGAAGCGTGGCAAGGAATGTGCTCGCTCCGCCTCCAAACGCGACCAGCGGAGGCAGCAGGGAACCCACATTCACATTTCCCGAGCTGAGCAACGACGTGATTTGAGATGTCGTCAAGCCGGAAAGGGAAGAGGGCGTGCCGAAAATCTGCTGCAACACTTGCACCAGCCCTTGCGCCGATGATTCCGCCTCGTTCACCTCCTGCTGGCTGATGGAGAAGATTTGTGCAGTCTGGGGAGGAGCGACTCCCAGCAACCGCGAGAACGTGCGGTCCACCTCCAGGATTTCAATTTCAAGAATCAGCTCCCCCACCGGTTTCTGCAAATCCTCGATCAGCTGTGTGGCCACCGTGATGGCCTGGGGAGAAGCTCGCAGCGTGAGAGTCCCCGTGCGCGAATCGAGCTCCACGCGAGTGATTCCGGTGATTTCCCGCACCAGCCGCATGAGCTCCGTCATTTCTTCCTGCGTCACCGCGGCCGGCAGAACCACGGTGCGCACCACCGAGAGCGCGTAATCTTTGCGCTTCTGCGGGGTATCCATCGCCACGAGAAACAATCGCTTTGTCAGCGGGCGCCAGAAAGTTCCCGTCATTTCCCCGAGGACCCGCATGGCGGTGGGAAAATCGAGATCGGGCATCTCGAAGCGGATGTTCTGCCGTTTCTGCTCCACGTCCACATCGAAGGCGACTTCGACTCCGAACTGCCGCGCGATTTCCTTGTAGGCTCCCGCCACGTCGCCGCGATAGTTGAAATTCCGTGTGCCTGGAAGCCTTTCCAATTGCACTCCCGCCATCGTTGCGGGTTCCGGCAGAACTGTCGCTATCCTCGATGCTTGCACCGCCGCCAGTTGTGCGAACCGTTCTCGCAGCACGCGGCTCGACGGGTCCAGCGCCTGCGCGGAAATCAGTTCGCGCATCGAGTCTTCGATATTCCCGGAGACTGCTTCGCGCTCCGCCAAATCCATCTTCATTTGCACCAGCCGGCTGCGGGCAAGCTCGCGATGCAGCAAATACTCCTGGTTGTCGGGCGCCCATTTCACGGCGTCCGAATAAGCATCGAAGGCAGGTTGCCAGTCTTCTTTTTGTTCGGCGCGTTGGCCCAGGCGGAAAGCATCCCTGGCTTTCTTGGCATCACCCTTAGAAGCGGTCGCGGTCTGCGGGGCAGGAACGGCCGTCGGCTCTTGCGGCCAGGCGGGCGCGAGGCAAACCGCGCCGAGCGCGGCGGCGAGAAGGACGGCGCGTGCGTGGCGGCGCTCGCACATAGAAAAGCTATTGTACAAGGATGAGGGAAAGCCGGTGGGGGATGGTTGAAGGGGCTTGATTTTGTGGGGGAGGCAGGCTAGACTGGCTGTGTTAGTTGTAAATCAGTTGCAACTGAGAATTCCATGCTTTCCGCACTGCTGGTCGCTCTCCGGGAAGGTGTCGAAGCCGCCCTCGTCGTCGGCATCGTCCTCGTCTATTTGAAGCGCACGGGCCGCGGCTCCCTGGTCTCCTACGTTTGGGGCGGCGTACTGCTGGCTTCCCTGGCTAGCTTCGCAGCCGCGATTCTACTCGACCGCTGGAAAGTGAGCGAGGACGGCTTTGAAGGGCTGCTGCTGCTGCTGGCGGCGGTGCTCGTCGTCACTATGATCGTCTGGATGAACCGCGTTGCGCGCAGCCTGCGGAAAGAAATCGAAAATCGCATCGAGAGCTACGCCCAGCAGGCCACCCGAGCCGCAGGCTGGGGCATCGGCGCATTCGTTTTTCTGATGGTGCTGCGCGAAGGCGCCGAACTCGTTCTGGTGCTTCGCGCCGTGGAACTTTCGACCGACGGCATCGAAACCTGGATCGGCACCGGACTCGGCATCGCCATTGCTGTCGCCGTCGGTGTCTTCTTTTTCCAGGGCACGCTGCGGGTGCCGCTCCACCGCTTTTTCGCCGCGACGAGCACGATTCTCATGGTCGTGGCTTTCCAATTGGCGCTCACAGGCGTCCACGAGTTGAGCGAAGCTATGTGGATTCGTTCGAGCAAGGCCGAAATGGCCACGATCGGCCCGATTGTTCGCAACGAAATTTTCTTTTTCTTCGTGATCCTGGGTGCCGCGGCACTCGTCACGCTTCGCGAGTGGTTTGGAGCGAAGCAGCCCGCCGCCGATGAGTCCGCCAATTCGGCCGATCGCCGGATGCGCGTGTGGGAATTCCGCCGGCAGAAGCGCTGGAGTTTTGCCGCGGCGATTCTCTGCATCGCGGTTGTGCTTTCTCTTGCGGCTGATTTTGTTTACGCTCACGCGCTCAATCTTCCGGCACAAGCCACAGTCTTGACAGCCAGCGACAATCAAGTGCGCATTCCCCTCTCGCAACTTGTTGATTCGGGCCTCCATTTCTATTCCGCCGAGGTGAACCGCACGGCGATCCGTTTTCTCGTGATCCGGAAAAGCGATGGAGAGTTTGCCACCGCGCTCGATGCCTGCCAGATTTGCGGCGCCGCCGGCTACCGCGCCGATGGTCAGAACGTCATCTGCCGCAATTGCGCCGCGGCCATTTACATCCCCTCGATCGGCCAAAGGGGCGGCTGCAATCCGATCGGCGTGAAATCGCGGGTGGAGGGAGGAGAGCTGGTTGTGGATTTGGCGGCGCTTTCCGAAGCGGCCGCTCTGATCCACCCGTAGGCCATGTTTGCCCGCCTGGTGGGAGAATCCTTCGTCCGCAACCCGCGCCGGAAAATCATCACGGCGGCAGCGCTCGTGATCGGCATGGCTGTGACGACGGCGACGCTCACTGTCGCACTCGATGTGGGCGACCGCCTCGCGCGCGAATTTCGCAGCCTCGGCGCAAATCTGCTGGTCACTCCGCAATCAGACACCCTGCCGGTCGAGATTGGCGGCATCGACTACCGCCCGGTGGATGAAGGCGCTTACTTGCCCGAAGCCGAACTCGGCAAATTGAAAACAATTTTTTGGCGCCACCACATTCTCGGCTTCACACCTTTTCTCGATGTTCCCGTTTCGGTGAGCGACGCGCGGGGCGGTTCTGCCGCCACCACTTTGATCGGCACCTGGCATGACCACAACCTGCGCCTGCCCGACGAGACTCCGTTCGAGACCGGAGTCGAGACCACTCACCCCTGGTGGAATATTCAGGGCCGGTGGTTCCATGACAACGCCAACGAATGTGTGCTTGGTTCGTCGCTTGCGGCGGCCTTTCCCGGGCGTCTGGCGATCGGCCAGACGATCTACATCCGCGTGCAGGAAATGCAGAAAGACGGACCGGCGGAGACTCTCCCGCTGCTGATCACCGGCATCGTCTCCACCGGTGACTCGGAAGATAAATCTCTGCTCGTGCCGCTTTCTGTCGCGCAGAATCTCTCGAGTCATCCGGGGCAGCTCCGGCAGCTCCTCGTAAGCGCTTTGACGAAGCCGGCGGACGCTCTCTCCGAACGCAATCCTGCCACGCTCACCCCAACGGAATACGATCGGTGGTTTTGCTCCCCGTACATTTCCTCGATCGCCTTCCAGATTCGCCAGGTGCTGCCGGGAACAGAAGTGAGGGCCATCCGCCGCGTGGCGGATACGGAAGGCCGAATCCTTTCGCGGGTGGGGACACTGCTCTGGATTGTGACGATCGCCGCATTAGTGGCCGCGGCGCTGGCTGTGGCGGCAACATCCGCCACCACGGTGCTCGAGCGCCGCGCCGAAATCGGCGTGATGAAAGCTTTGGGCGCCACGGACCTGCTGGTTGCGGGAAGTTTTCTCGCCGAGCAGGTGCTGCTGGCGATCGCCGGGGGCGCGCTGGGATTTGCAGTCGGCGTGGTCCTTGCACGCGTGCTTGGCGAGAGCGTCTTCGGCACTCCCGCGGCGCTGCGGATGATTTTGTTCCCCGTGATTCTGGGCCTGGCGGCGCTCGTGGCAATCCTGGGCAGCATGATTCCTCTGCGGCGGGTGGCCCTGTACCGCCCGGCGACGATTTTGCGAGGCGAATGATGTTCTGGCGCGTTTTGTGGAAACTCTTGCGCAGCAACGGCGGGCGCCTGCTCGTTGCGCTGATTGCCCTCTCGAGCGGCGCTGCGGTGATTTCCGCTCTTTTGAATCTCGATCTCGATATCGAGCGCAAGCTCACGCAGGAGTTCCGCGCCCTCGGCCCGAATCTGGTGATTTCTCCCGGCAGCGATATTCGGCGGATTGAAGCGGGCGCGCAAACGCCCTCTTTGATGGACGAAAGCGCCGCATTCGCGCAATTGGAGCGCGTGCCCTCCAGCAACTTTGTGGCGCAAGCGCCTTATCTGTACGTGGTTGCCCGCTCGGCAAGCACGCCGGTGGTTGTTGCCGGAACGTGGCTCGACGAATTGCCCCGGCTGAATCCCACCTGGAAGCTCAAAGGAGACTGGGTTGCGTCACGCGCAGATGATTCCCGCTGCTTGATCGGCCGCAATGTGGCCCGGCAATTTCAAATCGCGCCGGGCGCGACTCTCGATTTCGACTACCTGAGCCGCAAAAAGAAGCTCACCGTGGCGGGAATCGTGGACGCAGGAGGCGCGGAAGATAGTCAAGTATTCGTGAACCTCCCCGTGGCGCAAAATCTCGCGGGATTGCAGGGCCGCGTGGAGCTTGTGCAAATGAGCGTAAGCGGCACGGCCAAAAGCATCGCGGCATACGCGGAGCAATTGGCGAAGCTGCTGCGGGGATATGATGTTCGCCCGATCCGGCAAGTGACGGAAGCCGAGGGCGGGCTGCTGAACCGCATTCAGTTGCTGGTGCTTTCCATGGTCGTGCTGATCCTCGTGCTTACGGCGGTGTGCGTCCTGGCCACAATGGCGGCGCTGGCGATGGAGCGCCGCATCGATGTTGGCCTGATGAAAGCGCTGGGGGGCTCGATTTCCCGCGTCGTGGGAATCTTTTTGGCTGAAATCGGCTTGCTCGGCGCGATCGGAGGAGTTTTGGGCTGCATCGGAGGCGTCGCACTTTCGCGCTGGATGGGGCAGCAGGCATTTGGGACGGCCATCACGCCCCGCTGGGAAATTTTTGTTCTCACGATCGCGGCGATGGTCGGCGTAGCGCTGGCGGGAGCTCTCCCGCTGCGCCTGCTGGGACGGGTGAAGCCCGCGGCGATTCTGAGAGGAGAATGATGGCGGCAGTTGTTCAAGTCGAGGGACTTCGAAAAGAGTATGGTAACGTGCGCGCGCTCGATGGCGTTTCGTTCCATGTCGAAGAAGGCGAATGGATCGCTATCATGGGACCTTCGGGTTCGGGCAAGACGACCCTGATCAACATCCTGGGCGGCCTCGACACTCCAACGGCGGGCCAGGCAATTGTGGACGGCACAGATGTGGCCCGGCTCAACGAAGCGGGCCTCACGCGGTTCCGCGCCGAAAAAATCGGCTTCATCTTCCAGCAGTTTCATCTCGTCCCGTATTTGACGGCGCTCGAAAACGTGATGCTGGCGCAGTATTTTCACAGCACCACCGACGAGGCCGAAGCGCGCGAAGCGCTCGAGCGCGTGGGCCTGACAGACCGTGTCACCCACCTCCCGGCACAGCTTTCCGGCGGCGAGCAGCAGCGCGTGGCCGTTGCGCGGGCGCTCATCAACCATCCGAAACTGATCCTCGCGGATGAACCCACCGGCAACCTCGACGAAGCGAATGAAGCGATGGTGATTCGTCTGCTCCAGGAACTTCACGATGAGGGCCACACCATCTTGATGGTCACGCACGCTCCCACCATCGGCGGGCTGGCCGACTGGCGAATCGAGCTGGCGCATGGAAAGCTCGCGCAAATCTCCACTCCTTCCCCGCAAGACGAAGAGCAGTCCGATCACTTGCTCGAGCGCGTGTGGGTCTGCGGCGAAGAGGGCGTGGCGCCTTTGCTTGAGCGCGTGCGCACGGCTTCGGGCCCGGACCCGATGCGCATCATCGCGCGCCTCACCGATCTCGGCCTTCTGGAAATGCACGATACCGAGCTGGCGCTCACCGCGCGCGGCGAGAACCGCGCTCGCGATATCATCCGCAGGCGGCGGCTGGCCGAGCGCTTGCTCACCGACACCTTTTCAGTAGCCGATTCGGAAGCGGACACTTCCGCCTGCAAATTCGAGCACATCATCAGCCCCGAACTCGACCAGCGCATCTGTACATTTCTCGGCCATCCGAAGACGTGCCCGCACGGGAATCCCATCCCGACCGGCCGCTGCTGTCCTCCTGCTAAAAGTTGACGCGCAGTCCCCTCTGATAGAATGGAAATCGAGATGCCGATACCTATCGATGTCCGCAAAAAACCTATCGACGTGAAAGTGCGCGTCTCGACCGGCGAAGGCGTGGAAATCGCTTGGTCCGACGGACACGTGAGCCGCTACCCGTTCGATTATTTGCGGGATCTTTGCCCCTGCGCGCTCTGCAACGACGAGCGGGAGAAGAACGCGCGCCTGAAAGCGTCCGGAGGGAGCACGGCGGCGGTGCTGCCGATGTTCAAGCCGAAGGTGAAGGCGAAAAGCGCGAGCGCTGTGGGCAATTACGCCATTCAGATTCAATTCACCGATGGGCACTCTACGGGAATCTATTCCTACGAGCATCTGCGCGAAATCTGCCCCTGCGAAGCCTGCGGCAAAGAATTCCGCACAAAATAAAATCCGCTCATCGCGCCAACCAGGCCGGTTTTTCCCGTAGGGGCACGGCAGTTGTGGTGAGCGAAGCCGAATCCATGCCGTGCTCGCGTCGCCGGACCTCCGCGCGCGCATCGCCCAAAGATTTGCTGAAATGGGTCGGAATGGATGCTCTTATTGACTGCCTCAGCCCCGCAGCTCCGAAGTGCAATTCGGGCACCGCGTGGCCTTGATCGGAATGGCCGAGCAGCAGAACGGGCAATCCTTCGTCGCAGGCGCGGCCGCAGGCGGCTTGCTCCACCGGTTGATCTGGCGCACCAGCAGAAAAATCGCAAACGCCACGATGATGAAATCGATCACGGAGTTGAGGAAGAGCCCGTAGTTGATCGTCGGAGCGCCCGCAGCTTTCGCTTCTGCCAGCGTGGCGTACGATTTTCCGGAAATGTTTATGAAGAGGCTTGAAAAGTCCACCTTTCCGAGAATCAGCCCCAGCGGCGGCATGAGGATGTCGCCTACCAGCGAGGTGATGATTTTTCCGAATGCTGCGCCGATAATGATGCCGATGGCCATGTCGAGCACATTTCCGCGCATCGCAAATTGTTTGAACTCTTTCAGCATCGCCGGCCTCCTGCGTGAAGGGGATTGGCAGTGGCTTTAAGCTGACCGCGCCGCGCAGGAGGGTAGCGGGCTTCCGGCAGGCGCGCAAGTGCCAACTGGGGGAAGCGGCGTACTTCACCGCGAGCGAAAGAGCAGCGCTCCTTCGAGGATTCCACGCAGCACGAGGATGCCGCCTGCCAGCGCAAGAAGCACCGCCGAATGCCGGAGCGGCAGCAGCGGGATGCCGATCACGAGAAAGCCTACAATCGCCAGCGACCCAGCGCGAATCATCGCTTGCGTCCGCGAGACATTCGGTTCGGGCCGCATCCACGCCCGCAAGCCCCAGTAAACGAGGAAAACTCCGAGCGCGATCAGAAACGACGGGCGGGCCGGCAGCGCAACCCCACGCGTGATTGCCAGCAGAATCAGCAGCGCGCCGAGCAGAAGCACGATGACTTCGTTGAGGAGGCGAAACAAGCTTGCCGCATTCAGCATCGAAGCGCCTCCTCGGCGCGGCATTATCGCGCAGTCCGCTCCCGGCGCAAAGAAGAGGCGCGCGGCACGGCCGACGGGCACAGGCCGGAGAATGGTACAATGCCTCGTTTCGCGCCTGCATCGCTGAAAGTAGGGACTTCATCCAATGGATGAGGAGATTTGAGTGCACAAGGTGATCATCATCGGAAGCGGCTGTGCCGGGCTGACAGCAGCGATCTATGCCGCGCGCGCGGACTTGCAACCTGTGATCCTGGACGGCTACGAACCCGGCGGGCAGCTCGGCCTGACCACCATGGTCGAGAACTTTCCCGGCTTTCCAGACGGCATCCTCGGGCCCGAGCTCATCGAGCACACGCGAAAGCAGGCCCAGCGGTTCGGGGCGCAGTTCCGCGCCGGGGCGGTGACTTCGGTGGACCTGAGCAAGCGTCCCTTCCAGATTGTGGCGGGCAAAGAATCGTACGAGTGCGAAGCGCTGATCATCGCTGCCGGCGCCTCGGCGCGGATGTTGGGGATTGAATCGGAGAAGCACCTGCTGGGCCACGGCGTGTCCACGTGCGCCACTTGCGACGGCTACTTCTTTCGCGGGAAAGACATCATGGTGGTCGGCGGCGGCGACACAGCCATGGAAGAAGCGAACTTTTTGACGAAGTTCGCCAGGCAGCTCACGCTCGTTCATCGCCGCAATGAATTTCGCGCTTCGAAAATTATGCTCGACCGCGCGCGCGCAAACGAAAAAATCCGCTTTCTGACGCCGTATGTGGTTGAGGAAATCCACAATGTCGAAAACAAAGCCGTCGAGGTCGTGAAACTCCGCAACGCGCAAACGAACGAAGTGAAAACGGTCGAGGTCGAGGGCGTGTTCATCGCCATCGGCCACGAGCCCAACACCAAAATCTTCAAGGGACAAATCCACATGGATGAGGCGGGATACATCCTCACTCACCATGGCAGCAAGACGAACGTCGAGGGCGTGTTTGCCGCGGGCGACGTCCAGGATCATCACTATCGGCAGGCTGTAACCGCCGCCGGATCGGGGTGCATGGCCGCCATCGATGCGGAGAGATTCCTTTCCGGGCAAAACCACTCGTAACGCGGCCGAAGTCGCGTCATAATTTTCGAATATGAAACTGCACACGAAACTTCTCCCGCCCGCCGACTGCGGTTCTCGCTGATGCGCGCTCTGCTTTTGTACCTTTCGGAAAGCAAGCGGCTGGCTCCCTGGATCATGCACAGCCGCCTGAGCCGCCGTGTGGCGCGGCGATTCGTGGCCGGCGAGACGCTCGACGACGCCGTCGCCGCCGCCCGAGCCGTGAATCGCGCGGGGCAATCGGCCAGCCTCGACATGCTGGGCGAGAATGTCACCGACGAGGCTGGCGCGCGCCGCGCCGCCGCCGCGTATGTCGCGATGTTCGACCGCATCCAGCAGGAAAAGCTCGATGCGAATGTCTCGCTGAAATTGACGCAGCTCGGGCTCAACTTGGGCCAGCCGCTCTGTGAAGAACTCGTGGAGAAAATTGTCGAGCACGCGTCGAGCCTTGGGAATTTCGTGCGCATCGATATGGAGGGCTCGGCCTACACGCAACGCACGATCGAAATCGCCAAGCACGCGCGCGCCAGGCACGAAAGCGTCGGCGCCGTGATTCAGTCGTACCTCTACCGCAGCGAGAAAGACATTCAGGACCTGCTGGCCGCCGGCTGCCGCATTCGCTTGTGCAAGGGCGCCTACAACGAGCCGGCGGAAGTCGCATTCCCTGAAAAAGCCGACGTGGATGCGAATTACGTGAAGCTGATGAAATTGTTGCTCGCGAGCGGAATCTATCACGGGATCGCGACGCACGATCCGCGAATGGTCCGCGCGACGAAAAATTTTGCGCGCGAAAAACAGATCGCCAGCGGCCAGTTTGAGTTTCAGATGCTGTACGGCATCCGCACCGACTTGCAGCGCAAGCTGGTGAAGCAAGGATACCGCGTGCGCGTTTACATTCCCTTCGGCACCGATTGGTTTCCTTATTTTATGCGCCGGCTTGCCGAGCGCCCGGCGAACCTCACATTTTTTCTCCGCGCCATGCTGCCCCGGAGCAGCCGCGACTCCGGCTCTCCCTAAGCTTTGCGGCACACGGCGACGCCGTCGCGAAGCGGGACGATCACGGGAAAAAGTTCGCGCGAAGAATAAATCATCCGGTTGAACTGCAAGATGGCGCGCGTGTGCGGTGTCGTGGGGCGCCGCGCCACGCGCCCATACCACAGCACGTTGTCTGCGACAAGCAGTGCGCCGCTTTTCAACCGCGGGAGCGCTTTCCGCAGAGCCGCGGGATATTGAATTTTGTCCACGTCGATGAAGATCATGTCGAACTTTCCCGGCACCTGATCGATCAGCTCCACCGCATCGCCGACGAGCAACTGAACGCGCCCCTCGACACCCGCGCGCCGGAAATTTTCTCTCGCGCGCCGCGCATTTTGCGGGTTGCCGTCGGTGTAATAAATCTCGGCGCGGGGTCCTGCCGCTCGCGCCAGCCAGATCGTGGAATAACCGATGGCGGAGCCCATCTCGAAAATGCGTTTCGCTTCTGAAATCTGCGTCACCAGATAAAGCAGCCGCCCGCAAGCCGGTCCGATGATGGGGATGTCGCGCTGGCGGGCGTAGCGTTCCATCTCGGTGAGCACCGCGTCTCGTTTCGGAAGCAGCGCCTCGAAATACTTCTCTACTTTCGGTTGCAGGATTCCGGACATGGGCTTTTCCTTCCGGCTTGCCGAGGAAACGGCGGGCGTGCATGTGAGATGAGTTTCATCCGATTGACTCGCCGGGCTTGAGCGCGTGGATTTCGAGGCTCGGGACGTCGCGCGTGTGCTCGCGCAGCATTTCCGGGCGGCCGGTGAGAACCGGGAACGTGCCGTAGTGCATGGGAATCACATGGCTCACGTTCAAAAGCCGCACCGCGAGCGCGGCCTCCCGCGGGCCCATGGTAAAAAGATCGCCAATCGGCAGCAGCGCCACATCGGGAGCGTAGAGTTCGCCGATAATTTTCATGTCGCCGAAAACGGCCGTATCGCCCGCGTGATAGACCGTAAATCCTCCGGGCAAGCGGACGACGTAACCGCAGGGATCGCCGCCGTACACCACCGCGCCGCCGTCATCGATTCCGCCCGAATGGAGGGCGTTGACCATGGTGATTTCGAGCTCGCCGAGTTTTTGCGTTCCGCCTTTGTTCATCGGATGCGTGTTCTGCACGCCTTTCGATTGCAGCCACGCGCACGTCTCGTAGATGGCCGCGATTTGCGGCTTGTGTTTTTTCGCCAGCTCGACCGCGTCGGCGATGTGGTCCGAGTGGCCGTGGCTGATCAGCATGAAATCGATGCGCTCGAATTTCTTGAGCGGCTCGGGAGTCACCGGGTTCGACAGGATCCACGGGTCGATCACGACCACTTTGCCGCCTGGCGTCGTGATTCGAAACGCCGAGTGGCCCAGCCATGTCAGCTTGTTTCCGCGTGTCTGAAGCATAAAAAGCTCCTCGACTCCGTTCAAAAATCTAAGGCGCGGACTTTCCGGCAGCCGCCGGCGCCGCGGGGCTTGCGAGAATTTCGCGAATCGCCGCTTCGAAAGCGGCGCGCGTCTGCTCGCCGACGAAGTGCCCGGCAATGCGGCCGTCACGGGAGTAAAAAATTGTTTCGGGCATCGTGCCGCTCCACGCCGGATTCACGCCGCGATAGAACGCGTCCACATCGATGCCCATTTTTTGGCGGTAGTTCGGGAATTTCGGCTGATGGTGCGCCAGGAAGCGCCGGACAAGATTCATCTCCGCGTCGCCATCGAGACTGACGCCGAAAACGGCCAGCCCCTCGGGAGCGTATTGGTTCGAGAGCTCGACGAGCATCGGAAATTCGTCGCGGCAGGGTTCGCACCAGGTGGCCCAGAAAGTGACCACCAGCGGCTTGCCTTTGTATTTCGCGAGAACCTGGTTGTAGCCGGCGAGGTCGATCACCGGGGGATCTGCAACCGGCTTCTTCCCGGAAGCCGCCGATTTCCCGGGGGATGCCTGCGCCCGGGTGGACTGAGCTATTGCGAAGGAGGCCAGCAATGCTGCCGCAATGGCCAAAAGCGCGTGAACACGTGACTTATACAAAGGAATCTCCTTGGCCCCGAGCCATTCTAACGGCCTGAGACTGCCGCGGCAACCCGAGGGAGCCGGAGCAGAGGGGCGCGAGCCGCGCCCGGGTCGGCCCCATGGCGGAACTAAGAAGGGTGTGACAGCGTCACGACTTTCGCCGGCGAAGAAAAGGGGAATGAAATTTGAACCCCTCCAAATTGCGAAGAAGCCGATTTTGTTGCGGTTAGAAAAACACGAAGTGCTGATTTGTGAAGAAGTTAGTCCCAATATTGAATTCCTGAATGTTGCGATTAGCTTTTTCTTCGCCTGAGGCGAAAGAGGGGGTGCCACGGGTCCGAGTGTCGGGTTGTATTCGCCAATCATACACAAGTATCTTATCATAAAGATAACAGTCTTTTCAAGGTATAGTACTCAACTTTCTGGGAGGAGAGGATCAAGGGAAGCGGGGACGGGGCGTGCAAACCCGAATTAGGGCTGCTGCGGGGATGGTGAGCCGCTTGTACGGCGCGGGGAATGATGGTATATAAAATTGTTCAGGCTAGGTTAAGTGGTTTATTTTTCGGAGCAATTGGGGATGGTCATCATTCGAGGGGGGCCAAATGGCGTACGTGATTGCTGAGCCTTGTATCGGGACGAAGGACACCGCTTGCGTGGACGTCTGCCCGGTGGATTGCATCCACCCGCGCAAGGATGAACCGGCGTTCGAAGCCGAAACGCAACTTTATATCAGCCCGGATGAGTGCATTGACTGCGGAGCCTGCGTTCCGGTGTGCCCGGTGACGGCCATTTTCGCGCTCGAGGATTTGCCGGAGAAGTGGTCGAATTTTACGGCGATCAACGCGGATTGGTACAAGACCAAGAAGGCCTAGGAGTTTTCCGGCACGCGCCGGTGAGCGCGCGTAAGAATTCCTGCCAGCAGGATTGCGCGGCGGATCATGTGATTCGCCGCGCTTTTGTTTTTTGGGAGGTTGGCCAGAAGACTCGTCAATGCGGGTTTGCGGTGCCTGCCGGGTGGCGACTACCGGCACGGTTCTCTTCCTCGGAGTGCAGCTAGACTTCGGCCTCGCATCGAGCAGAGGAGAGGCTGTACTGGCTGGAGTGCCGGGCACGGCATGCCGTGCCCCTACAAGAGAAAAACCCTTCACAAATCGAGGCCGAGTTGCTGGCGGCCGGCGGGGGAGATCATGCTGGGGTTCCAGGCGGGCTCCCACACGATTTGCACATCGATGTCGCGGACTTCCTCGATGGCGGCGACGCGTTCCTTCACCTGCTCGGGGATGGCGAGAGCGGAAGGGCAGCCCTGGGAGGTGAGCGTCATTTTGACGGTGACGTTGCCGGCGTCGTCGTGCTGGACTTCATAGATGAGTCCGAGATCAACAATGTTGACCGGGATTTCGGGGTCGTAGCACTGGCGCAGTGCTTCATAAATGCGCTCCCGGCTGAGCGGCATGGCGGATCTCCTTCGGAATCGTGCTTAACCAGTTAGATGCGCGGTTCGGGCGGCGGCTTCTCCCTGGCAAAAACCGAGAGTTTCACACGAGAAAGGGCGATGTCAATCGCCACGCTTGCTGGATCGAATGCGGGGCAGCTTTCCAATGCCGGGATCTTTTCCGGCGCCGAGTGCGCGGGCCCATTGCTTGGCGGTTTCACGAAGTTCGTCGAGCGCCAGCCCTCGATGATTTTTGGGAAAGCGCGCAAGCTTCACGATTCCCGACGTCAGCAGGGATTCCGCACCGGCCCGATTGCTGCGCTGATAATGGTGGAAGGCAGCGGCGACCTGGATGAGGCCTTGCAGGAAAGTTTTTTCAGGCTCGGGGGCAACGAGCCAGATTTCTTCCCAATCTTCATGGGCTTCGAAGAATTTGCGCGAATTGAAATTCTCGAGACCCCGAATGAACTTTTCGTGATGCCGGCTGGGTTTCATCGCGGCTGCTGTGGATTGCTTATAAAATTGCCCCGAGGTGCTGCAAATCATAGCAGCCGGGAGGTGAGCGGGCGAGGATGGAAATCAAGATTGCTTTGCCGGGAGTGAAGCTGGGCGTGCTGGAGGCGGACGCGGTGCGCGTGATCCTCGTGGAACCGGGGCTTGCGGCGCGAATGGACGAAGTGTGCGAACGAAAGCGGCGGGAATTTACCGTCGAGACCCTGGCGGAGGATGCGGAAATTCGCGCGGTGCGCGCGATGTTTCGTGAGTGGGGCATGGACCCTTCGAAATACCGCCCCGCATCGGAAGCGCTCCTGCGCCGCGTGGTGCAGGGCAAGGGGCTCTACCGCGTGTCCAACGTGGTGGACGCCGCGAATCTCGGGTCAGTGGAAACGGGCTGGCCATACGGATGCTACGACCGCGGGCGAATTCGCGCGCCGATTGCGTTCCGGCACGGCGCTCGGGGTGAGCGCTACGAAGGAATCGGGAAAAAGGTGTGGCATCTGGAGGGGCGGCCTGTGCTCGCCGATCCGGAGGGGCCGTTCGGCAGCCCCATCAGCGATTCGACGCGCAGCATGGTGACCGAAGCGACGCGCGACGTTTTGGTGGTGATCTATGCGCCGAAGGCCGCGCCGGAGGCGCGCGTCGAAAAGGCTCTCGCGCAGCTATCGCAAAGGCTCGCGGAATTTGCGGGCGCCCAGGCGGACCGCACGGAAATCCAGCGGTAACCGATCCGCAGCCTTGCGCCTGTGAACTTCCCGGGAATGGAGTATGCTGTTGTGGCTGCCGCGGAGCCAGCCGGTGCCGAAATTCCAGCTTGTACTGCTCATCCACGCCCATCAGCCGGTCGGAAATTTCGAAGATGTGCTCGAACGCGCCTATACGCAGTCGTACTCTCCTTTTCTGGGAGTGCTCTCGCGGCATCCTTCCATCCGGTTAGGGCTGCACTTTTCCGGCTCGCTGCTCGAATGGATGGAACGCGCGCATCCGGAATATTTCGAGCAGCTGCGGTCGGCGGTGAAGGCGCGCCAGGTGGAAATTGTCGGCGGGGGATTCTACGAGCCGATCCTCATCGCCATTCCGCCCGAAGACCGGCGCGAGCAGATCACGCGGCTGGCGGATTTTATCGAGAAGCACTTCCGGGCGCGCCCGCGTGGCGCCTGGCTGGCCGAAAGAGTATGGGAGCCGCAACTGCCCTCGACGCTCGGCCCGGCCGGCGTGGAATACACGCTCGTGGACGACAATCATTTCCTGGGCGCGGGATTCGACCTGGAAAAATTGTACGGCTACTACCTCGCGGAAGACGACTGCGCGACGGTGAAGGTGCTTCCCGGGCTCAAAGAGTTGCGCTACTTGATTCCGTTTCGCGAGGCGAGTGAAACGATTCAGTTCCTGCGGCGCGCCGCGAGCGAACACAACGGCGCGTTTGCAGCCATGGGCGACGACCTCGAGAAATTCGGCGTCTGGCCGGGAACCTATCTGCATTGCTACACCAATGGCTGGCTCGAAAAATTTTTCACGGCCATCGAACAGTGCGCGGACTGGCTCGAAACCGCCACGCCCGGGGAAGCGGTGGCCACGCATCCCTCGCTCGGGCGCGCCGACCTTCCGACCGCGTCGTACACGGAAATGATGGAGTGGGCGCTGCCGACCGCCGCGCGGGTGCGATACCACGCGCTGACGGAAGAGTTCGCTTCGCGGCCGGAAGCGTTGCCGTTTCTGCGCGGCGGAATCTGGCGGAATTTTTTCACGAAGTACGCGGAGTCCAATCTCCTGCACAAAAAGATGCTGCATGTTTCGGAAAAAGTGCGCCGGCTCGGGCGCAGCCGCCGCGACGATAAGCGGTTTCTCGCGGCGCGCGACAAAGCGGCCACCCTTTTGCTGCGAAGCCAGTGCAACGACGCCTACTGGCACGGCGTGTTCGGCGGACTTTATTCGCCGCACCTGCGCACGGCGCTGTGGACCCCGCTGGTGCAGGCGGAAGCCATCGCGGACGAGCAGGCTCACAAAGGAAAAGAGTATGCCGAGGTGGAGCAATTCGATTTCGACGCGGACGGCCGCGATGAACTCTATTTCACGTCGGACCGCTACGCGGTGCTCGTCACGCCGGAGGACGGCGCGACGGTGTCCGCGGCCGAGTGCCGGTCCTCGGGCGCGACGATCATCAACTCGCTGATGCGGCGGCCCGAGTCCTACCACGCCGCTTTGAAAAACCGGAAGCCGAAAAACGGGCAGGCCGTGCAATCGATTCACGATCAATCGCGCGTCAAGGAAGAAGGGCTCGAGCGCTGGCTGAACTACGACCGTTGGCTGCGGCATACTTTCCGCGTGCTGCTCTTCAGCCCGGCGAAGAACTACGCGGACTACCTGTCTGCGGGATTGGGCGAAGATGCCGCAGTGGCAGGCGGAAAGTATTCTGTGGCCGATGCTACCCCGACGAGCGCCACGCTTGCTTCCGCCGAGAGCCCGGACTGGCCCACGACGAAGCAGTTCACGCTCGAATCGAGCGCCGCAGGATTTCAAATCCGATGCGACATCGCGTTGCGCCGAACCGCTCCGGGGGCCGCGTCGGTCATGCTGGGGATCGAGTCCGTGGTGAATTTCCTGGCGCCAACCATGCCGGACCGCTATTTCGAGTCCGCAGGCAGGCGCTATCCGCTGCGATGGGCGGCGGCGGCGCCGGCATCGGAATTGCGCGTGGTGGATGAATGGCAGAAACTGAGCGTCTCGATCGCCGCGCCGGGCGCGCGGGATTTCTGGGTTGCGCCGATTGAAACTGTTTCGGAATCCGAGGACGGCTTCGAACGAATTTATCAGGGCTCACAAATCCTCGCCGTCTGGCCGGTGGAATTGGTGGAAGGCGGGGAATGGAAGGGAACGCTGATCTGGAAGATTTCGAAGCCTGCGTGACCCGCGGCGCGAGTTTCGCTTCAGCGCCGCGCTTTGCTAAAGTGAAATTGTTCGGAGGAGCCGCATGGCCGTTTCGAAGCAATTGCTGGACATTCTGGTTTGCCCGCTCTGCAAAACGCCCGTGAAGTTGACATCCGATCAGCACGGCTTGAAATGCTCGACCTGCCGGCGCGTCTACCCGATCCGCGACGACATCCCCGTGATGCTGGCGGACGAAGCGCACGTCGAGCAGGAATAATCCGCTTCAGGCCGATTGAATTCCTTCGCGCGCCGAATTACGGCGGAAAGCTGATCGACTGGTCTTTGAATTCCACCCACAGCCGAACTTCTTTCGTCTTGGACTGCCTGGCAACGTCATCATTGGCGGGGAAGGGTGAGTAGGGGCTGACTTCAGCGGTGATGATGACGCCGGAGGCCGGCTCGGTGCCGCGCTTGATCACCTGCGCCGATTCGATGTGATAGCTCTTCACCGGGCCGTAGTAGCTCGAGGGGCCCCAGTCCTCGAGGAAATCCTTGTAGGAGTAGGAAGGCGAAGGTTTCCAGATTTGGTAAGCCTGCTCGGAGTTTCCTGTGGCGAGCGTGTCGAAGAACACGCGGATCGTGTTTTTCTCCGTGTGGTAGCGGAGCAGATACCAGCAGCCGCCCGCAACCAGAAGCACGAACGCGAGGCCCGTGATGATGTACCGCCGCAGTTTTGCCGATGGATGTTCTTCGGTGAAATCGAAAAGGTCCACGCAGGTTCTCCGCGCTAGAGTTGGCGCTTGAAAAGGCCGATGCTGGCCAGAATCATGACCATCGAGAATCCCAGCAAAACTATCACGTCCATGTAAATTCCATCAATGCCGGTGTTTTTGATGGTGAGATTCCGGAGCGCATGGACCGTATAGGTGAACGGGTCGACGAACGAAATCCAGCGAAGCCATCTGGGAAACGCCTCGACGGGATAAACGGCGCCCGAAGGAAAAAACAGCAACGTGTTGAGCACACCGAAAATCGCGCGAGGCACGAGAGGATCATCCACGCGCACCATCACCAAAAACATAAGGCTGATCATGGCCACCGAGGCCACCAGCACCACGATGCTCAGATAGAAAAGCCGTACCGGAGCCCACAACCCGGAGATGCCCGCAATCAGCCCGCCGATGATCGTTAGGACCATTCCTGCCATCAGGCCCTTCAGTGCGCCCGCGCCGATCAGCCCGAGCACGAGCTCCGTCTTATGGATCGGCGTGACGAGATAGCCTTCGTGCAGGCCGCGCGCTTTGTCGTCAATGAACGTAATGCCTCCGCCGATCATGGCCACGATGAAAATAGCCATGGCGATCGAGCCCGCGAGCAGGTACTTGATGTATTCGATGTAGGGATAAATTTCGACGACGTTCAGCGCGACTTTCGATTCCAGGCGCGGTGAGACGTCGGGCGCGTTCAAGTCGTCCACCATTTGCTGCACGCGCTCGAGCAGCGAACTGGAAATGAACTGGTCGGTGTTGTCTTCGGTGAAGGCAATCCGCGGGCGATCGTGATGGTAGTAGCGCAGCGAGAAGTCGTGCGGGATATCAATGACGGCATGGACTCCGCCGGCGCGAAGGTCATCGAGCGCGCGCGAAATCGAATCGTATTGGATCACGTGGAACGTGCGCGGCCCTTCCGCAATTCCGTTGAACATCTCGCGGATGCGCCGCGACTCCACGGAATGGTCTTCATCCACGACGCCCACGGCCGCGCCGACAATCTTTCCGCCGAAGGCATAGCCCAGCACGATGAGCTGCACGAGTGGGAAAATCATGGAGCTCATCATGAGTGCGGGGCTGCGCAGGAATTTGCGCATGTCTCGTTCGATCAGCGCCCAGATGCGGAAGAATTTCATCGGTGGGCGGCCTCCCGGCATAGGAGCCCGCAGGCCCGGGCACGGCATGCCGTGCCCCTACGAAGCAAGGCGGAGGCTTCAGCAGCGCTAGCGATACAAGTGGCTGATGTCATAGCCCGCTGCTCCATGCGTGGCGTCGCGCAATTCGCGGCCGGTGTAGTGGAGAAAAACATCGTCGAGCGTCGTGTTCTGTACGGAGACTTTTCGCACTGTGACGCCGTTCGCGCGCGCCAGATCCATCAGCGCCGCCACGGTGACGGGCCCGTCGTGCGAGGGAATCCGGTACATTCCATCGTGCTGCGTCACACCGCGCCCTTCCGAGAGCCCTTGGAGCTGCTCGAGCCAATCTTTCGGCGCGTGATCGAATTCGGCCTCGACGGCGTCGGTGCCGGGGATGCTGTCTTTTAGTTGCGTGGGAGTGTCGAGAGCGACGAGCTTGCCGTGGTCGACGATGGCGATGCGATCGCAGAGTTTGTCCGCCTCATCCATGTAGTGCGTGGTAAGGAGCATGGTGAGCCCGGCTTTGTCGCGCAGCGAGCGGATCATCTCCCACACGTTTGTGCGCGAGGCAGGATCGAGGCCCGTGGTCGGCTCGTCGAGAAACAGAATCTTGGGTGAGTGCACCAGTCCGCGCGCGATTTCGAGACGCCGGCGCATGCCGCCGGAGAACGTGCGCACAAGCGCGCCGCGAAATTTCAGCAAATCCACCGATTCGAGCAAGTCGTGGATCAGCCGCTCGCGGCCCTCCGCCGGAACGCCATAGAGCTTCGCGTGGATGAGCATGTTTTCATCCGCGGTCAATTCGGGATCGGAGGTAAACGCCTGGGGGATCACGCCGATCGCATGGCGCACCTGATCCGGTTCGGTGCGGATGTCGTGCCCGGCGATGCGGGCGGTGCCGGAAGTGGGCGGCGTGAGCGTGGTCATCATGCGGATCAGAGTGGTTTTGCCGGCGCCATTGGGTCCGAGGAGGCCGAAGATTTCGCCCTGGGCGACCTGGAAGCTGACGTCATCGACGGCGACGAGCTCGTCGAATTTTTTGGTGAGACGGTCGCATTCGATCGAGTTCATTTTCGGCCTTCCCGTCGAACTACAGCCGCGCGAACCAGCTCTTTTTCGCCGGCGGAGGAAGCAAGACCGTCGCAGTCATGCCCGTGAAGAGCCGCCGCCCCGGATTCGGAACGGACACTTTGATGGCGAACGTGCGGATGTCGCGCTTCATACGGCTCACGTCGCGCTGCGTGGCAAAATCGCTCTCGACGCCCTTGAAGTAAACCTGGCCTTCCAGAACGTCGCCGGAGGGCAGGCGCACCCGGAGCTTTTGCCCGAACTGGATCGAGTCGATCAGCGACTCCGGCACATCGGCGCGAACCCAGAGGTGATCGACGTCCACGACCACGACAATGGGCGATCCCTGCGCAACCATTTCTCCCTGCTTGGCCACGCGCACGGAAACGATTCCATCGATGGGCGCGTACACTTCCGTGTATCCCAACTGCGTTGCGATCTGCGCTTCGGTGGCGCGCGCCTGTTCGAGCTGCGCGATCGTGGATTGAACGGCGCTCTTGCGCATCGCCACCTGCTTGCGATTGGCATGGGCGACGGCCAGGGCGCCCTCTTGCGCCTTCACGGAATCCTCGAGCGATTTGACATTGGCTTGGGAGGCGCGAAAAGCAGCGTCCGCGTGATCGCGGTCCTGTGCCGACACTTCTCCTTTGGCAAATAACTTCTGCATGCGCTCGTCGTCTCCCTGGTCGCGCCAGAGCATCGCTTTGGCTTGCTCAAGCTGCGCGCGGGTGGCGCTGAGGGCCGCCCCCGCCTGATCGATCGAGGCGCCCGTCTGGTCGTTGGTCCACGAATAATTGTGTTCGGCCTCGCTCACCGAATTCTCGAGTGTGGCCACGTTGGCTTTTGCCGCGGCCAGGCTGGCGGTGAGTTCCCGGCGATCGAGCTCGGCGATGAGCTGGCCCTTCTTCACTTCCGAGCCTTCATCGACGGTCAAATTCACCATGCGGCCTGTAATCTGCGGGCTCACGATCACTTCGTTGCCATCGACGACGCCGATCAATTCCACCTCTTGGCCGCGGGGCGTGGTGAGGAAATAAGCCGCGAGCGCGAGGAGAAAGGCTGCGCCGATGAAGGTGAAGAATTTTTTGCCCGTCATGGAAGCCTCGCTGCCTTGCGCATCAAACCGTGCTCGAGAAAATCAAGCAGGGCGCGGCGCCGACTTTCGAGCGCCTGCGGCGAGAGCAGATCGCGGCCGACCAGCTTGGTGAGCGCCGGTGCTGCCGTGAAGTAAAAGACCGTCATGCCCAGAAGCGTGAAAACGGTTTGCGCGGCGTCAACTTTGCGAAATTGGCCTGCGGCGGCGCCTTGCTCGACCAGGCGCGCAATGTGCTGATGGAACGGCCGAAAATATTCGCGCACGATCCATTGAAATTGGGGCGTGGCGTTCATGGACTCGCGTTGGACCAGGCGCGGATAATTCGGGTGCGTGGCCAGGAAATCGAAGTAGCCGTTTACCCACCGGAGGAGGCGGTCGCGCGGAGTGGCGCCACGGGCGGCGGGAGCAAACACCACTTTGTGCAGCTGGCGGAAAAGATTTTCCAGCACCGCGCGGTGAAGGCGCTGCTTATTGCCGAAATAATAGTAGAGCATTGCCTTATTGGCGCGGGCCGCGGCGGCAATTTCATCGGTGCGCGCGCCGGCCATGCCCTCGGCGGCAAAATGCCGCTCGGCGGCGGCGAGAATGCGCCGCGCGGTGGCCGGGTCTTCGGCTTTTCTGCGTCCTCGCCTCATCGGCTTCCGCTTGCTCCCGGAATTCTTCAACTAACTAGTTAGTTTAATGCTTCGCGCGGCTGCCGTCAAGGGCCCTGGCGGGTGGGGCGCCGGAACCGGGAAGGCCCGGGGTACAGCTCCCCCGCGCTTACAGGTTCATACGGATCGCCCGGAGAAAAGTTACTGCGGTTCGAGGGCGCCCGCCGCGCCCGGCGGCAACTCGATCGAATATTTCGTGCGGGACTTTTCGCGGTGCAGCTCGAGCGCGAGCTCGATCAGCTTGTCGATCAGCTTGGGGTAGGGCAGGCCGGAGGCTTCCCACATTTTCGGATACATGCTGATGGCGGTGAAGCCGGGAATCGTGTTGAGCTCGTTGACGAAGATTTTCCGGCTTTTTCGCTCGAGGAAGAAATCGCAGCGCGCCATTCCGCTGCCGTCAATCGCGCGGAACGCGCGGATGGCGTAATCCTGAAATTTTGCCACTTGCGATTTCGTAAGCGGAGCGGGAATCACGAGGCGCGTGCCCTCCTCGAGATATTTTGCGGCGTAGTCGTAAAACTCGCGATGCGGAACGATCTCGCCCGGGACGGAAGCGCGCAAATCATCGTTGCCCAGCACGGAGACTTCGATTTCGCGCGCGTCCACGGCGCGCTCGACCATGATCTTGAGGGCGAATTCGGCCGCAGCGTCGAGGGCAGCGGGCAGCTCGTGCGGCGATTTCACCCGCGTCATGCCGATGGACGAGCCCAGCGTTGCCGGCTTCACAAACACAGGAAAGCGGAATTTCTTTTTGACCTCGCGGAGCACAGCGGTACGGTCGTGCTCCCAGTCCGAGCGCCGGACCGCGATATAGGGCACGATCGGCAGTCTCGCCTGCGCGAAAAGCCGCTTCTGCACGTCTTTATCCATGCCCACAGCCGATGCCAGCACGCCCGCGCCAACGTAGGGCAAGCCGGCAAGTTCGAGCAAGCCCTGCACCGTCCCATCTTCACCGAAGGTTCCGTGCAGAACGGGGAAGACGACGTCCACCATCGTGCTTGGATGACCGCCGCCGGGCCCCATCGGAACCAGCGCGGCCGCGCTTGGATCGGGCGGCAGGACAACACGCTCACCCGATTTCAGAACTTCCGGCAGCAATTTTTGCGCGCCGGTGCCGACGAGCCAGCGGCCGTCTTTGGTGATGCCGATGGGCACGGCTTCATATTTTTCGGGATCGAGCGCGCGAATCACCGAAGCGGCGGAGGCCAGCGAGACTTCGTGCTCGCCGGAACGTCCGCCGAAAAGGATTCCGATGCGCAATCTCTTTCCGCTCATCGGTGCACTTCCGCGACCGCGCGCCCATGCATGGCAGTTCTCACAGGATTTTCTTTCCCAGCCCAGAGAGCACGAGCTCGACGCCCAGCGTTGCCGTCTGGTTGTGCAGATCGACCACGGGGTTGATTTCCACCAGCTCAAAGGAGACCAGATTCTTGCTGTCCGCAATCATTTCGAGCGCGAGATGCGCTTCGCGATATGTGACGCCGCCCCGAACCGGCGTGCCGACGCCCGGCGCGTCCGAAGGATCGACGAAATCCATGTCGAGACTGACCGCGACGCCGGCGGTGTCGTCGATGGCAAAGCGCAAGGCCTCGGACATCACATCCCGCATGCCGCGCTCGTCGATATCGCGCATGGTGAAAATGTGCACGCCCGATTCCTTCACGAGGCGCTTCTCTTTCGAGTCGAGCTCGCGAATTCCCACCAGCACCACGCTGCGCGGATCGATCATCGGTTTGTGCCCGGCGAGCTCCGTCAATTCCGAAGGCCCGTGGCCCATGATCGAAGCGAGCGGCATGCCGTGGACATTGCCCGAAGGCGAAGATTCGGGAGTATTCATATCGCCGTGCGCGTCGAGCCAGATCAGGCCGATGCGCTTCGATTTCTTGTTGTAGTGCGCTGCCACACCTGCGGCCGTTCCCACGGCGATGGAGTGATCGCCGCCGAGAACCAGAGGCACGAGCTCTTCGTCGAGAGTTTTCTTCACCATATCGGCGAGACCTTTGCAGGTCTCCGCGATTTCCTCGAGATATTTCGCGTTTTTCTCCCCATAGTGCTGCTCTTCGGGCTGGCGCACCGGGACGTTGCCGATGTCCTCCACGTGGCGGCCCAGCTGCTTCAGCCGCGATTGGAGGCCGGCAACGCGCAGCGCCGAAGGACCCATATCGACGCCGCGGCGGCTCGCGCCCAGGTCCATCGGCACACCGATGATGCGGATTTTTTCAGCCAAGTGAGTGTGCCTTTTCGCGACCCCGAATCCAGGGCAGGCCCACTAAGGATAGACGCGATACAGCATCCGAGGAAAGGGGATGACCTCGCGAATGTGTTCTGTGCCGCAAATCCACGCAATCGTACGCTCGAGGCCCAGCCCGAAGCCCGAGTGCGGAACGCTGCCGTAGCGCCGGAGATCGAGATACCACTGGAAAGCGTCCTCGGGAAGTTTGTGTTCGCGCAAGCGGCGGACGAGCATGTCGTAGCTGGCCAGGCGTTCGCCGCCCCCGATGATTTCGCCGTAACCTTCCGGGGCAATCATGTCGAAGCTGAGCGCGAGTTCGGGGCGGTCGGGATCTGTGGCCATGTAAAAAGCTTTCATCGACGCGGGGTAGCGATGGATCACCACGGGCTTCTCGAATTCTTTTGAGATAATCGTCTCTTCATCACCCCCGAAATCGTCGCCCCACTTGGCGGGGTTCCCGGCTTTTTGCAGGACCTGGATTGCCTCGTCGTAGGTGATTCTCGGAAAGGGCGGCTTGATTTTTTCGAGCTTCGAGATGTCGCGACCGATTGTGGCGAGTTCGCGTGGGCGGTTGGCGAGCACCGATTGAACGATGGCGCTGACGAGCCCTTCGCCTAATTGAATGGCGTCTTCCAGATGCGCGTAGGCCGCTTCCGGCTCGAGCATCCAGAATTCGGTGAGGTGTCGGCGCGTCTTCGATTTTTCGGCGCGGAATGTAGGGCCGAACGTGTACACCTTGCCGAGCGCTGCCGCGGCTGCCTCGGCGTAGAGCTGGCCGGATTGCGTCAGGTAGGCCTTTTGCTCGTCGATGTAATTCACTTCGAAAAGCGTCGTCGTGCCTTCGCATGCGGCAGGCGTGAAAATCGGCGCGTCGGTAAGCGTGTACCCCTGGCTATCCATGAAATTGCGCGCGCCGCGTTCGGATTCGGCGCGGATGCGCAAGATGGCGGCCTGGCGCGGCGTGCGAATCCAGAGGTGGCGGCGGTCAAGAAGAAAGTCTACGCCGTGCTCTTTCAGTTGGATTGGGTACGGTTCGGATTCCGGGACGCGCTGAATCACCTTGGCGGCGCTCACGTGGATTTCGTAGCCGCCGGGAGCGCGCGGCTCGGCGTGAATCGTGCCGGTGATGGTCACGCTCGATTCCTGTGTCAGTCCTTTCAGGGCTTCAAACGCCGCGGGATGCTCCTTCTGCGAGACGACGCCCTGAATTTCTCCAGTACCGTCGCGGAAAATCGGAAACACGAGTTTGCCCGACTCGCGCAGATTGTAGAGCCAGCCGCGGATTGTGATGCTATGGCCCACGTGCTGGCCGGCGCGATCGATTGTGACGACAGGTGCGGAGACTGGCGCGTCTTGGGTCATCGGAATGTTCGCCGCAGAGTCAAGATCTGGCCGCGCGGGGGCGCCTGGCCTCGAGAGTTTTTTCGAGCTTATCGAATACGGCGCGGATCTGATCGAGCGAGGGCATCCCGGCGGGCTGTTCTTTCAACTCGAGCACGATCGGAAGCGGTTCGGACGCGGCAGCGAGAGCCGCGAGTGCGATCTCCCAGTTGACGCTGCCTTCAAACGGCAGCAGGTGCTCGTCTTTTTCGCCATGATTGTCGTGGATGTGCGTGGTCACCACACGTTCGCGCATGGCTTCCATGCCCGCCTCAACGCCCGATTCCAGGTGCGCGTGGCCGATGTCGAAGCAGAGGCGCAGATCGTGGAGGTGCGTCTCGGCAATGAACTGGCGGAGCGAGGCCGGTGCGCCGAGTTCGTCGGGCGTGTTCTCGAGCGCAATCGTCACGCCGCGGGCTTTCGCGAACACGGCGAGATTTTCAAGGGAGCTGAAAGCGGCGTCGGTCCTCTTCGGATCCGCGCTCTCGCGGCCATGGCCCATGTGCTGGACCAAGTAGCGAAAGGGAATTCGCTCGGCGACTTCGAGAGCGCGTTTCACCTCGTCAACCGCATCGAGGCGGCGAATCCGCTCGGTGTCTGAAATCGAAAGCGGCACGCCGCTTTCGCGCCCCGGCGCAAGGTCGCGCTCGGTGGGGGAATGAAGCGAATGCAACGTGAGGCCATACTCGGAGAGCGCATCCGCCAGTTCGCGGATTTTTTCCGGGGCGCGATAGCTGAAATGAGAAGGCGCACAAAAAATTTCGATGCTGGAAATGCCGCCCCGGGCAATCTCCGCCAGCACCGGCGGAGCGAGCGGCTGCCTTATATAGCGGTACGTGGACAACACACGTTGCATTCGGTCCCCCAGGGAAGCTCCGAGTGAAGAATATCTATGGTCAATGGAAAATCCGATTGCGTCAATAGCCGGAAGCGGCACCGTTTCGGCGCGGGTCGGGCGCGCCCAGGCGCTCGCCCGTCTGGGGATCGATTCCGATCGCTTCCACTTCGCCGATCCAGATGCGCTGGGGCGCGATGCGGTACCCGCGCCTCTCAAGCTCTTCGGTGACGGAATCGGGAAACGACGGCTCGAGCGTGACCACGTCCGGCAGCCACTGCTGGTGAAAGCGCGGCGCGTTGACGGCGGCCTGCGCATCTTCGCCGAGCCGCATCCAGTTGAGCAGCGAGAGAACCGTGGCGGAGATGATGCGCGGGCCGCCTGGCGAGCCAGTGACAAAGCTGAGCCGGCCGTCGCGCAGCAAAATCGTAGGCATCATCGAGCTGAGCGGGCGCTTCCCGGGCGCAATCGTGTTGGCCTCGGATTGGATCAGGCCAAACATATTGGGCACGCCGGGGTGAGCGGTGAAATCGTCCATTTCGTTGTTGAGCAGAAAACCATCCGCCATCGTCACGCCGGAGCCGAATTCATCGTTGATCGTGTAGGTGTTCGAGACGGCATTCCCTGCGGCATCCACGACGGAGAAGTGCGTGGTGTGATTTTCGTGAGCCGCTTCGGCAAGCGCGCGAGCGGCGGCGAAGCTCGAGTCGATTTGCTTTTCGGCTCCAGCCGCAGGAGGGCATCCGCCGCCCGGTTGCGCGGCACGGTCATAGGGAGCCGGGTTTCCCGCGATCACCTTTTGGCTCGAAGCTGCAACGCGCGGATCAATCGCGGCGCGCAGCACATCCGCGTAGCAAAGGGAAACGAGCCCATGCACGGGGACTTGCGCGAAATCGGAGTCGCCCAGGAAAGCGGCGCGATCGGCGAAGGCGCGGCGCATCGCTTCAATGACCCAGTGAACGGATTGCGAATCGTCCCACGATTTCAATTCGATCGGCGCGAGAATGTTGAGCATCTCAATCGCGGCAATCCCGCCCGAGCTCGGCAGCGGGCTCGAGATGACGCGCCAGTCGTGACCGCCTGAATGATAGTCGGCGATGATCGGCTCGCGGATTTTCGGCTCGTAGCTCGCTAAGTCGTCCAACGAGATCAGTCCGCCATTGCGCTGCATTTCCTCGGCAAAATCGTGCGCAATCTTCCCGCGATAGAAATCGTCCGGGCCATCTTCCGCAATTCGCCGAAGCGTGGCGGCGAGCTCGGGCTGGCGGAGAATTTGACCGGCTTCGAAATACTTTCCGTTGTTCAGAAAAATGCGGCGGCTCGCTGGAAACTTTTCCAGTCTCTCGCTTTCATTCCGAAGGAGCGCCACGAGCCGGTCGCCAACCGGAAATCCGTTTTCGGCGAGGCGAATCGCCGGGGCCATGACCTCGGCGAGCTTCCTCGTGCCGTATGTCTTAAGCGCAAGTGCGAGGCCGGCAACGGTGCCGGGAACGCCGGCAGCGCGGTAGCCGACCAGAGACGCCGATGCGTCGTCGGAGCCGTCGGGCTTGCGGTACATGTTGCGCGACGCGTTCGCCGGGGCGGTTTCGCGATAGTCGATGAATTGCGCGCGGCCGTCGTTAATGCGCACCAGCATGAAGCCGCCGCCGCCGATATTGCCCGCTTCCGGCTCGACCACTGCGAGCGCGAAAGCCACCGCAACGGCTGCGTCCATGGCGTTTCCGCCTTTTTTGAGGATCTCTACTCCTGCATCCGAAGCGAGCTTTTCGTCGCTGACGACCATCGCGTTCGTAAGGCGCACCGGCTTGGCAGGCCAGCGCAGGTCGGGCTTTTCGCGTGAAGCTTGATACTCGAGCGGCCGCTGCTCCTGGCCGCGTCCGTGCGCCCAAGCCAGTCCGGTGAACAGCGCGAGACACACAGTGGCAGCGCGGATCAGGTTCGCTCTCAAGTTTCCCTCAAACCTGAAGGTTGCGAGGCCAAGCGCACGCGAGGAAATAGCGCCAATTGAGACTGAAAAAAGGAGGAGGTATTACTCGACAACGAGGGCTGCCAGGACGAGCGCGACGAGGGCTCCGAGAAGCAGTGCAATCCCAAGCCAGAACGAAATGTGGAACCGCTTGCGAACAAGGCCCGCCGGGGGAGCAGCCTCGGGCGGGTCGAGAAGGTCAGTGGCCGTCCATTTGCCTGGAGGCCGATTGCTGCGGCCAGAAGCAGGTTGCGGTTCCGGCTCGGGGGGAAATTCCGTGAAATCGTGCGGCATCCCAGCGATGCTAGCACCTGCGGAACTGCGGCGGCAAGCGGGGTCAACGAGCAAAGAAAATCACAAAGCCGCCGGCTATTGCGGCTCCAAAAAACGCGGCGAGCGCGAGCCAGCGGGAACCACCCTGGCTGCGCCGGCGAAGCACCCGCATGTGGTCCGCGAGGGAATTGCGCGCGTAGAGCCGCGCTTCGATCGCGGCTGCGGAGCTTTGAGGGTCGGTAGCCATGGCGCGGCATCATAGCATCCGAATTTTTTCCGCGATGGATGGAAGCATCCGCGCGAGCCCAATAAGATATCGGCATTTTTGTCAGTTGCGGAATGCTTTGGCGGCGGCCACGCAGAGACGCAGTTTATCGATCGCTTCATCGACCGTGCGCGTTTTCAGGCCGCAGTCCGGATCGACCCAGATCTGGTCTTTGGGCAGGATGCTGAGCGCCTGCTCGACGCGGCGGCGGACGGCGCCTTGATCTTCGAGGACATGCGTGTGGACGTCAACGACGCCGAAGCTGATGTCCTTAGTGAACGGATGGCTGCGGAAAAGCTCGAGCATGTGCAGATCGCTATTGGACATTTCGAGATCGAAATTATCGACCGCCAGATCGAGCATGCCGGGATAAATGTATTCGAACGCGCCGTAGCAAGCGTGCGTAATGAAATAGGCATCGAGGCCGGCGGTGGTCGCTTCCATCGCTTCGATGGCGATGGGAAGTTCTTCGGGCCGGACGGAGAGAGCGGGCTCGTCGATCTGAATGATCTTGCAGCCCGCCGCGATCAGCACGTCGACTTCTTTCCGGATCACCTGTGCGAGCGCGAGGGCCGTCGCGCGGCGATCGGAGTAATGCTCGTTGAAGCTCCAGTCCATGATTGTGTAGGCGCCGGTGAGCATGCCCTTCACAGGTTTTTTTGTGAGGCCTTGCGCGAATTTCCACCAATCGACGGTGACGGGCCCGGGCCACTGCACTTCGGCTGTAATGATCGGCTTGTGATAGTAGCGATTGCCGTAGCTGCGGACGAGGCCGCCCTCGGTGAAGCCCGGCATGCGCTCGGCAAAGTAGGCGACCATATCGCCGCGGTACTGCTCGCCGTCCACGAGCACGTCGATTCCGAGTTTCTCTTGCGTCTCAATCCAGAAAGCCGTGGCCTGGCGCTCGAGTTCCTGAAGCTGCGCCTGGGTGATTTTCTGCTTGTTGAAATCGGCCCGCGCCCTCACAAGATAATCCGGTTTCGGAAAGCTGCCCACGGAAGTCGTGGGAAAGAGCGGGAGATCGAGGCCGAGCTGTTCGAGCTTCTCGCGGCTCATGAGGCCGCTCCTTTCGCGCCTTTGATTGCTTCGCGCACTTTGCTGAGAAGGGCGAGCTTGGCGAAGGCGCGATCGCGAGGAAGATACTCGAGGCCGGCTGAGGGACCGAGAAAAGCGCGCTCGTCTTTGATTTTGGGGAGCAGACGTTCGAGCTGCCAGGCGAGGACTTCCGGATCTTCGAGGCGCGTATTGCGCGCGTCCACCAGGCCGAGGCCGAGCGGCTTCGGCGAGCCCTCGGCGGCGATTCGGTCGGCCAGCTGCGGATTGTAGGTGAAATCGAGGCCGATGATATCCACGGGCAGTTCGAGAATTTTTTCGTGGAGCGGCGCACAATCGCGGAAATAAAAATAGAGCGCGAGTTCGAGCCGGCGTCCGGCGCCAATGATTTTGTCCCGCGCGGCGGCCAGAGGAGCCAGGGCTCGCTCGAAGATGTCCCAATCCTCGGGATACTTGATGGCGGCGGGCTCGTCCACTTGAATCAGCTCGGCGCCGGTTTGCGCGAGGGCGGCGATTTCAGCGGCAAGCGCTTGCGAGTAAGCAAGCGCTCGAGCTTCGAGCGCGGCGGCGGATTCCCCGGAGCCATTGCCGCTGGACTCGGAAAGAGAACATTTCGCGAGAGTATACGGCCCGGTGATCACAGGCTTGATTGAAAGTTTTCCGGCTTTATCCTGCGGCGTGGGGAGGTGGCCGAGCGCATTTCGGGCGAAGCTGTATTCGGTGACGACCAATGGGCCCCGGCGAACTGGCGTTCCCGTGACGACCGGCTGCCGGAAGTAGAAATTCGTGTCAAAAAAGCGCAAGAGGCCTTTGATCCGGAGGTTCTCGAGCTTCGAGGCAAAATGCGAGATGGGGTCGTACCAGCGAATCTGCCCGTCGGTGATGACGTCGAGCCCCGCCTTTACCTGGTCGGCGATGGCGCGGCGGGTCATTTCATTCTCGGCGTCGAGCACATCCGCCGTGGTGCGCTCGCCACGGTCGAGCGCCGCCATCGTGCGGCGGAGGAGCTGTAATTCATGCGTATCGCCTACGCGCGGATAGCTGCCCGTGCTGGAGAGGTACAATCCGGGAGAGGCCGTGCTCATGACGGCCAGCCCGGGTACGGATTTGAGAGAGGGAAGGTAGTGGCGTCCCCCCCCATTTTGAGCCGATTAGAAAAAATCATCTCCATTTGTTTGCAATCACTTACAGCCATTTCTAATCGCGGATCCGCGATTAGAATCTGGGGATTCTCCTTCACGAGTCCCCCGGGACGGGACATCTGTGATTCCCGTTCAAGGTGCCTGAAATCCCCCCCGAATTTGGCCGAGACGCACACAGCATCCATCTTAGTAAAGGCGAGCGAGAAAGCAAGCATGTGTTGCGGTGGAGATCTCAGAGAAACCATCGAAGGAGACAGGCTCCAAAACGCACCCAGCTATTGCGAATCAGGCTGATCACCGACGGTGAAGTAGGTGCAATCGGGATGGTGGAAGACGAGGGCGCTGACACTGGCCTCGGGGTCCATCATCATGCCCTCGGTGAGGTTGACTCCGATTTCTTCGGGGCGCAGAAGGAGCCAGATGCCGGCCTGGTCTTCGAGATTCGGGCAGGCGGGGTAGCCGAAGCTATAGCGCTTGCCGCGGTAGCGCGAAGTGAAGCGGTCGGCCATGGTCATCGCGGGAGGATCGGGGAAGCCCCAATCTTCGCGGATCCGGCGATGGAGCCATTCGGCGCAGGCTTCGGCCGTTTCGATGGCGAGAGCCTGCAGCGCGTGAGAGAAAAAATACCGGCCGCCGGATTTGGCTTCTGCCGCGCGTTCACGGATGCCGGCGCCGGCGGTGACGACAAAGAGCGCGAGATGATCGCGGGTGACGCGGCCTTCAGGGGTTAAAACCCCTGACGACTGGCTCCTGGTCGGCACGGCTGAAGCCGTGCCCTGACGAATATCGGCAGAGCGCGGGAGAATGTAATCGCTGAGGCAGAGTTTCTCTTTGAAGGGTTGGCGTTGGAAGTGGAAAGTATGAACGTGGGAATCGGCGCCGGGGGCGAAAAGAGCGATCGAATTTCCGCGGCGTTCGGCCTCGAAGAATTGCCACACCGCTGAAATCTTCATGAAGCGCGCGGCTTCGCGCTTCACCTCCTCGAAGTTGTTGTACAGCTCGAGGGCGCGCGGGTCGCGTTCGGCGAGCGCCTTCTCAAAATTTCCGCGGAAACCCAGATGGCGCCCGAAGATCATGTAAGGATTCACGTAGGTCCAAATTTCATTCAGGTCGGGAAGAATGCGAGCCTTGCGGTCGAGGTACGCGACATGGGGGACCGGCAAATCGGTGCGCACACTCGCAGAGCGCTCCTCGCCGGGGGCGAGCTGTGGGCGCGGCTCCGGCTCTTCGACGACGGCAGCGGGTGCGTGCGTGTGTTCTTCCAGGACCGCATCGCGCTGCGACGGGTCGCTCAATTCGTTCATCAGGCGCAGGCCGGTCATTGCGTCTTTGGCGTAGCAGACCGCGGTGCTGTACTGAGGGGCAATTTTCAGCCGCGTGAATTTTTCCGAGAGCGCCGCGCCGCCGACCAGCAAGGGAACATCGATGCCGGCCTCGCGGAGGTCCGCGGCCGTGGTGACCATCTGCTGGGCGCTTTTCACGAGCAGCCCCGAGAGGCCGATGGCGTCGGGCCGGTGCTGATGGTGGGCGCGGATCAATTCTTCGGGCGGGACTTTGATGCCGAGATTGATCACCTCATAGCCGTTGTTTTTGAGGATGATCTCGACGAGATTCTTGCCGATATCGTGGACGTCGCCCTTGACGGTGGCGAGAATCACCTTGGCGCGTTTTTCCACATCCGCCTTCTCCATGAATTGCTCGAGATGGCCGACCGCCGCTTTCATGGCTTCGGCGGATTGCAGCACCTCGGCGACGATCAGCTCGTTGTTATTGAAGAGGCGGCCGACTTCGGCCATTCCCGCCATCAGCGGGCCATTGATGATATCGAGCGGCGCGGCGCCTTCGGCGCGCTTTTTATCGAGGTCGCCGACGAGGCCGTCTTTCGAGCCCTCGAGGATGTAATTCGCGAGGCGCTGATCGAGAGGCAAATCCGCGGCAGCCGCCTTCTTCCGCGCTCCGGCGCCGCGGAAATGTTCCGAGATCGCGGCGATGTGGAATTGATTGACGGCGGCTCTTTGCTCACGCGTTTGCTGACGCCAATCGGCGGGGAGGCCGCGGAGCAGGCCGGCTTGCGGATGACCCGCGGGGATTTCGGCGGGCGGGCGATTGAAAAGCAGGTTTTCGGCAAGCTGCCGCTCGCGCTCGGGGATGGAAGGGAAGCGCTCGATGCGCTCGGCGTTGACGATGGCGAGATCGAGCCCGGCTTTCGTGCAGTAGTAGAGAAAAACCGAGTTCACCACTTCACGCGCGCCCGGCGGCAGGCCGAACGACACGTTGGAAATTCCGAGAACGGTCCGCACGCAGGGGATGCTTTGCTTGATGAGGCGAATGCCTTCGATGGTTTCGACGGCGCCGCCGATGTAATTTTCGTCGCCGGTGGCGCAAGGAAAAACGAGCGGGTCGAAGATAATATTTTCCGCGCGGATTCCGTAGGGGCCTGTCAGGAGGCGATGGGAGCGCTCGGCGATTTCGAGTTTGCGTTCTCGAGTGAACGCCTGGGCCTGGACGGGATCCTCATCAATACAGCCGACGATGATGGCGGCGCCATAGGAACGGGCGAGCGGACAAACGCGCTCGAATTTTTCTTCTCCATCCTCGAGATTGATCGAGTTGATGATGCTTTTGCCCTGGCAATAGGTGAGGGCCAGCTCCACCGAGCGCGCGTCGGTGGTATCAATCATCATCGGCACTTTGATTTTACGGATGAGCTGATCGTAGAAAGGAGGAGTGTCTTTCAACTCATCGCGCTCGGTGCTTTGCAGGCAGACGTCCACGATGTGCGCGCCGCTTTTCACCTGGCGGCGGGCAATTTCGGTGGCGTCGTCCCACTGCTCGGCGGCGACGAGGTTCTTGAACTGGCGCGAGCCGATCACATTGGTGCGTTCGCCGACGATCAGAGGGCGCGTGCTCTCTTCGGCCTCGATCATCTCGATTCCGGAGTAAACGGCGCGGTGCTTTGGTTCCGGGGGACGCCGCGGAGACTTGCCCTCGGCCATTTGTGCAATGGCGCGGATGTGGTGTTCGTTGGTGCCGCAGCAGCCTCCGACCAGATTGAGCCAGCCGCGATCGATGAAGCGCTCGAGCTGTTCGGCGAGCGAAGTGGGCGTTTCGCCGTAGCGGCCCTCTTCATTGGGGAGGCCCCCATTGGGATAGCAGGAAACAAACCGGCTGGTGAGCGATTGCAGCGTGCGCACATGGTCCGTCATGAACTCAGGGCCGGTGGCGCAATTCAGGCCGAGCGCCAACAGCTCGAAATGATCGAGCGAGGACCAGAGCGCTTCGATATTCTGCCCGGCCAGCATGGTGCCCATCGGCTCAATGGTGACGGAGACCACCAGCGGAATCGGCTGGCCGATCTCGCGGCTGAGCTTTTGAATCGCGAGAATGCCTGCTTTGATATTGCGCGTGTCCTGGCAGGTTTCGAGCAGCAGCAAATCCGCGCCGCCTTCGACCAGGCCACGCGCCTGCGTGAAGTAATTGCTCTGGAGCTGATCAAAGGTGATCCCGCCGGTGACGCTGATCGCTTTGGTCGTGGGGCCCATCGAGCCGGCGACGAAGCGGGGCTTCGCGGAGGTGGAAAATTCGTCGGCGGCCTGGCGAGCGAGCTCGGCGGCGCGGCGGCTGATTTCGAGCGAGCGATCTCCGAGGCCGTATTCAGAGAGGACCACGGAAGTGCTGCCGAACGTGTCGGTCTCGATGATGTCCGAGCCGGCCTCGAGATACTGCCGATGGATGGCGAGCACAACGTCAGGGCGGCTTACTACGAGATGTTCATTGCAGCCTTCGAGATGAGGCCCCCCGAAATCAGCGGGGGTGAGGTTGCGCTGCTGGAGCATGGTGCCCATCGCGCCATCCAGGATCAGGATGCGCTCGCGGAGGAGCTCGGTAAGGGCCAGGCCCTGATGGATTAGATTTCTCATCTCTCTAAGATTCTCCCATGAGCAGGGCGAGCGCGTAACGGCCGCGCATTGAAATGCTGCAATGGAGTATCGGGAGGATTGTTCTGCTGGCCGAGTTGGGCAACCAGGCCGCGTGCGGCAGCCCGGGCACGGCATGCCGTGCCCCTACGAAGCAGGTGGCGGAGCGATTTTAGGCGGCTTCGGAGAGGAACTCCACTTTGAAGGACGCGGGGACCAAGCCTGCGGCCGCTCCGCGGGAGAGCAGTTCGCGCACGGCGCGCCGGCCGTCTTCGCCGTAATCGAGCGTCCAGCGGTTCACGTACATCCCGACAAATTTGTCGGCGAGCACCGGGTCCATATCCCGGGCAAACTGCAGGGCATAATCGAGTGCGGTCTCGCGGTGTTCCAGGGCGTACGCCACGCTCTCGCGGATAATGCGCTCCACCTGGTGGCCCATTTCCGAGCCGAGTTTGCGCCGGATGGCGTTGGCGCCCAGCGGAAGAGGAAGCCCAGTCAGTTCCTGCCACCACGCGCCTAAATCCACCACGCGGTGGAGTCCAATCTGGGAGAAGAGCAACTGGCCTTCATGAATCAGAAGACCGGCTTCGACCTCCTTGGCGCGGACCGCGTCGAGGATCTTGTCGAAAGGCATGGTGACCGTTTCGACGTTGGGCTCGAATAGTTTCAGCGCGAGATACGACGTGGTGAGCGTGCCGGGGATGGCGATTTTCCGCCCGGCGAGCTCATTTTTCTTGAGAGGGTGGGACGCAACGACGATCGGGCCGTAACCCTCCCCGAAACTGGCCCCGCAATCGAGCAGGAGATATTTGTCGGCGACGAAGGAGTAACCGTAGAAGCTGAGCGCAGTGACGTCGTAGGTTTCCAGCCGCGCGGCCTGATTCAGCGACTCGATATCGCGGAGGACATGAACGAATTTCACTCCGGGCAGCCGGACTTTCCCGGTTGCCAGCGCGTAAAACATGAAAGCATCATCGCTATCGGGGGAATGCGCGAGACGAAGCTCGGACGCTCGTGGTGCCGCTGCCGGTGTGGACATTCCTCGGTCCGTCCTGGCGCTCAGATACGACGCCTGCCCACCGCGCCGGGGCTGGGTAGACGCAAGAAAGTGAGCCGTCGTGCCCGCTGCGGTTGTGCGTTCGATGGAATGAGCGCTTCTAATTTCCGCGCCGTAATAAGAATCATACCTTACCACATCGAACCGAGTCCGCCTAGGAAGTTCGAGAAGATTTTCACGCGAGATTTTCACAGGCGGCGCGCGTTTACCGCGAGAGGACTTCATCCGGGGATAAACTCAAAGGGATGAATGGGTTCCGGTGCGGCCCTCCATAGCGGTTGCTACTGGACGGTGGCGCGGGATGGCGCCGGAAGAGGAGAGGCGTGGTGCGCGACAAGCAGCCAGGCGCCCTGGCGGAGCACGAAAATATTGGTCGCCTGGACAGTGGCCTCATCGAAGCCGTCGGCAAAAGCGGTGGTGACATGCTCGGTGCAAGCCACCCAGGCCACTTCTCCTTCGATCCGCACCCAAACGGAACTGAGCGCGATGCGCACGCGCTTGGAATTGGCAAAGATCCGCGCCCAGCTTCCGCGCACTTCGTCCCAGCCGAGCAAAAGTTCCCATCCCGGCTGGACGCATTGCACGGCGTCGTCGTGCGCCCACGCGGCTTCCATTTCGCCGATGTCGAGTGACTCAAATGCGGCGTAAAACCGCTGATTGGCGGCGCGAACGGCTTCTTCGGGGGTCTGTTTTTGAGTGGCGGTTTGCGTGGGCATGAAATCGAATCCGGCAGATCAATACTTGAGCGCTCAGAGCACGCAGGCCGCGATTTTTCGCCGGAGGGGATGCGGCTGGAGACCGCCTCCGGTGCCAGTGGGTTCAGGTTTCTCGCCGAGCCAGCTCGACGCCGCGCACGGCGGCGACCAAAGCCGCCATTTTTATGATCTCGCCGGGTAGAAACGGCCACAAACCCGCCTGAAGCGTGTGCCCCCAGCCGATACCCGGAACCGCCGCAAGCCCAATGCAGCCGCCGAGAAAGATGATGACTTCTCCCGAAATCAGCGCCCCCGTTAGGCGCGCCCCCGCCAGGGGAAGAAATCGGATAGCCGCGCTTTGCTCGACAAGCCAGCCCGCAACGAATGTCGCTGGAGGATAGGCCAGCAAGTAACCCGCTGTGGGACCAAGGAAGTGCGCGGGCCCGGTCGCAGCCCCGGTTGGGGCAAAGACAGGCAGGCCGGCGATGCCTTCCAGCAGGTAAAGAGTGAGCGTCAATAATCCGCGATGCGAGCCCAGGAGCACGGCGACCAGCATCACTCCGAAGGTCTGTCCGGTCACCGGAACAGGTGTGAACGGCAGAGGGAAAGCAATACGGGCGCACAGAATCAAGAGAATGTTGGCGGCTGCAACTCGCACCGCATCGGCGAGGATGCCCTCAGCGGCGAAGATCCTGTCGGCCAGCACTTTCGCTTGAGCCATGCAACTCCCTGTCTGGTGGATGTGAGCGGCCCGGCTAAAACTATCCGGCGGCATTATACCTGAGGGGGAAGGACGTTACTCCGACTTTTCGGTCTCGAGGAGTGGATCCTGGGGGGCGGCGACAGCCCCGTGCTTATCCGCGCTGTGAATTTTTCCGGCGGCATCACGGAAGAAAGAGCGCCGGCCCGACGTTCCATACTCCAGGGGCGTGGCAGCGAGCTCGAAGCTCGAGTCCGTGCCGTCCGGAGAGGGAAGAATCCGATAGCGGTAGGAATAGCCGCCCATACTGCCTGCGGCGATATCTTCATTTACCAGGTCCGCTTGGTCGGGCGAGATTTGGTCTTGGGGCGCTGGTCCAAGCTGCGCGAGGGATTCGGGAAGTTTTCCCCAGGCGCGGCGGTACGTTTGGACGGCATCCCCTAACTGGCGGAGCGCCTCGACCGCGTCTCTTTCGCGCTTCTTGAGATCCTGTTCGGCCCACTGCCGGGAGAGCTGCGGCACATCGAAAAGCACGAGCCCGAGCGACAACAGCCGCCATCCGCCATTTTCACGAACCAGGCCGAATTCCGTGGGCTCGGAATTCACAACCGTGACTGGAATGAAAGCAAGATTCTCGCGGACTCGCGGAGTGCCGAAATGATATTCGACGGTGACTTTGGGTGCTTCGCAGCGAAGCACCGCGTGGTTCTGCGGGTCGCTCGAAAGCAAGGGCCGGCCGGGATCTTCGGTGAGCGAAAAACGCATGAGGAGCGCCGTGCGCTGCTCCTGCGGCAGGTTTCGGAACGCGGCGGCATTGTCGGCGGTCAAATAGCGGGCAAATTGATTTTCATTCGCCCGGCAGGCAGCGCTCAATGCGGAAACGAGCGCGGTTGTGGGGTCGGATTCCGCGGAGTCTTGTGCAAGGGATGCTGCGGCGAAAAGGATCGTGGCACAGGCGGCTGCAAAGAGGGCTCCGGTTGCAGAAGCTTTCGTGTGCGTCTCGTTCATGAGGATTCGGATTTGGCGCGGCCAAGGATGGTTGCCAGGTCGCGGGTGAATTGCGAGCGCGGCATCACTTCCTGGCATCCTGCGGCGCGCGCGCGTTCGGCGAGATCGACTTGCACGTGCGAGAGAAACGCCACGAGAGGAATGCCGTGCGCGATCGATTGCACGCGCTCGACGGCTTCCAGCGGCGCGTTCCGCGCGTTCAGATCCACGACCACAAGCTTGGGAGCGGCCCTGGTCACTTCGGCGACGACCGCATCGGGCGTGCCGCACACGCGCAACTCGACGCCTAACTGCTTGGCCGTCTCGATCATTTTGGCCTGGAAAAAAAGATCATCGATCAGCGCCACCACTTGCGCCATCGCGCGTCCCTCCCGCTTTCGGGTGTACCACGCGAGCCGCCGGCACACAAGCGCGCGGCAATAAAGCCGGCTTCGACAAGTTTCCCGCGCTGATGTATAAAAGGTCCCTTCGACCGCCTCCTGGGAGGATTTTTCATGGCCGCGATTCCGAGTCCGCACGCGCTGCCGGGGCTCGCTGTTCTCGAGCAGACGCCCATCATCATCGAGAAAATCATCTGGTCGGCGACCGACGACCAGTTGCACTGGAAGCCGTCGATGGAGCGATGGTCGATCAGCGAGGTGCTCGCGCATCTCGCCGATGTCGAAGTGCCCGGGTTCCGCGAGCGGATCCAAATGATGCTTGATAAAGACATCCCGAAGATGGTGGCCTACGATCAAAATGCAGCATACTCGGCGGGAAAATATTCAGCCGGGAAGGCCCGCGAGCATCTGAAAAAATTTTGCCACGAGCGCGACCGGACGCTTTCCTGGCTGCGGTATGTTCCTGCCGTGATGGTCGAGCGGAGCGGATACCTCGAGGACGTCGGCCCCATCACGATCGGGCAGCAGATGAACGAATGGGCGTTCCATGATATCGGGCACATCCGGCAAATTGCGGAGCTTTACCGGTCGCGCGCTTTTTTTCCGCTGATCGGGGGCTTCCAGAAGTACTACACGATCAAGCCGTAGCGGCACCCGGCGCAACGAGAGCCATGGACTCAATCTCCTGCCGCATCCTTGAGACCTATGACCAGCTCGAGCGCGAATCGCTCGACCTCCACGCACTTTTCGAATTCGCGGGCGGCAATCCACCCGGGGAGCGCGAGGCAGTGCTTGACGCGGTGACCCGCCTGGTGGATCAGGGATTTCTGCGCGAGACCGAGCGGAGCGATTTCTACGAGCGCACCGAAGACGGCCGCTTGGCCGTGATCGGTCCGCGAGTCGTCACGCTTTACACCAGAGAAGGCTGCCACCTGTGCGAAGAAGCGCGGGCGCAGATCGTGCCGCTGCTCGGGAAATTGGGCGCCACAATGCGCGAAGTGGATATCGACGACGATCCAGGGCTCCACGACCGCTATACGAATGATGTGCCGGTAATTTTTGTCGGCTCTCAGATGGCGGCGCAACACCGATTGGACGCCGGCAGGCTCCGAAGTCTCTTGGAAGCCGCCCGAGAGAAAGGCACGAGCGGCTGATCCTCCCGTTTCGAATATGGATCCTCTCCGAATTGTTTGGATTGTGTCGAGGCTGCGCGAAGTCGAGCGCGGCGTCTCTTTCAGCGCCGGTATGATCCGCAACCAGCGCGTGCGAGGCTATGGCTTTTCTTCCTCGAGCACTTCGACCGTTTCGTCGGGAACGTCTCCGGGACGCCCCTTGACGCGGTCATAGACGCTGAAATGGCAGGTGGAACCGAGTGCCTCGTTGTAATAGGTAGGCACGCCGAGCGCCGTGCGCAACTCTTCGTTGAATTTCCGCAGGGCCGCGAGCTGGTTCACGTGCGCGGGAATCTTTTTCGTTTCATGAGTGATCAGGAATTTTTGGTAGCCGGCGTCCCAGAGCCGGGTGAACTGCCCGTGCGACATGATGCAAGGGATCACCGTCATTTGCCACGCGCCTTTCGGCGTTTTGCGCAGCTCTGCGCCGCAATCATACTTCTCGATGCGCACCACTCCGCCGGAGCTTCGCACCAGAAAACCCTTCGAGGAAAGTGACTCGATTTGGGCTTGATCGAACAGGTTGTTGACGTACCACATGCCCCTCAGGATAAGAATTTCACGGGCGGGCTGTAAAGTTATTTGTGTGGTGCCATCCACCGGCCCAACGCATCGAAATGGAATGGATCGGGAAGATCAGCATTTCGTCCGCATGCTGTGGGACTTAGGGGTTTCGGCCCCGGCTGTCAACGCCGGAAGCATTTTGCTAGACTGCTTTGATTGAGAGAAGTACGCGTAGGCCTCCCCCAGCTTCCCGTGCCCAGGCACGGCACATTCCGCTGCAATGGCGGGTTAGGCCGATCGGAGTAGCGGACTCAAAATGAGCGCGGTAAATAAACCGATGATTTCTCCAAGCCATCCGGCAGCCGCCGGTAAGGCCGGAGAACATCTCCTGGAGCGAATCGGGAACACGCCCCTGCTGCGCCTGGACAGAATTTCAGCCGAGTATCCGCACATCACTTTCCTGGCGAAGGCGGAATGGTTCAACCCCGGGGGGTCGGTGAAAGATCGCGCCGCTTACGCCATGATCCGCGACGGCGAGAGACGCGGCGATTTGCGGCCGGGCAAAATCATCCTCGACGCCACGAGCGGCAACACGGGCATCGCCTACGCGATGGTCGGCGCCGCGCTCGGCTATCGCGTGAAACTGTGCCTGCCTTCGAGCGCGTCAATTGAACGCAAGCAGACTCTCTCGGCTTACGGCGTGGAACTCGTAATTACCCCAGGCGATGAAGGCACCGATGGAGCTATCCGGCGAGTGCGGGAGATCTTTGCAGCGGATCCCCAGAAATATTTCTACCCGGACCAGTACAGCAACCCCGCAAACCCCGGAGCGCATTACTCCACAACTGCGCCGGAGATTTGGGAGCAAACTAGAGGGCAAATCACGCACTTTGTCGGGGGGCTCGGGACGAGCGGGACTTTCGTGGGAACGTCCCGCCGGCTGAAGGAATTGAATCCGAAGATTCGCTGCATCAGCATGCAGCCGGATTCGGGGTTTCACGGACTGGAAGGCCTGAAGCACATGGCCACGGCGATCGTGCCGGCGATCTACGATCCGACAATCGCGGATGAGGACCTGGCAGTCACCACCGAAGATGCTCAACGGATGGTGAAGCGGCTTGCAAAAGAGGAAGGAATCCTTTCCGGCGTCAGCTCCGGCGCGGCGCTTTGCGCTTGCTTCGATGTAGCCCGGCGATTGCCGCGCGGGGCAGCGGCAATGATCGTGACGGTGTTCCCGGACTCCGGCGAAAAATACCTGAGCGAGCGCTTCTGGAGCGAAGAGTGAGCGGCCCGGTGCTGAAAATTTCGGCGGAGCTTGTGAGCCGCATTCACGGCCACGGCGCGGAAACTTATCCGCATGAATGCTGCGGCGCTTTGCTCGGGCGGGACGGAGAGGACTTCCGGGAAGTGCTGGATCTCTTGCCTCTGGCTAACCGGCGGGATGATTCGCCGCGAAATCGATTTGAGGTTACGGCAGAGGATGTCCTGCTGGCGGAAAAAAAGGCGCGCGAAAAGCGGCTGGACCTCGTCGGGTGGTATCACTCACATCCGGATCATCCGGCGCGACCGAGCGAATACGACCGAGAGCATGCGTGGCCATGGTATAGCTACATCATCGTGAGCGTCGAGCAGCGCCGGCCGCAGGACACCACTTCGTGGCGGCTGCGCGAAGATCGCTCCGGCTACGACCGGGAAGCGATCGAATCTCCGGCGCTCTCAGCCACATCTTAAGGAAGGGAGAGAACATGGCAGTCAAAGTGGTGATTCCGACGCCACTGCGCGCCTATGCGGGCAAGCAGGAAAGCGTGGAGGTGCAGGCAGCCACGGTGGCGGAGGCGCTCGCGTCGCTCACCTCGCGATTCAGCGAGCTGAAGAAGCACTTGTTTGCGGACGACGGCCGGCTGCGCAGCTTCGTCAATGTTTACGTCAATGACGAAGACATCCGCTATCTGCAGAAGGACCAAACGCGCGTCTGCGAGGGCGATATCATCAGCATCGTGCCTTCCATCGCAGGGGGTCTCCGCGGCGAAAACATTGGAGATTGATTGATGGCAGCGAAAACCGAAATTCAACCGACGCGGCAAACAGAACAGCCGGCGGTCGCGCTTTCGAAAGAAGAAATCCTGCGCTATAGCCGCCACCTGATCATGCCGGAAGTGGGCATGGAAGGGCAGCTCAAGCTGAAGCAAGCGAAGGTCCTCTGCATCGGGACCGGCGGGCTCGGGGCGCCGCTTGGTTTGTATCTGGCCGCTGCCGGTGTGGGCCGAATCGGGCTGGTGGATTTTGATGCTGTCGATTCGACGAATCTGCAGCGGCAGATTCTATTCAGCACGCAGGACGTGGGGAGGCCGAAAATCGAAGCAGCCAGCGAACGTCTGCACGGCTTGAATCCCGACATTCAAATTGATCCGATCGAAGCTCGACTGACAAGCGAAAACGCGCTGGACATTCTAAAGGACTACGACGTCGTCGTAGATGGGACCGACAATTTCCCGACACGCTATCTTGTCAACGACGCCTGCGTCTTGCTGGGCAAGCCCAACGTGTATGGATCGATCTTTCGATTCGAAGGGCAAGTGACTATCTTCGGGCATCCCGGCGGGCCGTGCTACCGGTGCTTGTATCCTGAGCCGCCTCCGCCGGGACTTGTGCCGTCCTGTGCCGAGGGCGGAGTGCTCGGTGTGCTGCCGGGAATCGTCGGGGCGATCCAGGCGGCGGAAGCGCTGAAACTTATCCTCGGCAAGGGCGAATCACTGATCGGGCGCCTCCTGCTCTTCGACGCCTTGGCTATGCGGTTCCGGGAGCTCAAGCTGCGCAAGAATCCCGAGTGCCCGGCGTGTGGAGAGCATCCGACGATATCAAGGCTCATCGATTACGCGGAATTCTGCGGGATTCGGGGTGAAGAAGCCCCGGTGCCGCAGACGACGGTTCCGGAAATCACCCCCAAGGAGCTGAAAGCACGGCTGGATCGCGGCGACGATATTTTCATCCTCGATGTCCGCGAGCCGCATGAATACCAGATTTGCAACCTCGGCGGAAATCTCATTCCGCTCGGCGATCTTTCGAAGCGTGTGAACGAGCTCGATAGCTCGCGCGAAATTGTGGCCCACTGCCGCAGCGGCAAGCGGTCCGCCGAAGCCGTCGAATTCTTGCGCAGCGCCGGTTTCCGCAAGGTGCTGAACCTGAAGGGTGGTATTCTGGCCTGGTCCGACGAAGTGGATCCCTCCACACCCAAGTATTGATGCGTCCGGCGAGACCGGGACTCGATTTATCGGAAGGCCGCAGGAGGATTGAGCACGAGGGGAGGACGGAATGGCAGCAGTGAAAATCACCGTGGCAAACCACGGTCCTTTGCGCCTGGAAGGCGAGCTCGAAGTCGTCGACCAGGAAGGCAAGCCCTTTGGCCTGGGTGGCAGGACGATCATCTCACTCTGCCGATGCGGCCATTCTGAGCGCAAACCATTCTGTGACGGCAGCCATAAGAAAGTGGGATTCCAAAGCCAGGTGCAAGCCCACGATTTGCCTCCGGCCCAGCCGAAACCCCCAGAACAACGATAGGTAACCCCGCTCCCTGACTGTAACATTTCCACACCTCCGCCCAGCATGGTCAGGGTGGGCATGCGCTTGAACCAGAACTCAGATTTCCGTAACTTAAAGTAAAAAGAAGCTTTATATAGTACTATAACCGTGTTTCCAAACGGCACACGCCTTGCTGCTTAAAGCGGGGGCAGGAGTACGCCTTCTTGGGGGCAGTGTGGGCAAGGCGCACGAATTTTGGGGCTTCCTCCATCGCTTCCGTCTCGTCCTCCTTTGGACGATCGCAGGCGGGGCCTATCTGCTTTTAGTTTGGATTCTCCGCAATTCGGCTTACCAAGCCGATCCGCTACTCGATACATACCTGGAGATGAGCGGGAGCCTCATCGCCTTCACCTTCGCTGCCAATGCGCTTGTCCGCTTCCGTGGAACACACGATCGCATTGCGCTCATCCTGGCATTCGGGTTCGTGCTCGCCGGGCTGATCGAAGCCGGGACGAGCATGTCGTTTTATCGCTGGATGCTGATTGCGCGCCAGGACGGGTCTCAGATTTCGCTCGGCTGGCTTGCTGGCCGGACCCTGCTGGGCGTTCTGTTGCTGGCTGCGCTGGTGGTGGAGAACCGGATTCCGATTTCGCGCGAGCCCGCGAAAGAGATGGCGGGAGCGACACTCATTGTCGGCGCAGTGGCCTATTTGACCAGCGTCTTCTACTTCATGCTCCCCGACGCACCAAGAATAATTCCCGGGGCGCTCATCCCGCGGCCCACAGATTTGCTTCCGGCCGCGATTTATACCGCGGCGGCGGTGGGATACGGCTGGCGCTTGCGCCGCGTAAATGCGTCACTAGACCGCGCGCTTTTTATTGCTGCCGTTTTGAATGTGGTGTGCCATGTCACCATCAGCCAATCGCAGCGTACGCTGGATGCTCCATTCACGCTGGCGCATGTCGAGATGGTCTTGAGTTATGTGATCGTGCTGGGCGGCACGCTGCTCGACAATGCACAGCTTTTTGACCAAGTGAGCCGCCTCGCGGCTTCGGATTCTCTCACGGGGCTCGCAAACCATCGCCGCCTGCTCGAGATGCTGGAGAATGAAATCCAGCGTTCCCGCCGCACCGGCCGCAGTTTTGCGCTTTTGCTGTTTGATCTCGATGGGCTCAAGAAGATCAACGACAGCTACGGCCATCTCACCGGCAGCCGCGCGATCAAGCGGCTCGGGAATGCACTGCGCAGCAGCAGCCGTTCCATCGATACAGCGGCGCGCTACGGCGGAGACGAGTTCGCGCTGATTCTCCCGGAGGCGGGCGAGCCGGAAGCTGTGCAGGCAGCCACGCGCATTTGCGAGCGGCTGGCCAATGATGGCCAGGAGCCTCCCGTGACTGTCAGTGTGGGGGTCGCTGTTTATCCCGCCAGCGGCACGAGTATTGAAAAGCTTCTTGGCTCCGCCGACCGGGCCCTTTACCGCATGAAGGGCCGGGAGGACAAAAGATTCCGCCTGGGGAACGTGGCAGCCTGTCTGTAGCATCTGAGGGAGGTCAGAGGCATGCGATTTGGGATGGGGGTCCCAAAAGGTGTCGTTCCGCCTCGCCGTGAAGCGCGCATTCCCTTGGAAGTCGGAGTGCACATCTCCGGGCATCCGATTCAGCCCGGGTTAGAAACTACATTCACCGAAAACGTGAGCTCTCGCGGGGCTCGCGTCCTGAGCACTCGCCGGTGGCGGCAGAATGACCGGCTCACAATTTCGACGCTCACCGGTTCTTTCCGTTCGCTGGCGCGGGTGGCTTACTGCCAGATGATTCCGGAGTCGGGCTTCGCGGTGGGATTGGAATTTCTCGATCCCAGCGGGCGCTGGGTCATAAGCGATTCGCCCTCGAACTGATTCTGCCGGGGAGCCGCCGCAAAAGCCCCGGCTACTGGATGAAACCGACGCTCGGCTCGGGGCCAGGTCCCGGACCCTCAGGCAGCGTTCCGAATTGCGCTTCGTAGCGGCCCACATTCTCCTGCAATGCCCGCACCAGCCTCTTTGCGTGCGTGGGTGTGATGATAAGGCTTGCGACGAGCTTGCCCTGCGGCATGGTCGGGAAGATGTAGACAAAATTCAGGGTAAATTCCTCGGCATTGTGATGGACCACCACGAGATTGGAGTACTGGCCCAGCAGTTCCTTCTCATCCGCTTTGATTTGCACTTGTTGCTGTTTCGCGGGTTCGGTCATCGTTCAACTCCTGCAAGAATCGCTTGCCCACTATAGCAGAGCAGGCGCCAGCCTCCGGTTGATTTTTCGTTTCGCCCGGCCACGCCGCGATTGACGCCGAATCATGTTAAGTGTAGTTTATGAATTAGGTTTAGCGCGGTTAACTCATGGATGCTCGACAACAAGACCCGCGGATGCTTGTGCCTCACGGCGCGCACCCCACTACGCAATCTGCCGCCGCCTCTCCGGAGGCGCCTGCGCTTGGCCGGCTTTTGACGCACGAAGACGTGGATCGAGCCCTCGACCGGTGGCAGGTGGCGCAAGCTCGCAGGCTGGAACGCCAATCGAAGGGACGCGGCGAACTGCGTTTGCTGTGGCTGCTCGTCGGTCCGGGCATCCTGGTGTTCCTTGGCGAGAATGACGCTCCCAGCATGCTCTCCTATGCGGCCACAGGGGCGCGCTTCGGCGTGGGCTTTTTTCTTCCATTCGTAGTGCTGACATTCCTGATGGGCTATATTGTGCAAGAAATGACTGTGCGTCTGGGTGCAGTCACGCACCGAGGACACGCGGAGCTGATCTTCGACCGCTTCGGCCGGTTCTGGGGATTGTTCGCGATGGGAGACCTGCTGATCGGAAATTTTCTCACGCTCGTGACCGAATTCATCGGTGTCCGCGCGGGACTCGGATACTTTGGCATCCGGCCGTCCGTGGCGGTGGGTGGGGCGTTGTTGATCGTGGCCGGCGCAATGACGACTGGCCGCTATTGGACCTGGGAACGGATTACGTTGGGCCTGGCGATTTTCAACACGCTGTTCATCCCGGCGGCGTTGCTGGCCCGGCCGGACTGGCATGCCGTTGGCCATTCGCTTTTGTCGTGGGCACCCTTTCCCGGGGGAGACAGGTACGAGATTCTCGTACTCCTGCTCGCTGACATCGGGGCGACGGTCACGCCCTGGATGATCTTCTTCCAGCAGAGCGCTGTGGTGGACAAGGGAATACAGCCTCGCGACATCAATGCCGGCCGATTTGATACCGTCCTGGGGGTGGTGCTTGCATCCGTTTGCGCGATCGCAACAATTCTGGCAACCGCGCCGCTGTTTCACCACGGGATCAACGCCGCGCAGTTTCAAGGAGCCCAATTCGCAGAAGCTCTTCGGCCGTGGATCGGGCAAGCGGGCTCGGCTCTGTTCGCGCTCGGAATTTTTGAAGCCGGCATTGTCGCGGCGATTGCCATTTCCACATCGTCCGCCTATGCCTTTGGCGAAGTGCTGCAAACGGGGCACAGCTTGAACCGGCCGCTTCGGGAGGCCTGGCCATTTTATTTGATCCTGCTGGGTTCGGCATCCGCCGCCGCCGCGCTGGTATTGATTCCGCGTTTTCCGCTGGAGTTTGTCGCACTCACGGTGAACGTGATCGCCGTTCTCGCGATGCCGCCGGCGCTGGCCTTCCTGCTTCTGCTGGTGAACGATTCGGAAGTGATGGGGGAGTTTGTGAACGGCACGTGGGACAACGTGGCCGGGGTGGGGGTAACAGTGCTTTTGGTTTGCGCGGGGATTGGGTTCGGCCTGGCGACCGTATTTCCAAAACTCCTGGGCGGATGACAGATTCATGAATTGGTCTGCATTCTCGTGAGCAAGAAAGACGAATGAGCCGGGAAACAAATTCGGAATACAGCGCGACGGATCAGAGCGAGCGCGCCTTCGAATCGTCCACGGCGAACATCGCCAAGCCCGATCTGAAAGATCCGCGAGTGGTGTTGTCGTTGCTCGAAGCGGACCAAGTGGTCGCTGCCAAGCGGATGACTCATTTTGGCCAGCGTAATTTCTCGCCGGGGCTGAGAATCGCACTGTGGGGGCTTCGCGTCTATGTTGTCGTGATGTTCGTGATCGTCCTGTTTTCCGTTATTCAAGCGCTGTACGCGAGTCCCTGAGAAAGCCCGTATGCCCGTCGACGCAGGAAAAAAGGAAAAGCCGCCGAAATTTCTCGGCGTTTTTGTCGTTTTTATTTTGGTGGCTGTGGTGGGAAGTATCGCCGTGTACTCATTGAGCGACTGGCGCGCTCCCGCGAAGGCAAAAAAGATGCAGAATCCTGTTCCGCCGACGGGCGAAGCGATCGGCGCCGGCATGATGATCTACATGCAGCACTGCCAGAGCTGTCATGGGGAAGACGGTGACGGCAGAGGAGAGAAGGCGGGCCAGCTTTTGATCGCCCCCGCGGATTTCCGCGACGCGCACAAAATGAGCCTCTCAACCGACGGCGAATTTTTCTGGCAAATCAGCGAAGGCCATCGTCCAATGCCGCCCTTCAAGGAAAAGCTCACCGCCGAAGAGCGCTGGCAGGTGATCGATTACATCCGAACGTTCGCGAAAACTTCGGGGAATTCAGGCGCGTCCGCTCGTCCGTAGCGCCCACCGGGACGATCTCTCCAGGCACGCGCGCTCAATTCACACTCGCGAGCGCGTCAGCCACTTCCTTCAAGTCGGGAACGACCGGGATGTCGTAATTCTTGAACCACGCCACTTTGCCGGCGCGATCAACAATGGCGATGGCGCGGCCGGTGATTCCCTTATCTGCGAGGAACACTCCGAATTTGTCGCCGACGGCCCCGCGCGGCTGAAAATCCGCGAGCAGCGGATAGTGGATGCCCATCTTCTCGGCATAAGCCTTGTGCGACCAGGCGCTGTCCACGCTCACGCCGAGCACCTGGGCGTCGAGCTGCTCGAATCGCTTCATGTCGTTCACAAAACAGGCGTGCTCTTTCGTGCAGGTGGGGCTCCAGTCGAGCGGATAAAACACGATGACGACTCTTTTCTTTCCTTTGAAATCGGACAGCTTCACTTCTTTTTGATCCTGATCCTTCAATGTAAAGTCCGGCGCCGGAGCCCCCACTGAAATTGCCATTCCGATTCCTCCAAATCGCTCGCGCGATGAATTTTAGAGATTGCGGGTGGACGAAATTCTTGCAGCCGTCCGCGGCGTCCATAATAGCTGAACGTGTATGGGCACACAAAGGAGTTCGGGCGCGCCGCTCGCGCTTCGAATCTGCTACCATACGGCCTCGGAAGCACGCAGGGCTTCGAAAAACTTGGGACGCATTTCCTACGAAGCGGCGTATCCCGGACTGGAGTTTTTGCCCAGGAGCCGCAACTGGTGGGCGCGGCTGAAAGGCACGCCGCCCGAGTGCATTCATCTCGATAACGATTTTGGTTTTGTCGCCACGCTCCTCCCGGACACGCTCTATCTTCGCGGCAAGCGCGCCCCTCGGCGCGATCCGGTCCGCCCGGAAGTGTGCCTGTGCCGCGATTGCCTGCTGGATACGGTGGTCGGCGAACTCGAAAGATATGAAGGACGCGTTGTGGCGTTCGAACCGGATCCCGAAAAATTCACTCAATATTTCTTCGTTGCCACACCGGATTTTGAGGCCGCCGGACTCACTCCCGAAGTCCGGACGGCGATCGAGAAGCGCCTGTCGCAACCCGCGCCGGCGTGCTTGGAATGCAGGAAAATGGCGTCGTGGCTATGGCTTTCGCGCGAGCAGGTGGCAAGCCTCGACGAAGCCGGGCGTATCGGCGAGGCGCCAGGTGAGTGGTTTTGCGCTGCCCACGGTGCGCGAATGTTGTGCGTCGCGTTCAAGAAAATCGCCGAGGCCAACTTGTTCTACATGAATCTGCCCTACGGCGGGGCCGGCGCGTACGTCTGGATTTGACGATGTTGCTGCGTGAACTGGTCGAAAAATATCTCGCCGCTGCCGGCGGCTTCGGCAAATCTGTTCCGCTCGATTCATTGGGAATTTCGCGAGCAGAGACCGAGCGCGTATTTGACGCGCTCGACGAGGACTATCACATCAGCCGCTTCTTCCACTTCCGCTATGCGACCGGCGCGAGCTTTCGTATCAACGGCTTCCCGCAGACGCACGTCTCCATCGACGCGGAAATCAAATCCATCCTCTGAGGGAAATATAGAGGCTTCGAGATTCGCGGCCTTTGTGCCGCAGAGGCCGCTACTTCAAGGCAACGGATGACCGCTGAAGGCGTTCAGCCAGGGCGGCATGCTCCTGCCGGATTTCCTGGGGCAGGCGCTTGCCGAATTGTTCGAAGAATTTGGCAGTGGCCTCTTCTTCCGCGACCCAATCGCTCGGCTCGACCCGGAGCGCTTCATCCAAGCCTTCTCGGCTGATGGACAGCCCGTCGAGCGTCAAGGAGCGAGGCGTGGGCACAAATCCAATCGGAGTCTCGGCAGCCGCGGCGTGGCCCTCGATGCGGTCGAGCATCCACTTCAGAACGCGGACATTCTCACCATAGCCCGGCCAAAGGTATTTGCCGTCGGCGCCTTTTCGAAACCAATTCACATTGAAAATTTTTGGCGGCCGCTTGAGTTTTGGTCCCATCGCGAGCCAGTGGCCGAAATAGTCGGCCATGTTGTAGCCGCAGAAGGGAAGCATGGCCATCGGGTCGCGGCGAGTTACGCCCAGGCTGTCGGTGATGGCGATAGTCGTTTCGGAGGCCATCGTCGCGCCGACGAACACACCGTGTTGCCAGTCGCGCGATTCATACACAAGCGGCGCAACCCGCGCGCGTCTTCCTCCGAAGATGAAAGCGGAGATGGGAACTCCTTCGGGGTCTTGCCAGTGAGGGGAGATGGAAGGAGTTTGCTTTGCCGGAACGGTGTAGCGCGAATTCGGCTGCGCAGCGGGACCCGAAGACTTAGTCCAGCGCTCGCCTTTCCAGTTGATGAGATCCGCCGGAGCTGACCCGTTGATGCCTTCCCACCAGGGCTCGTGGGAGTTGGCCGTGAATCCTACGTTTGTAAAGATGGAATCATGCCTCATCGCCTGCATCACGTTCGGATTGGTCTTCTCATTCGTGCCGGGGGCGACGCCGAAGAATCCCGTCTCCGGATTGATTGCGCGCAGAGTTCCGTCGGCGGCGACATGCATCCACGCGATATCGTCACCGACAGTCCAAACCTGATACCCCTGGTCCTGCAGGGAGGAAACCATCATCGCGAGATTGGTCTTCCCGCAGGCGCTAGGAAACGCAGCGGCCATGTAAGTCACTTTGCCCGACGGGTCCTCGAGGCCCAGAATCAGCATGTGCTCGGCCATCCAGCCCCGGTCACGCGCCATCCAACTCGCAAGGCGAAGCGCGAAACACTTTTTCCCTAGAAGCGCGTTGCCGCCGTAGCCTGAACCGACGCTCCAAATCAGCTTCTCTTCGGGGAAGTGGAGGATGAACCGCCGTTTGGGATCCAAGTCGCCGAGTGAATGGAGGCCCGGCACAAAATCCTCGGAATTTCCAAGGCGGTCCAGCGCCGCCTTTCCCATATGATTCATGATGAACATGCTGGCGGCGACGTAGGACGAATCCGTGACTTCCACTCCGATTTTGCTGTAAGGAGAATTCACCGGCCCGAGGATGTAAGGCACCACATACATCGTGCGGCCCTTCATCGCTCCTTCGAGCAGGGGCCGGACGGTTTCTCGGGCTTGCTCGGGCGACATCCAATTGTTGGTAGGGCCCGCGTCATCCCGCTGGCGCGTGCAGATAAACGTCACACCCTCGGTGCGGGCTACATCGTTGGGATTGCTTCTGTGAAGGTAACAGCGGGGGTACGACTTCTGGTTCAGCTCGATAAAAGTGCCGTCCCGCAGCATTTCACTGACGAGCCGTTCATTTTCTTCCTTGGAGCCGTCGCACCAGACGATTTTCGCCGGCTTGGTGAGCCGTGCGGATTCTTCTATCCAATGATCGAGTGGTGTGGACACCGATCCTCCAGAAATTTTCGCGCCAGGGGGACAATCCGGCTGCCAAGGCCGCGGCGCGTCGCGATAAGTGCAATGAAGCCTTCGATTCTAGAAAATTCTAGGCCACCCACGGGGCAAAAGCAAGGCATGGAAGCTCGCAAGCAGGGCGTTTCCATGCGGATGTGGTACTCTGGCCGAAATGTTTGCCCGCAAACTGCAGGCGCAGATTCTGATCGAGGGAGAGCGGCGACCGGCGCCTCTCGACTGGCTCGACAGCTTCTGCATGAGGAATTTCACGGGTTCGGCTGAGTTTGACGACACTCTCCCGATCGCGGAAGGCCACCTCGAGGCAGGCCTTCGGATTGATCCCGCACGGTTGGCAGAGGCAATGAGTGAGTGGTTCACGAAACGCGGCAAGGGGGACGGTCAGCCCGTAGTTGTCGAGCTGCGCGAAGCCAGGTAGCCTCCGACCATCAGTTCAAGTCCAGCAATTCGGATGGAAGAGTTCCTATTTTTGGGAAGTTTTCTGAGAAAAAAGAAGAGCCGAACTCACCCTGCGTATGACTGGGGCGTTGCAGCGGTCATCGCAGTGCGAGTTCGGCTCCTCACTTTCGATTCGACGCACGACTCCCGATGAGGTGAGCAGCCCGTCGCAGGAGGAAGGAGACGGAATCTTCAGGCTTCTTCGTGGGCGCGCTCGCGTGCCCGGTTCAATCGGATTTGCTGCGAGCCCTCCTGAAGGAGCGCATTGATGCGGGGCATCGCCTGGCGGCAGGACTCCTCGCCTGCAGCGATCAATTGGGGAGATTTCACGAATTCGTCCCAAAGGACGTGGTGGACGTCCGGCTCGATCAGCACGTCCGTCATTCCTCGCCAGGGCTGGTTAGCCACCGTCTGGATGATCGAGAAAGAACGGCTGATTACTTCGATCGTGTTGCGGGGCTTGGTGTCCAGCAGACCCGGCTCAAGATGCACCGCGATCACCATGTCCGCGCCCAGCTTGCGCACGGCTACCGCCGGGACTTGCTCGGTAAGGAAGCCGTCCACCAGAAAATGGTCGCGGTGTTCGACCGGAAGAAAAAGCCCCGGGTATGCGCAAGACGCGCGTAGTGCGGGGCCGATTTCGCCGTCCATGAAATGGACGGACTCTCCACTCAGAAGGTCCGTAGCTACAATGGCGAGCGGAATCCTGAGTTGGCTGAAGTATTTTGCGGTTGCGAGGCGGCTAAGAAAATCTGCGATCCGCTCATTCGAGGCCATTCCCATCCGAGAAAGCCTCCAACGGCCAAAATCGCGGAAGCGCGTCTGGCTGGCCTGCTGGGCCATGGAATCGAGGGAGGTTCCGCTCGCGTAGGCCGCGGCAATCAGGGCGCCCACGCTCGTGCCGGCGATGAAATCGATCGGTATCTCGTTCTCTTCCAATACACGCAAGACGCCAATGTGCGCGATGCCGCGCGCAAAGCCGCCTCCCAAAGCCACGCCCACTTTCGGACGGTCTCCATCGGCGCCGTAAGCAAACGTACGGAGCCCGCGGACAGCGGTACCGATCCACTTGAGCACGCTTCCCATTTCCTGCCTCGCCTATTTTAGCCATTTTAGCGCGGTTCGAGGGCATGCGCTCTTTCCGGTTGACCCTCCGGTACTGCTTTTGTAACCTCGTGGGTCCATTTCGGCGGAGAAAATGAAGACTCTCATTCAAAAAGTTGCTGTGCTCGGGGCTGGGACGATGGGCGCGCGCATTGCCGCGCATTTCGCCAATGCCGGCATGCCGTGCTTTCTGCTCGATATCGTACCGCCCGAATTGAACGCGGAAGAAAAACGCAAGGGCCTGACTCTCGAGAATCCGCTGGTCCGGAATCGAATTGTCCTGGCGGGTCTGGAAGCGGCAAAGAAAGCCAAGCCAGCCGCCTTTTTCACGCCGGAGACCGCGCGGCTCATCACTGCGGGGAACCTCGAGGACAATTTGCCGTGGTGCAGCCAGGCCGACTGGATCATCGAAGCCGTAGCGGAGAGTCTCGAAATCAAGCGCCGTCTCTTCGAGCGCGTGGAGGCAGTCCGCAAGCCCGGCTCGATCGTTACGTCCAACACCTCCGGCCTGCCGATTCGCCTGATCGCGGAAGGCCGCTCCGATGATTTCCAGCAGCACTGGGCGGGCACGCATTTCTTCAATCCGCCTCGGTACATGAAGCTCGTCGAACTCATTCCCGGCCCAAAGACACGCCCGGACGTGCTCGACACGCTCTCCGAAATCTGCGATCTGCGCCTGGGGAAAGGCGTGGTGATCGCGAAGGACACTCCCAATTTCATTGCCAACCGCATCGGCACTTTTTCCATGCTCAACGTCCTGCGGCAGATGCAGGCGCTCGACATGACCATTGAAGAAGTAGACGCCTGCACCGGGCCCGCCATCGGCCAGCCGAAGTCCGCAACATTCCGCACCGCTGATTTGGTGGGCCTCGACGTCCTTGCCCATGTGGTGCGCAACATCTACGAGAACGCCACCGATGATGAATCCCGCGAGATGTACCGCCTCCCATCCTTTGTCGAAGAAATGCTGAAGCGCGGCTGGCTCGGCGATAAGACCGGCCACGGATTCTACAAACGCATCCGAAAGGGCGGCGACTCTGAGATTCTCAGTCTCGACTGGAAGACTCTTGAGTATCGGCCGCGTCAAAAAGCAAAATTCGGATCGATTGAAGCCGGCAAAGGGATTGAAGACACGCGGGAACGCTTGCGATCGCTCGTCGGCCCCGCGCTCGAAGGGAAAGGCGGCGACAAGGCAAACCGGTTCCTCTGGGCGTGTCTGAGCGAATCCTCGCTTTATGCCGCGCGCCGTGTGCCGGAGATCGCGGACCGCATCGTCGACGTGGACAAAGCGCTCCGCTGGGGGTTCGCTTGGGAACTCGGTCCATTCGAAGTGTGGGACGCGATCGGCGCGGAGAAACTGGCTCACGCCCTCGGGCGCGACGGCAAGCAGCCTCCAGCCCTCGTCCGTCAGGTTCTCTCCTCGCCGAAGAAATCATTTTATGAATACGAGAAGGGAAGCTCCCGATATTTCGACCTGGCCAGTTCATCACTCAAGCCTGTAGAAGAGCCGGCGGGGATCATCATCCTCAAATCCCTGAAGGACCGTACGGGCGTCGTGCAGAAAAACGCCGGGGCCAGTCTGATTGATATCGGCGATGGCGTTGTCTGTTGCGAGTTCCATTCCAAGATGAACGCGATCGGCGGCGATCTGGTGGCGATGATTCAGGTCGGAATCAACCGGATGGGTTCGGAATTTGACGCCATGGTGATCGCCAACCAGGCGTTCAATTTTTCCGTCGGCGCAAACTTGATGCTCGTTCTCATTGCCGCCCAGGAAGGCGAGTGGGACGACATTCATATGGCCGTGCGCCAATTCCAACGCTGCAACATGGCCATCAAGTACGCGCCTTGCCCGGTGGTTGCGGCGCCTCAGGGAATGGCGCTCGGGGGTGGATGCGAAATAAGCTTGCATGCGGCTCGCATCCAGGCCGCTGCTGAAGCGTACATCGGGTTGGTTGAAACCGGCGTGGGCCTCATCCCGGGCGGCGGCGGCACGAAAGAAATGCTGATTCGCGCAAACGAGCATGCGGCCGGCGACGAAGACCTTGATCTTTTCCATGCATTGAAGCCCGTTTTTCAAAATATTGCCATGGCTAAAGTCTCCACCAGTGGCGAGGAGGCACGCTCGCTCGGGTTCTTCCGCGCGGCGGACCGGATTTCCATGAATCGCGATCGATTGGTGGCCGACGCAAAAGAGGCGGCGCTCGCGCTGGTGCGCGCCGGCTACCATCCGCCGGCGCCGCCGGAAATCCGCGTCCTTGGCGAGGAGTTTCTCGCGGCAGCAAAACTTGCGATTCATTCGCTCGTGCGCGGCCAATTTGCCAGCGAGTATGACGGCGTGGTCGGGCGGAAACTCGCCGGAATTCTCGCCGGCGGCTCGATCACCGCTCCGCAAACCGTTTCGGAGCAATACGTCCTCGATCTCGAGCGCGAAGCATTCGTCTCGCTTTGCGGGGAGCGCAAGACGCAGGAACGCATCGCTCACACGCTCAAGACAGGCAAGCCTCTGCGGAATTAGGAGCGTGGAGAAAGCTGCATGAAACCATGCTGGAATTCGGCCGGTCGTCTCCGTGAATGATATAAGCCCTGTCTAAAAGCCCAAATCGATCCCCGAATTCCCTCCGCCACGGCCGCCCTCCGCGCGCTCGCGAGTGTTGCTCATTCCCGCGGCCCATATCTCGATGGGCTTTCTCGGTTGCAATTTTTCCGTCGCCTGCTAGGCTAACCTCGTCAATATGACGATTCACAACAGTTCAGATATTCGATGGGCGGGACTACCGCTCGCAAAGGCGTGGAACACTTTTTCGCATGAACTGCGTACCTCTCAACGCGATTTTTTGCATCTAAGTCCCCGAGTCGGCCTTGCCGGGGTTGGGGTGAGAGAGATTATTTGCGGCGATGACGGAACGAAGGGTCCCGAGTTTCGCAATCCGTTCGGTGGTATGAGGAACATGCGCATGTCTTGGAAATTCGTCCCGGGTCTTTTCTTGTTCTTTTTCGGACTGGCTCTCTTAATGGCCCGTCCTCTGAACGCTCAATCGAGTGGGTGCGCAATTTCGATCAGCATGGACCCGAGCGTCCCGGCGCCGGCTTATGACATCTCGGAGGAGATTCGAGTTCAAGGAGCAGTCTCGGGGATTGAAGCCGTCGATGCGGGCGGCGTGATCGGCGTGCACATTCAATTGCAAGCTCCCAGCGGACCTGTTGACGTGCACCTGGGCCTGGGGCCGGCGATTTCCAAAGACGCGCTTGGCCTCGAGCTAGGCCAGGCAGTATCTGTCATCGGCGTCATGGCCAAGGTGGGCGGCAATCCTATTTTACTCGCGCGCATCCTGAGGACGCCCGGCAGAATTTTCATCCTCCGAAACGAGCATGGCCTCCCGGTACGATCCTTGATCCCGCGCGGAAGCAGCCCTTCAGAGAAGCAACCCAAAGGAGGCCAATGATGGGAAAGCCGGCTCGCCTCCTTGTGTGCGCGATTTTCGTGGCGACCGCCGGCCTATTTCTCGTCGCATGCGGAGGCGGAGGGACTGCAAAAAATGGGGGCGGTGGCGGTGGGGCCACAACAGTTTCTGTCGCCGTATATCCAGGAAGCGCCACAGTTCCCGTGAGCACCGCGAACACTCCCAGCACGATTGTTTTCACGGCCGTGGTTTACAACTCAGTGAACCAGGCCGTGACTTGGGCGGCCATGGGTGGGGGAAGTTTTGTGGGGAATGCTTTCACGGCGCCTACCTCGCCCGGCAATGTGACCATCACTGCTACTTCGCAGGCGGATTCGTCCAAATCCGCTAGTGTCACCATCAACGTCGCTGCGGCCCAAGCGATCACCATCACTCCCACCGCAATCGCCCTCCCGGCGGGTGAAAGCCAACAATTCACTGCCACCGTGAACGGGAACGTCGTCGCAGCCACGTGGGCGCTCGCGGGTGCAGCCGGGGCAGACCTGGGCTTGATTTCGGCGACTGGGATGTACACCGCTCCGCCGTCTCCTCCGCCGCATGGCTCAGTGAGCATCGTTGCAACGTTTGCGGGCCAAGGGATCGCCACCGTCACGATTGTGTTCTCCAACGCCTCGCTCAATCACCAGTACACGTTCGCTTACTCGGGGCAGGAGTCCGGCGGCTTTCAGGCCGTGGCCGGCACTTTCACTGCGGACGGTGCGGGAAATATTCTGACGGGCCTGGAGGACGTCAATTCCCCCATGGCTGTTTCGACAATTCAAATTACGGGCGGCACTTATTCAGTCGGCCCCGACGGCCGTACTCAGGCGCAGTTCGTGACGAAATCCGGCAACGTGACTTTCGAAATGGCCCTGGTTTCCAACACGCAAGCGCTGATTATCCGGTTCGATGCCATGGCTTCGGGCAGCGGCACCGCCGAGCTGGCCAATCCCGCGGAATTTTCCAATAGCGCCATCTCCGGTTTCTATTCCTTCAGCGTTTCGGGGGTGGACAAAAACGGAGTCACGGAAGCCATCGCCGGAAACTTCTTCTCCGACGCGGCCGGCACTTTCCCGCTCAATTCCGCGATTCAGGACGTCAACGACGGAGGCACAGTCACTCAGGCGGACACAACGCTATTCGGGAACATTGTTGAGAGCGTCGACCCGCTGACCGGCCGCGGCACGCTCTCCTTGACGAGCACTCCGGCAGGAACGCTCAATTTCGCTTTTTACATGGTGGATGGCACTCACTTCAAGCTCGTCGAGACGGATGCTGCGCCCATTCTGGCGGGCGATGGATTCAAGGCCCCCTCGTCGATCAGCGCGCTTTCTTTGAACGGGAGATTTGCCTTCACTCTCGGCGGAACAATGACTCTCGGCCCCTTCGCTGCCGGCGGCGTCTTAATCTCAAATGGGACCGGAAGCATCACGGGTGGTGTCGAAGACGTGAATCAGTCGGCTCAATCTATCAGCTTACAGCAGCCCATCCAGTCTTCGTCTTATAGCGTGAACCCGACGAATTCGCACCGGCTGTCGCTCACGCTCAATGTGGCCAACTCCTCGATCGAGTATGGCGTATACCCTGCGGCAAACGGCATCGCGCCGATGATTTCATTGGCCGCAACCACCGCTCATAGTGGTCTTGCATTCCAGCAGTCCTCGCAGAACGCGCCGCAAGGGAACTTCGCGCTCAACTTGACCGGGTTTGCGGGGAAGGGAGAGCAGGACATCAACGGCGCAATCGCCACCACCGGCACTACCACGCTTGGCGGGTACCTCGATCTCAACGACAGCGGCACGCTCAATCCCAACCTGCTTCTCAGCGGGAGCACTTTCACCACCACTGACGTGAATGGCCGAGGGACAATCACTCTCGAAACAGCATCTCCTTCCCCCGCGACATTGCTTTTGGTTTACTACGCCGTGGATAGCTCCACCGTGTTGGTTTTGGAAGTGGACGGTGCAAGAGCCACGGTTGGCATGATGGCAAATCAGTTCTGAAATGGCTGGCCAAAGATCGGGAAAATCTCCAGCAGCACTGCTCTCCATGCGGAAACCGAAATTTCGGCGTTGCTCACATAAGCCTTTCCCCTGCGTCTAATTTTGCATTTGTTACGTCACGGGGTCGAGACGCTTGCAGCCGCCGATCGGATCGCATCTTGGAATTCAAGAGCTCATTTGCCATTTTCCACTGTACTCGGGCGATTGGCTTGATTTTCTTCACCCCTCCCGCTAGCATCGCTCGCTTTTCATTCTTGGTTTCCAGCGGGGATTTGTTCTGGGGTGTCCGATGACGATTCGATGGACGCGTCTTCATATCTGCCTGGCCTTGATCGCTGTATGCGCTTTTCTTCTGCTCGGCTGGGCTTGCAGGATTTACGCACAGGGTGGCGAGCCGCGGTATTTTGCCATCACCAATGCGCGCATTGTTCCAGTTTCCGGCCCGCCAATCGAGAGCGGGACAGTCGTCATTGCAAAGGGCTTGATCCAGGCAGTCGGCTCGAACGTGGCCATCCCTCCTGAAGCGTGGGTGATCGACGGCAAAGGCCTCACGGTTTATCCCGGATTCATCGATGCAGGGACCGATCTCGGCCTCGCGAAACCGGAAGGGACTGACGAAGCCGCGGCACGAGCTCGCGGCCGGCAGCCCGCGGCGCCTCCGCCTCCCGCGGAAATTTCCATAGGCCGAGAAGACCGTCCGGCAACGACTCCGTGGCGCGTGGCCGCCGACGAAATAAAAATCGACGACAAACGCATCGAGTCGTGGCGCAACGCTGGATTCACCACGACTCTCACCTCACCCGATACGGGTTTTTTCCCCGGCCAAGGTTCCGTGATCGATCTTGCAGGAGATCGTTCCGGCGAAATGGTTGTGAAGCCCGCTGCTACTCTGCCGATTTCCTTCAAACCCAGGGCGAGCTTCTTCCTCTTCCCGGGATCATTGATGGGTTCGATTGCCTATGTGCGCCAAGTGTTCGACGACGCCTCCTGGTACTCGGAGGCGCAACCCGTTTATGACGCGAACCCCAGCAAATTCGAGCGGCCCGCCTACGATCGCACGCAGGAAACGATCCATCACACCAGGGAACGCGATGAGCTGGTTCTTCTCCCCGCGAACACTTCGATTCAAATTCTGCGCGCGCTTCGCCTGGCGGACGAGTGGAAAATCCGTGCCGCTCTCCTCGGCGGCCAGGAAGGTTATGCCCTCGCGGAAGCGATTGCTGCAAAAAAGACTCCCGTACTTGTGAATTTGAAGTGGCCGGAGCGCGCGAAAGACAGCGACCCGGAGCAGGAGCAGCCGCTGCGGGAATTGCGATTCCGCGATCGCGCTCCCTCCACGCCCGCTGCTCTCGCAAAAGCTGGAGTGAAATTCGGGTTTTATTCCGGCGGCCTCGAGGAGCCCAAGGAAATCTTCAAGAGCATGCGGAAAGCCATCGATGCAGGCCTCGCGCCGGATGCGGCCTTGCGGGCATTCACCCTCGACGCCGCCGATATCCTGGGCGTCTCCGGCCGCCTCGGATCGATTCAACCGGGAAAGATTGCCAATCTGGTGATTGCCGATGGCGATCTTTGGAATGAAAAAACAAAAGTGAGGCACGTGTTCGTTGATGGCCGGTGGTTCGAGGTCCACGAGCCGCCTCCTGAAGAGAAGCCCGAAGAAAAGAAACCCGAACGTACCGCTGGATCCGGTTCCGGGATCGGAGGTGGCGGTCTATGAAGCGTTCGATCTTCAGCCTCATGCTCTTGGCAACGATGTGTGCAGGGCCCGCGTCGGCGCAGAATTCTTCCGCGACTATCATCCAGAATGCCACCGTCCTGACGATCACTCACGGCACAATCGAGCACGGCTCGATCCTGATTCAGAATGGAAAGATCGCAGCGGTTGGTGCGGATTTGAAGGTTCCCGAGGGCGCTACCGTGATTGATGCCTCGGGCCAATTCGTGATGCCGGGAATTATCGATTGCCATTCGCATATCGCTGTGGACGGCAGCGTCAACGAAGGCGCTCCTGCCGTGTCGTCGATGGTAAACATCGGCGACGTGCTGAATCCGGAGGACGTGAATATTTATCGCGACCTTGCCGGCGGCGTGACCGCAGCGAATATCCTGCATGGCAGCGCAAATCCCATCGGCGGACAAACCATTGTGATTAAGCTCCGCTGGGGAAAGCCTGCGAATGAGCTTCCTTTTGAGGGCGCGCCTCCCGGTATCAAATTTGCGCTGGGTGAAAATCCCAAGCATTCCAACTTTGGTCCGCCGCCGGGCGTGGCGCCGCGCTATCCAGCGACCCGCATGGGCGTCGAGGAAGTGATCCGCCAGGCATTCACGGAGGCGCGCGAGTACAAAAAGCATTGGGACGATTACAACCAGCGCAAAGCTGCCGGCGAACAGCCGCTCATGCCTCCTAGGCGCGATGAAAAGCTCGAGCCCCTCGTCGAAGTGCTTGAGGGCAAGCGATACGTCCACGCCCATTGCTACCGCGCCGACGAAATCCTCATGCTTTTGGGCGTGGCAAAAGAATTCGGATTCAAGGTTCGCACGTTCCAGCATGTGCTCGAAGGCTACAAAATTGCCGGCGAAATCGCAGCTTCCGGCGCCGGCGCTTCCACATTCTCCGACTGGTGGGCTTACAAAATGGAGGCCTACGACGCCATTCCGTACAACGCGGCGCTCATGGCCGAGCGCGGCGTGATCGTGTCCGTCAACTCCGATAGCGCGGAGGAAGCGCGCCACCTGAACCAGGAAGCTGCCAAGAGCATAAAATTCGGCGGGCTCTCCCCGAATGACGCGCTGAAATTAATCACCCTCAATCCGGCCATCCAACTGGGTATCGAAAATCGCGCCGGGTCCATCGACGTAGGGAAGGACGCGGACCTGGTGATTTACAATCATGATCCGCTCAGCGTTTACGCCGTTGTGCAAAAGACGCTGATCGATGGCCAGGTTTATTTCGACCGCCAGCGCGATCTCGCCCGGCGCTCGGAGCTTGAAAAAGAAAAGCAAGCGCTCCTCGAAAAAGAAAAGAAAGCTGCGGAAGCCGAAAAGAAGCCCGAGGAGAAGCCGGCCAAGAAGCCGGAGCCGAAGAAGAAACCGCCCAAGACCATGGGTGAAGGCGACGGCAGTCGCGATGCGGCAGGTGCACAGTGACACTCGCACCCCGCTCCGGAGCGCGGAACACGATTTGGGCCGTAGTCGCGCTGAGTGTTTTCTCAGGGTTGCGCGTGCCGCCCCTGCGAGCCCAGACGACGCCAGGAGTGTACGCCATCACGAACGCGAAGATTTACACTCTGGCTGGCCCGCCCATCGAGAAGGGTATCGTCATCATCCGGGATGGAAAAATCGCTGCGGTGGGCACGAATGTCGAGATTCCCGAGGGTGCGCGCATCGTCCAGGCCGCAGGAATGGAGCTTTATCCGGGGCTGTTCGATCCGGTGACCCAGATCGGGCTAACCGAAATTGGAGCCGTGAGTGCGACCAACGACACCAACGAGCTCGGAAAATTCAATCCGGAAATTGTTGCGGCAACAGCCGTGAATCCGGCAAGTGCCCACATCGGCGTCACGCGCGCCAGCGGAATCACTCATGTGGTCAGTGTTCCCGGAATTGCGAGCTTCGATTCACAGAGCGGCGGCATCATTCCCGGGCAGGCGTCGGCGTTCCACCTCCTGGGTTGGACCATGGACGAGATGCAAATCCGGCGCTCGATTGCGCTGACGCTCAACTGGCCTTCGATTCAGACACGCACATTCGACTTTTCGATCTTTGACTTCAAGGAAAAGCCTTACGCCGACGCGAAGAAAGAATACGAACAGTCGGTCAACGAGTTGGGCGATCTCCTCGACCGCGCGCGGCACTACGCGCAGGCCAAAGAAAAAGGCTCTCCGGCTTCCTATGAACGCGATCTGAAGCTCGAAGCTCTCGTTCCCGTCGTCGAGGGGAAGCTGCCCGTTCTCGTTGTGGCGGCTAAAGCGCGCGATATCCGCAACGCGGTTGAATTCTGCACGAAGCAGGGCCTCAAAATGATTCTTGCAGACGGCGCGGAAGCCTGGAAAGTGGAGGAGCTGCTGAAAGAAAAAGCGATTCCTGTCATTCTCGGCCCGAGCGAACAACTTCCCGACGAAGACGATGACCCCTACGACAAGCCGATGACCCTGCCGGCCGAATTGAACGCCGCAGGAATACCAATCGCCTTTTCGAGCTTTGGCACTTCCTTCTCACGCCGCCTTTCGCAATATGCCGGAACGGCCGTGGCCTTTGGCTTGCCACACGACGAAGCTCTAAAAGCAATCACGGTAAATGCCGCAAAAATGCTGGGCCTCGGCGATCAATTCGGCACCATTGAAGCCGGCAAGGTCGCGAATCTCCTCCTCACCGATGGCGATCCATTGGAAATTCGCACGCAAGTGCGCCTGCTCTTCATCAACGGCCAGCAGACCTCCACGGACAATCGGCACCTGGATCTCTACGGGGAATATCGGAAGCGCCCCGCCGCCCCACAACAATGAGCGGGCCTTAAATCCCGCCGTTGATTGCCTCCCTGTTGAATTCGTTTTGCCCGCGAGTTTCGGAGTCGCGTGTGCCGCGATATAATTCGTGCCAATTTTCTTGCGTTTACTTGTAATCGAAAAGAATCGGTTTTCAGAGTCACTGCATCTCATGCCGCAATGGAGCCGAGTCTGGGGCGACTCGGAGGGGGTCGGATGAATTTTTCACACAGACGCCGCAGTCTTTCTCTATCGATCCTCTTCGGTTTTCTGTTCGTCTGTGGATGCCAGGGACGCGTCCCCGAACGCTCGCGGAACCAACCACAGTCGCCTCCAACAATCGTCTTTATGACGGACTTCGGGACTGCCAACGACGCAGTTGCCATCTGCAAGGCCGTGATCATCGGCATCATCCCCGATGTCCGCATCATGGACATCACGCATCAGGTGACGCCGTTCTCGATCGAAGAAGGAGCCCGCTTCCTGGCCGGAGTGACGCCGTACTATCCCGCCGGAACGGTTTTTCTGGTCGTCGTGGACCCAGGTGTGGGCACATCGCGCAAGGCGATCGTGGTGCGATCCAAGAAGGGGCAGCTGTTCGTGCTCCCGGATAATGGGCTGATTACGCCTGTGGCCGACCGCGACGGCATCGAGGGCGCGCGCGAAATTACAAACTCCGCGTGGATGATCGGCGACAAAGTCTCTTCGACTTTTCATGGCCGCGATATTTTTTCTCCCGCGGCAGCCCACCTTGCCGCCGGCTGGGATTGGACCATGGCCGGGCCGGAAGTGAAGGACCTCGTTCGCCTCCAACCACGAGTGGCCACGGTCGAGGCTAAGGGAATCACCGGAGAGGTAATCGGACTCGATGATCCGTTCGGCAGCTTGATCACCGATATCCAGGCCGACGATTTCAAAAAGCTCGGATACGCCCTGGGCGAAAAAGTGAGTCTCAAAATCGGCGGCAAGCCGTACGTGATGCCTTTTGTGAAAACGTTCATGGATGTCCCGGTCGGCCAGCCGCTTCTCTACATCGATTCGCGCGGACGCGTGGGAGTGGCGCTGAATGAGCGTGACTTCTCGAAGACGAACAATGTATCGCCGCCGGCAGTGATTTTCATTCCGCGGAAAGGTGAGTAGAGGAGGTTTCATGAAAAGCAGAGGAAGCCACGGGCAATTTTCTTATGTGGGCGAGTTCATTGCCGGAATCCGGCGCACGCTCATCGCTGCGGTCGTTGCTGGTGCCATCGCCCTGTACCTTCCGTCCTCTTTGAATGCTCAGACCTATCGCGGCACGATTCGCGGCGTCGTGCGCGATTCCTCCGGCGCGTCCATCGTCGGCGCCACGGTGACGGCAAAGAATGCAGACAACGGCGCCGAGCGGTCCACGTCTTCGCTCGAGGACGGCGGTTACGTCATCGCCGAACTTCCCGCGGGCGTGTACCAGGTCGAAGCGGAGATGAAAGGGTTCGGGAAATTTACGAACCGCTCGGTCACCGTCGCTGTCGGCCTCGAAACTTCGCTCGATATCACTCTTTCAGTTGGAGCTCGGGGTGAGACCGTGACGGTGCCCGCTGTGACCCCCGTTGTGGAAACGACGCAGGACGTGCTCGGCGGCGTCGTTGACCAGCAACTGGTCGCCGAACTGCCGCTGAATGGCCGCGATTTCGGCAAGCTCGTCGCGCTCGTTCCCGGAGTCATCGTGGAGGGTTCCGGTGTGGCCGGCACTGAAAAAGGATTCGGCCAATTCAATATCAACGGCAATCGCGACCGCTCGAACAACTACATGCTCGACGGCACGGACAACAACGATCCCTGGTTCAACAATTCCGCGCTCAACCAGGTAGGCATCACCGGCGCGCCGGCCACGCTGCTGCCAATCGACGCCATTCAGGAGTTCAATCTTCAGTCGCAATTCCCGGCGGAATACGGCCGCAATAGCGGCGGAGCGGTGAACATCATCACCAAATCAGGAACGAATAATTTCCACGGCTCGGCATTCGAATATTTTCGGAACTCGTTCTTCGATGCGCGCAATTATTTCAATCCCACCAGCCAGGAGCAGTCGCTCTTCATCAACAATCAGTTCGGCGGCTCGATCGGCGGCCCCATCGCTCACGACAAAACGTTTTTCTTCGCCGCCTACGAAGGCCAGCGCGAGCGCGCCGGTTCGAATTTTAACCTGTTGGTTCCAAACGCGAACGACATTACGCAGGCCGAAGGCTTTGCCCGTACCGCGCTCCTCCCAGCCACTCCCAATTTTGCGCCCCTGCTGGCAATCCTTTCCTACTTTCCCGTCGCTCCGCCGGGGTCGAATACCGTGGCCGGCGTCGTAAATGACTACAACAATCTCGACAATTTCATTCTGAAGTTGGATCACCGCTTCAATTCCGTGAACTCGTTTGCCGTACGGTACGCTTTCGGCCAAAACAGCCAGCAATTTCCTTTTGGGTCGCTCGGCGGATTCGGTTCCGGCTCGCGCCTTGCGCCGTTCGCGCAGGTTTCCCCCACGCGCGTCCAGGTCGTTTCCGCAAGCCTTCTTTCAGCGCTGAGCGGCACGCACACAAACGAGCTTCGCTTTGGCTACACGCGTTTCCGCAATTCATTCACGTCGCTCGACGCGCTGAACCCCAATCCAAACATACCGGATTTCGGCACCGGACATACCGGGTTGCCCGAATTTGATTTTGCCGGGATTTTCGAGAATTTGGGCGCCACCGTTTTCAGCATTCCACGCGCTCGCGTCAGCCAGAATTACCAGATCCTCGACAACTACACGCTGATTCATGGCGCTCACACCTGGAAGTTCGGAGGAGAGTTCCGGCGCGCGTGGGTGAGCGCGTTTAACGACAACTTCGAGCGTGGCATCTTCAGCCTTTCGACGTGCGATCCGGCCACCTTTCCGGCGGGCTGCGCCGTGCCTGTGGGCACCAGCAACCAGGTCAACATACTTACGCAATTTTTTCTGGGGAATGGATCTGTTTCCGCCAGCACCGGAAATACGCAGCGCACAACGTACAACAACGGGTTCTCCTTCTTCGCACAGGATGAGTACCGGATTCGCCAAACCCTTACGCTCACTTATGGTTTGCGCTGGGAATATTTCGGGCCGATCAGCGAAAAAGACGACTTGCTCTCGAATTTCCCGGCCGGCGCGTTATCTCCCGCTGCGTTCCCAACGGCCGCCCTGGTAGCAGTTGGCCATGGAGGCCTCGACGGTGCCTACACTCGCGACCTGAAAGACTTCGGCCCACGCCTGGGCCTCGCATGGAGCCCGTTTCAGAACACAGTCGTCCGCGCGGGATACGGCATCTACTACGATTACATCCCTCAGGACTTGATGATTGCCAATTTCACGAATTCCGCAGGTCTGGCCACCAATCCTTTCGCTGCTTTCGGGCCTTTTTCCGTGATCTCGCTGGATTACAATCAGGCGGCTTTCAATGGCACTGCCCCCGGCCCGGTCTTCGGCCCCGCCGCGCCCTTGAACAGCATTTTTGTTACGCCTCGCACCCTCGATACTCCTTACGTCGGCGAGTGGAATCTGAATATCCAGCAGCAAATCACAAATGGGGCGGCGATTGAGATCGGGTATGTCGGCAGCAAAGGGACTCGGCTCACTCGTTTGTACGACGCCAACCAGGACGGCCTAAATCCGAACTTCTCCCAGGTGGCCGTGTTCAGTACGATTTCCGACTCGACCTACAATGCGCTCCAGGTCCAGGCTCGATTTTCGAATTTCCACCGCATCTCCGGCTTTGCTGCCTATGTCTTTTCGAAGTCTCTCGATGGCGCTTCGGATGGAATCGATTTCAACGGTTCCACGGCGGCATTCCCGCAGGATTCCGACAATTTGAAGGCCGAGAAGGGTCCCTCGACCTTCGACGCGCGTCACCGGTTTACAACGGGCTTGAATTTCGCCGTCCCGGTTTGGCATGCGCTGCCCGACAAGCTGGCCCGCGGATGGCAGCTTAATACCGTTGTTACCGCGATGTCAGGCCAACCGATCGGAATCATTACAGGCGGAGGGTTTAACGGACGGCAGCGCCCCGATGTTGTGCCCGGAGTCCCGCAAGTGATCCACGGGAATCCGTCCGTCGCTTACATCAATATAGCCGCGTTCGCTACTCCGGCGGGAGAGGATGGCGACCTCGGGCGGGACGCCGTCTATGGACCTGGATTCTGGAATATCGACTTCTCCACAACAAAGGACACCCATTTAACTGAGCGGTTGGTGCTCCAACTCCGCGCTGAATTCTTCAATACTTTCAATCATCCGCAATTCGCGCTTCCGGGCGGCGTCCTTTCGCTGCCAGAAACACAGGCAATGTGTGGAGGCTGCGCCTCAACTGCGACGCCTGACGTCGCTCAGGGCAATCCCGGGCTTGGCGGCGGCGGGCCGCGCGTGTTGCAATTTGCGGCGCGTTTTCAATTCTAGTTCGAAAGTTCTATCAGCAGGCCAATTCGAGCGAGTACTGCCGACAGCCGAATCTGCTTCCGGCTCCGGATTTTAGGGACGATTTCACGTTTTGCGCGAATGTTAACCCGCAGTACGAAGGTACTATTGCCCCCCTTTGTAACCGCCTACGAAAATCGAAATGTTAGAGGAATTTGCCGGCCGCTTGGGAGATGGCGTCCGGCCGGACAGGATGATGGCGCCCATTTCGAAAGACACGGTAGAGCTGGCCACAATCGCTGAGCCGATTGTTCCGCCGGCGGAAACGCACCCCAAGCCAGCCCCTACTTCCTCAGGCCATCTTCGCTCCGACGCTCTCTCTCTCGAAGTCGCTGTGAAAGTTCACGGCTCACGCGTCACTCAAGGCCCCGCGGGCCCGGCGCCGCATACCGAGCCATTCGAGGAAGAGACCAGCACGATGATCGTGTTCCCCCAGGGCGGGGTCTTGCGGCTCAACACCGCCGTCAACGCCGGCCAGATGCTGGTGCTCACCAACTTGAAGACCCGGCAGGATGCGATTTGTCGCGTGGTGAAAGTCCGCGCGAATCCTAATCTTCCGGGCTACATCGAAGTGGAGTTCACGCATCCGCAGCCCGGCTATTGGGGCGCCAACTTTCCTTCCGAGCCGGCGTCAGCCGCTCATCAGCCAGCGCCCGTACCAGGCCCTGTGCCTGCCGCGCCTGAAATTAAGCCGGTCGAAAAGCCTCTCGGGGATATCTCTTGGAAGCCTGCGACCCCTCCTCCTGTGGCTTCGCCACAGCCTCAGCACAGCGCGGTCCCTCCGCCGCCTGAAGCAAAACCAAGTGCTCCGCCGGCGAAAGCCGCGCCACCTCCAAAGGAGGAGCCTTCGTTCATTTCCATCGGCTCACAAGAGGAAGTTCAGCCATTCGCGTCCGCGACTGCCACGATCAAGCCCAGACGCAGCACAGAGGTCAACGCTCCTTCGGTGCCGCATACGGCTCATCCCGCTCCAATATCGTCTCCGGAACCGCGGGAGTCTGTGCCGGTGGCCCCGCTCGCGTCCATCGAATTTTCAGAAGTGGAAGAGCGTCGCCGCGCAGAGGCGACACCGGCTGCGCTGTCTGCCGATAGTTCTCAGCCCATCTTCGGGAGATTCTCAAGCGCCGCTGCGATGACGGAAGGGCATCAAGCCCCGACCGAGGCAGTCGGCTCTCTCCGCGGCTCCTTGGGCAGCTCGAGGGAGGCATCCGGCGTAGCATCGAATCACAATTGGATGCTCGTGGCCGCCGCTGTCGCAATCCTTGCGCTGGGCCTCGTGGGAGGGATCTTTTATTTCCGTCATCATTCTTCGACTACGCCAGCGGCGAAGACAACCCCGGCGCATGCCGAATCCTCCGAACCGGCCCCTGCGCCCACGAGTGTGCCGCGACCCGAAACAGTGAGCGCCCAACCACCGGTGGCGGCTGTCGCGCGGCCGTCGAGTTTTGCTGCGCCGCCCTCAGCAGCTTCTGCCGCATCTACGGGCGCGACGCCTTCGAGTAGATCATTCCCGGCTGCTTCTGCACCAACCGCAAGTTCGGTTTCTGCGGCCAACGCAGCCGCAGCCGAACCCGAATCAGTTCGGCCCCCGGCGAGCGCTACCACTGCTGCCCCGAGTGTGACGAACGCCATGGTTTCCGAGGCGCTGAACGCGCATCCCTCCGCTCCGCAGCGCGATAATTCGCCGGATGCCGATGCCGCGCCCGTCCTCACTCCCGGCGCAGGTTCTAATCCGGATGAGAACGCTCCCATCATTATCGCTTCCTCCGGGCCATCACTTCTTTCTCCCTCCGGCCCCGCACCGCCTCTGAAGTCCGGCGGAGTGGTGACGGAGCCAAAGCTGAAATCGTCTGTCCTTCCCGTGTACCCGCTTTCGGCCCGCCAATCGAACGTGCAGGGCGACGTCGTAATCAACACGACGATTGATAAAGACGGCGACGTGACACAGATGAAGGTTGTTTCCGGGCCCGCTGTGCTGCGTCAGGCCGCGCTCGATGCGCTCAAGCGGTGGAAGTACGAGCCTTCCACGTTGGACAGTGAGCCGGTAGAAGTCCAAATGCTGGTCACCATCAAGTTCCGCCGGTAAATTCCTCCAAGCCTTCGGATTCCTGCATGTCCCTTCGTTGCATGCCGCACTTCGGGGATGTTGCTTTTTTGCCTGTCCTGGCATCCAATGGACGAAGCGCTTAGGGGAATCCCCGAATTTTGTGCAGGAGTGAGCGATGAAAGAAGCCGTCATTGTAAGTTCTGTGCGGACAGCAGTCGGCAAGGCGCCCCGCGGGAGTCTGCGCGCGACGCGGCCGGACGACCTGGCAGCGGTTGCGATCAAGGGAGCCATTGAGCGCGCCAAGGGCCTCGACCCCAAAGAAATCGAAGATGTAATCCTGGGCTGCGCGATTCCCGAGGCAGAGCAGGGCATGAACGTCGCTCGCATCGCCTCCTTGCGCGCGGGGCTGCCGGTGGAAACCTCGGCATTGACCATCAATCGCTTTTGCTCTTCCGGCCTGCAAGCGATTGCGCTCGCCGCCGAGCGCATCATGTCCGGCCAGGGCGAGGTGGCTGTGGCGGGCGGAACGGAATCGATGAGCATGGTGCCAATGGGCGGCAATAAAATCGCGCCAAATCCGTGGCTCATGGAGCATTACCCGGACGCCTACCTTGGGATGGGATTGACGGCGGAGAATTTGGCGAAGAAATATGCCATTACGCGCGAGGAAGCCGATGCATTTTCCTACGCCAGCCATCAAAAAGCCCTGGCGGCCATTGCTGCCGGGAAATTCAAGGATGAAATCGTTCCGGTGGAGGTGAGTTACACCGTTCTGGAAAACGGCCCGAATGGCTCGTCGAATGGCACGAAACCCAAAACCGTCAAGATGACTTTCGATACGGACGAAGGCCCGCGCGCCGATACTTCGCTCGAAGCGCTTGCGAAACTCAAACCGGCTTTCCACGCGCATGGCGTGGTGACCGCAGGCAACAGCTCGCAAACCAGCGACGGCGCGGCTGCTTCCGTGGTGATGAGCGCCGAGCGCGCACGCTCACTGGGATTGAAACCAATGGCCCGGTTTTTGGCGTTCGCTACCGCGGGATGCCCTCCGGAGGAAATGGGAGTCGGCCCCGCATTCGCCATCCCCAAAGCGCTAAAGATTGCCGGGCTCAAACTCGATCAAATCGATTTGATCGAGCTCAATGAGGCGTTCGCCGCACAGGCGCTGAGCGTGATCAAACTGGCAGGCCTCGATCCAGCGCGAATCAATGTGAATGGCGGGGCCGTCGCTCTTGGCCACCCGCTCGGCTGCACGGGAGCGAAACTCACGGCCGCGATTTTGCGCGAGATGGAACGACGCAACGCACGCTACGGTCTCGTGACCATGTGCGTGGGTGGCGGGATGGGCGCTGCGGGGATTTTCGAGCGCGCTGCTTGATCGCGCGCCCTGTTTTTCCTCACTTGGTGGCGTCGCCTTTCCAGATCAACTGCTCCGGGTTGCTGCCCTTTTGCGAGAACTCCTCCATGTGGACGGATTTTTCCTGAATCTTGGAGTACGTCGCCCGAAGATGAACGACGTTTTCTCCCATCCCGAAGTCGGAGTGAGTTACGAGATTGGGACCTTCCCACTGGGATTTTCCGATCACCGCTCCGGGAAAATTACCGACCGTAACCACGGTGTAAGCGTTTTGCTTCGCCACCCACACAAAAATCTGGTGGCCGATTTCCTTTCCAAAAGGGCCATCCAGCTCGAAATCCGTGATCACTGAAAATCCGCCGGGCCCGAGACGTCCTTTGTACCAGCCGGTCTCAGCTCCGCCTTCCGGAGCCATCGGCGTTTTCTCGTAGCCGCCTTTGAATTCCCACGAACCGAGCAGAAATTTCATCCGTTCCATTTCCGGGCCGGGCTGCGGCGCCTGAGTTCCTGGCGCTTCGGCCTTTTTGTCTTTCGAGGGTTCTTGAGCCACGGCGGTGATCGCAAGAAGAGCCGCCAGAATCGAGAAACGCAGTGCGTGGAGCGCGCGCCGCATGATTTCGCCTCCTAGCCTTTCGGTTTCCACAACCCGATCGTGTTCCCCTCCGGGTCGCTCATCCACGCAAATGTGCCCGTCGGGATTTCCACCGGTGGAACGAGCGTTTTCCCTCCGAGGGACTTGGCTTTATCGAGGTACACCTGCACATCCTCCACCTGAACGTAAAAAATCGTGTATTGAAACGGCTCGTGCCCCAGCTCTGTGATGTGCCCGGTGATTCCTTCTCCCGTGCTGATCATCCCGGCCGGCCCCATCTGCTGGATTTGCCATCCGAAAAGGCTCATGTAGAAGTTCTGCGTCGCCACGCTGTCGCGGCAGCCGATTTCAAAATGAACGACTGGATGTGCCACGTTTCCTCCCGTTCACGCGAAGATTTTTTTCAGTGCATCGGCCCAGCGGTCTTCGATTCCTTTTACCCGCGCTGCCGGCAGCCCGTATAAAGAAAACCAGAGCTGCGCATCGTGCTCCGGTCCCGCGCCCTCAATCGTCAGCCACGCGAGACCATCGTTGAGCGATTCCACGGTGACGCAGAATCCGCGCGCGGGAACCACGAATTCGACACGGCCGGACCACTCCTCGCCGGTCGCAGTACGCAGCGAATAGCGTTGGCCCGCTGAAAAATTCCGTGCCGTTCCGCTTTGGAAGATCCCCTCCGGTGCCAGGAGTTTGTCGTAGATCTGCCGGCGCGGCAATTCCTTTTTCTGCCGCGGCCAGGCCACCAGGCGCGGCTCTCCCGGATGGCGCTCGAGGTAATGGCGCAGATTCAGGAGCATGAAGTCCCAGCCATAATTCGTGGAATCGTAGAACTCGCTCTCCCAATCGGCGCCCGAAGCAAAACTCGATTGAACCAGGCGCAGGAGTGTTTTGCCGCCGCGCGATTCGATCGTCCATTCCACGCGCAGCGGCAGGCCCGCGCTCGTTTCAGCCCACGCAATTTTCCGGTTCGGCTCCCAGATTTCGATGCTCGCGCCGCCTTCGTAAGTGGGACCCCAGGAAAGCGAGATCTCGCCGCCCTGGCCCGGCGTAATGCGCGCTTCGAGCGGAAACCATCGCGTCAATTCATTTGGATCCGTCAACATCTTCCACACGGTTTCCGGCGGCACGGATAGCTCGATCTGCTTCTCGATTTTCAGAATCTGTCGTTCCGGCTTCGCTTCGGTCATGGCCCCTCTCCGGAAAACTAATTCGCCCCTGCTCAGTTGCCTGCGGCGGCCGAAGCAGGGAACAGAGCTGCAAGCCGCTCAACCGCCTTAGTCAATTGAGACTCGAGTGCCTTCATCTGGTTCGCGTCCAGCTTCCAGCTCATCGTTCGCAGGCCCACCATGCGCTACGGTCCCGCTTTGAACGCCTTCAATTCAAGTGTGCCCTCGATTTCCTCCCAGGAGACTGTGACTTCGCGGTTCGTGATCGCGAGGACGCGGCCGGTCAGCTTCCCCGCATCCCGCAGATCGAGATGAACTCCTTCCCCCGGCTTTCCGATCCCTCCCGATCGTGCAAACCATTCCGCCAGTTTCGGCGCTTCGAGAAAATAGGGCAGGAGCTGTTCGTATTGGAACGATGCCGGGCGCATGACGAGAGCTCCCGTTTTCTGGCGCGCGAAATGATTTTCGAGATAGTGCTTCAGAATCGCGAGCGACATCTTCCAGCCGGACACAACCCCTTCGTACTCATCCTTCCACTCGGCGTCATCGCGGAATCCCGAGTTGATAAGCCGCACGAGCGTGGCTCCGCCCCGGCGCTCGATCCGTACTTCGAGGATTCCTTTGTCTCCCTGAGGTGGATTCCACTTCAGAACGAACAATTTTCCGGGAACTGCGTCAACAACCTCATACGGCAGCTCCAGGCCAAAATCATCGAAAAACCAGGTCATCGTCCCGCCGGGCTTTGCTTCCCCCGCGGCGCGATCCACAAACCACTGCGCGATTTTTTCCGCGTGAGCCCAAGCTTCCCAGGCCTGCTGCGGAGTTGCGGTCGTTTCCATCTCCGCTTGAATCACGGCCCCTTTGTGCTCGAACTTCCGGTCTTCCGGCATCGGTTTTAGCCTCCTGCGTGATTTTTTTCTTCAAGCTTCGGTGGAATCGGATAGCAGCCCAGAATCAGCCGGTAGGGTCGCCCTCGGCCGGGCGTGCCGTCCGCTTGCGTGTAAGGCGAGGAGTGCCGGGCGACGGTGTCTACGATCGTGCGGCGGAGCTCTTCAGCAAACCGCGCGCGCTGCTCGGGAGTCTCAAATCGCAATTCGGAGCTGAGCGAAAGCGTCGAAAGCCTCTTGCCTTGCGCCTTTGCCTCGCGGGTTGCTCGGCCGAGTTCCGATTGCCCGAGCGACATCAACCCGAGCAGATAGGCGGCGCTGAATGCATCCTCCGCTTTTTCGCGCGGCAGGCCCAATCGTCCGAGCAGGTCCGGAGCAAGTATGTAGCCCTGCGCCGCAGTCCTGTAACGGCGCTCGATCATGTTTCGTCGGCGCCGCTGCCCCGCGCGCTCGAGGAAATGCGAGCGGGCCAGCTCGCGCACGTGGTAGTTCACTTTCTGGCGGGGAAGCCGCAGCCGCCGCGCCAGACCCGCAGCCGAATCGGGCTCGCGCAAGCTTTCGAGTATCCGCAGCCGCAGGGGATGCAGCAGCGCCGCGGCGCGGGGCACTTCGGAGACATAGTCCCAGGCGGGAGGGCTGGTGGGGCCGTGAATTGGCGGGCTCACAGGCGGATTCCACCACGGACGTAAATTTCTGTCAAGACAAATATTTTTTTCTATATGGCGGTCCACCTTCCGCGCGGGCCGTGCCTCCCTGGGATTCCCCCGGGATCCCCCCGGAAGTTGCATTTGCCCCGGCCCGCGCTTCCCGCTAAGATAAGTGTTCCGCACCATCCTGCGACTCGCCCGGATTCGGATGAAAAAATGGCCCCTACGGCCTGGCATTTTGCTTACGCAAGCAACATGAACCGCGCGCAGATGAAGTCGCGCGCCGGCGAAGTATTGGAGGAGCGCCGCGGGCGTTTGGAAAATTACGAGGTGGTCTTCAACAAAAAAGTCCGCGGCGGAACCGCCACCGCCAATATCCGGCCCGTCCCCGGAAAGGTGGTCGAAGGCGTGCTGTATAAAATCAACGAGTCGGCCTTGCGCAGCCTCGACCGCTTCGAAGGCGCGCCCGAGCATTACCGCCGCATTGAGGTGAACGTCGTCGATGCCAACGGCCAGCGTGTCCCGGCCCAAGCCTTCATTGCCAACAAAGTCGAAAAGGGCCTGCGGCCTGCGGCGCACTATCTGAAAACGATTCTCGAGGGCGCCGCCGAACACGCCCTGCCGCCCGACTATGTCGAGAGCTTGAAAGCCTCCGCCGCAGCGGGCTAGGAAGGATCCCTTGCATGCCGGTTGCACGGGAGCAGGAGCGCGGCATCCCGCGTTCGAATTTCCGCCAAAATTCGCTCCAGTCACCCCTTGCGCGAATCGCAAATGAGAGAGACAATCAGATTTTACCGACTTACGAAATTATCCCAAACAAGGACACCCCATGGCGACTACACCCGTTTCGCAAGTCTTGAGCCGCGGCGGCGCGTTTCTGATTGCACCGTGCACGCCGGATGATGTTTTCACGCCCGCCGATCTCTCCGACGATCAGCGCTTGATCGGCCAGACCGCCGAGGAATTCGTGCAAAAGGAAGTCGTGCCGCTGGTTCCCGAACTCGAGGCGCACAAGGAAGGCCTGATGGCGCAGCAATTGAAAAAAGCCGGCGAGATCGGCCTGCTCGGCGGCGCCATCCCGGAAGAATATGGCGGCGCGGGGCTCGATAAAGTCTCCGCCACGGTGCTCGCGGAAAAGCTTGCCGGTTACGCCTCGTTCGCCGTTTCGCACGGCGGCCACTCTGGCATCGGCACCATCCCCATCGTTTATTTCGGCACGGAACAGCAAAAGAAAAAGTTCCTGCCGAAAATCGCCACCGGCGAACTCCTCTCCTGTTATTGCCTCTCGGAGCCGCAAGCCGGCTCGGACTCGCTCGCCGCGCGCACCCGCGCCGTCCTTTCGCCCGATGGAAAGAGCTGGATTCTGAACGGGCAGAAGATGTGGATCACCAACGGCGGATTTGCCGATGTGTACGTCGTCTTTGCCAAAGTCGACGGCGAGAAATTTTCCTGCTTTATCGTGGAACGCGGAACCCCGGGTTTTTCGGCCGGCGCCGAAGAAAAAAAGATGGGCATCAAGGGCAGCTCGACGGTGCCGATCTTTTTCGAAAATGCCCACATCCCCAAAGAAAATCTGCTCCACGAAATCGGGCGCGGCCACATCGTCGCGTTCAACACTCTGAACGTCGGCCGCTTCACGCTCGGCGCTTATTGCCTCGGCGGCGCAAAAGACGTTTTGTCGGTTTCATCCAAATACTCGAAGGAGCGCACCGCCTTCGGAAAATCGCTCTGCGAATTCGGCCTGATCAAGGCGAAGCTGGGCGAGATGGCCATCCGCATCTTCGCGGTCGAATCGATGATTTATCGCTCGGCAGGCATGGTCACGGCCGCCACGGAGAACGCGGTCACCGCCGCCGATAAGACGCAGCAATCGATGCAGGTGCTCGAGGAGTACGCCATCGAGAGCTCCATCAGCAAAATCATGGGCAGTGAAACGGTGGACTTCTGCGTGGACGAAGGCGTGCAAATTTTCGGCGGCTACGGCTTCCACGAGGATTATCCCGTCGCGCGCCAGTACCGCGATAGCCGCATCAACCGCATTTTCGAAGGCACCAACGAAATCAACCGCATGCTCATCATCCAGATGCTGATGAAGCGCGCGATGGCCGGCGTGCTGCCTCTGATTCCTGCCGCCATGAAGCTTCAGGAAGAAGTGCTCGCGGGCCCTTCGATGGAAGAATCTGCTTCGGGTGCGTTTGCCGAAGAAGATCGCTCCCTCGCGCAAGCCAAGAAAATCTTTCTGCTGGGTGCGGGAACGGCCGTGCAGAAGTTCCGCGAGAAGCTGGCGGACCATCAGGAAATCGTCGCGGCCCTTTCCAATATCGCCATGGATGTGTACGCGATGGAGTCGTCGCTTCGGCGCGCGCAGAAAGCGGCCGCCTCGCGTGGCGCAGCCGCGGGCGTGATGGGCGAGGCAGCCCGGGCGTTCATCTACGACGCCATGGATCGCGTGGAGAAGGAAGCCCGCACGGCTCTGGCAGCCACTTCCGATGGCGATACGCTCGTCACGCAATTGGCCGTGCTGCGCCGCTTTGCCAAGCACGCTCCCGTCGACACGATTGCGATTCGCCGCCGCGTGGCCGACGCCGTCCTGACCCAGGATCGCTATCCGTTTGAAGGTCGCTAGGCGGCGGCAGAATTGAAGAGCCCTTCCCCGGCATGGGGCTGGATCCGGCCCCTTGCCACTCCCTATCTGCGCGGCTATCCGGCGGTCGCTGAAAACGTGGCAGTCTGCGCGGGTTTTGGTTTTTGCACCCCGATTCGGCAGGGCCTCCATCGCATACGAACGGTTCAGCTGAGGACGCAGCCGCCGCTGGATTTTTTGTGGGCTACCTGATTTCTCCGGCGCGATTCGAATTTCTTGCGACGCAACCCCCGAAGTGCCTCGCGTTCGTCTTTCTCTCCCCGCCCGGAGGGCCTCTGCACATTCGGCTCGTGCAGGAAAATGGCAGCCTGATCCGCAAGACGTTCGACTACATTCGCCTTTTGACCCACCGGCCGCCGCGGTTTGCTTTCCAGGACGCCGAACTCGCCGCGATGACGCGCCATCAATCCATGCGCGAATCGCCTATGGAGAAGTACGAACACTTCTCGCGCAATTTCTTCATCGAATCGCTCGCGTGGCTCGTTCGCAGCGGCATCGTCCGCAAACTGCTGGCGGAGAAATTTGCCGTGGGCGAAAGAAAAAGAAACAACGCGCAACGCAAGCCGAAATCCGGCGTCAAAAAGCGTCCGCTCGCAAAACATGTTCTGAACTAAAGACTTACCCTCTCCAGGGAAACTTTTTTCTCTTTTTTGAATTCCGCGCCATTCGGAAGTTTCGAGAGCCCTGAATTTTCAATAACTTACACATGTCTCCTTTGGGCCACTCCGTGCATCTATACAGGTGAGGGTGGATGGAGGAGATGAAGAACGTGTTGGCAAAAATGAAATTATACGCAACTGGAGTCGCCGAAAAAGCGAAGGTCCGCAGAGGGATGCTGTCGTTGGTCGCCGCTATTTTCATCTTCCAGCTTTATTTCGTTCGCGAACTGGCTGCGGCAGAGCTCATGTTCGGCTTGGTGTTCGCCTTCCTGCTCGTGCTGGGCGGGCTTGCCTATTTGATTGGCACAGTTGGCGAGCGCGGCCTGGGCTGGACCGAATCGGGAATCCGCGTCCTGGCCGATTCGGCGCGCCGCGGCTACACGAGCTTGGAAGAGATCACCAGAAAATCCTTCCGCGCTCCCCGCTCTGAATCCGCGCAATAACCGCTCCTGGCTGACCCGGCCGGCAGAAGGGGTCAGCCCAGGCATCTCCTCACTTTGAACCGATTGGAAATTCCTCCTTTCTCACTCCGTAAATTTGCCTCCGTAGCCCCTGAATAGGGAACCATCGCAAGCGGCGCGCCCGCGAAATAGGCGGCATCTGGTAAGATTTCTCCTTAGATTCAGGGCTTTTCGTTCCGGTGGAGCTGCCGTTGGTTTTCAACCGCAGAGAATTTCTCAAAGCGATTGCTGCGACGGGCGCCGCCGCAGCTTTTCCAGCGGTTTCGGCACTTGGTCGGGGCGACGCTCTGGCGGCTCCCAGCGAACCTCCTGGTTCCTTTGATTTTGTTTTCTTCACTGATACCCACATTGAGCCGGAGCTGGATGCAGCTCATGGCTGCAATCTGTGCTTCACTAAGATTGCCGCGCTCAAGCCGGAGTTCGCCATCATGGGCGGCGACCACGTGTTCGACGCGCTGGGCGTGAATCCGGCGCGTGCCGGAATGGTTTACGACCTGTATCGCAAAACGGAACAATTCCTCGAGATGCCTGTCCATCACACGATCGGAAACCACGATGTATTCGGCGTGTTGAAAAAAAGCGGGGTGCGCCCGGACGATCCGGCGTTCGGCAAGAAAATGTACGAAGACTGCATGGGTCGCACGTTCTACTCGTTCGATCACAAAGGCTACCATTTCGTCGTGCTCGATTCGATTCAGCCGACCGCGGACCGTATGTGGGAAGCTCGCGTGGATGCGCCGCAACTTCGCTGGCTCGCCGATGATTTGAAAAAGACCGGAACGGCCGTCCCAGTGATCGCCGTGATTCATTGCCCGCTCGTGACCGCCTTTGCCACCTACGCGCAGGTGATCACCGAAGGGCGCAAATACAACACGATGACCGTCGCGAATGCTCCCGAAGCGCTCGCGGCATTCGAGGGCTACAACGTGATTGCTGTTCTCCAGGGACACACACACGTGACCGAAGTCGTGAATTACAAGCAGACGAAATACATCACCAGCGGCGCGGTGTGCGGGAATTGGTGGCACGGGCCGCGCCTGGGGTGTCCCGAGGGATTCACGGTGGTCAGTCTGCGCGCCGGAGAGATTTCCACGCGGTACGAGACCTACGGCTTCCACTCCGTCGATGTCCGCGAGACGTTCTGAGGATCTGCAGCCGCGAAAGCCGCGATGGCATTCTGCCGGATCTCCACGGGGATTATCATTTGCATTCCCCCCTGCAACCTGCCATGGTGTTCGGGGAGGTTTCTGGATTGACGCGCGTCCCAAAAATCTGCAGGGAGAGAATCAGATCCCGCGGCCATGGTTTGAGTGGCACAGCCTTCCGGTTGAGCTCAGCCGGGCTCGAGTCACGCCACGCTCACGGGCCGCTACGGGATCCACCGCTTGAACTCCCGTTGTCGCTTGCTTACGCCATGCCGTCTTATGAGCCGGAGTGTTCGCGCAAGCGCACCCGAGCTTCTAATCCGTCCTCCAATTCTAATCGTCACTCAATTCGAGTAGAAATCCCTGTAACTCTATGAAAACAAAGGGTCGGAATCATTTCTAATCGTCACAAAAAGGGGGCTGAAATTGCGCAATAATGGCCTCGCGTCGGCACTCAAGTTTTCCGATGGATCTGCCTGCTTCACAAACCCCCGAATTAAAAACGGCATCCAACGATGGAGATTTCGTTGCACCGTTACACCTCATCATGGAAAAACGGCGGGCGCGACAAACTGGCACGAGAGGCAGGGGTTCAGGTAAGATAGATTGGTTTTTGGGGAGAAAAGTGGCCCTCACTCACATACAGGGGACGAATCACGGCGCGAAAACGCTGGTGCGCGTGCGCCCGCGCGGATTCTGTGCGGGCGTTGTGCGCGCGGTGGATATCGTCGAGCTGGCGCTGGAAGCCTACGGAAGGCCCGTGTATGTCCATCATGAAATCGTGCACAACCGGTACGTGGTGGACCAATTGCGGCGGCGCGGCGCGATTTTCGTCGAATCGATTGACGAGGTGCCCATTGGCGCGGTGCTCGTATTCAGCGCACACGGCGTGCCTCCGCGCGTGAGGCTGGAAGCCCAGGAGCGCCAACTGCGCGTGATCGATGCCACGTGTCCGCTCGTGACCAAAGTCCATCTCGAGGCGCTGAAGTTCGCCCGCGAAGGGCGCACCTTGATTTTGATCGGCCATCGCGATCATCAGGAAATTGTGGGGACGTCCGGTGAGGCACCGGACCAGACCGTCGTGGTCGGGAGCGTGGAGGAGGTGGATCAGCTGGAAGTGCCGGACGCGGAACGGCTGGCGTTCCTCACGCAAACCACTCTCTCGCTTTACGACACGCAGGAAATCGTGGCGCGGCTGCGGCAGAGATTTCCATCGATCGTGGGGCCGGCCTCGGATGATATCTGCTACGCGACGCAGAACCGGCAGGAAGCGGTGGAAGCGCTCACGCGCGAAGTCGATTTGATTTTGGTGGTGGGCTCGGCGAACAGCTCGAACTCGAACCGTTTGGTCGAGGTAGCCAATCGTGCGGGCGTAGCGTCGCGGCTGATTGAAGACGCGAATGACATCGACGCTTCGTGGCTCGAAGGCGTGCGGAATCTAGGGCTCACCGCAGGCGCTTCGGCGCCCGAAGTTTTGGTCGAGCAGGTGAGCCAGCGTCTTTCGAGCCTGGGTTTCACCAATCAGCGCGATCTCGATTTGATTCGCGAAGACGTGCGCTTCACGCTTCCGCCGGAGCTGGCAGCACGCCAGAGCGGAGCGGCGCGTTAAAAGACCGGGCCCAATGAATGGGAGCAACACCAAGGAGCTGATGCGTGGCGGTGAAAATAGTCCGCCAGCCCAATAAGATTGCCCTCTTAGGCGCGCCGACGAGCGCGGCGGCGATGTCACTCGGGCACGAAGGTGCACCCGCAGCTTTGCGGGCGGCGGGATTGATTGACCGGCTCCGCTCGATCGCCTACGAAGTTGCCGACCTCGGCGACGACGCCCCCCAGCTTTTTCAGCCGGACGAAGAAAGCCCCAGAGCGCGAAATCTTCCGCGCATCCTTGCCGTGCTCGAGTCTCTAAAACCACGAGTCGAACAGGCGGTGAAGTCGTGCTCGCTGCCGCTGATTCTGAGCGGTGATTGTTCGATTGCGCTGGCCACGGTCGCCGGCGCCCGCCGCTATTTCCGCAATGTCGGGATGATCTACGTGGATCGCGACGCGGACTTGAACACTCCCGCTACATCTCCCTCTGGCTGCGTGGATGGAATGGTGGTGTCGCACTTGAACGGACGCGGCGCGGCGGAACTGGTGCGATTCTGGGGGGAGCCGCCGCTGGTGCGCGAACCGGACCTGGCCCTGTTTGGGGTCGCGCGGCTTGATCCCCCGGAGGAAGAAGTTCTCGCGCGGTCGCCGGTGCGAAGGTACCTGGCGGCTGATATTTTGAGCAAGGGCGTCGAAGAATCGGCGCTGGAAGCCGTGGAACGCATTCACGGCAATTCCTATGAATTTGTTCTGCACTTCGATGTGGATGTGATCTCCGATTTCGCGGCGACAAATTATCCGGGTTCCGGCGGACTGGGTCTCGCGGAGGTTCGCGAGGCGCTGATTGTTTTTGCTCGGCAAAAGCACCTCGCGGCGATCGAGGTGACTGCTTACAATCCGGCGAAAGATGCTGATGGCAGCGGCGCAAGACTGATCATCGATTTGCTCGCCGAAGTGCTGCAGAAGAGGCTCGAGAACTTTGCGGCTGCGGCCGCTGCTGAACCATTGCCTGTCCATGCCGCTGCTGCGGGAGCGGCACACACAACTTCGCCAGACCAGGCTGAGGCGCCGGCGGATGCAACCATTGCAACGGCACTGCCCGCTCCGTCGCCCGACCACGCGTGGTCTTCCGACTCGCTCGAGGAGCAAGCCGAGGCCGAAACTTCCGACGGCAGCCCGGAATCCCAGGAATCCTCAGGCACCGAGCAGGAGTCTCAATCCTAGCCGGCTTTCTCCCTCTGGCCCTTTCCCATGGCTCCTTTCCTACTGCACCGATGAGGCGTCTCCCCGAAGTGATCGTGTTTGATGTGGACGGAGTGCTGGTAGATACGCGGGGATCGTTTCAGCGGACCACCCTGGAGGTCGTGCAATCGTTCACCGGCAAGCGCGTCACCTTCGGCGAGCTTCATCGATGGAAAAACCGCCCCGGATACAATGACGATTGGAAACTTTCACATGCTTGGGTGCGTGCGCTCGGAGGAGATTTCGAATTCGAAGAAGTGAAAAGGAAATTCCAGGAGATCTATTGGGGCCGGGAGAACAAAGGCAACGTCCGGCTGGAAAAATGGCTGCTGCCGCGCGCGAGCCTCGGCCGCCTCGCAAAATATGCAGAGCTCGCGATTTTCACCGGACGCATCCATCGGGAGCTGGATTACACGCTCGACCGCTGGAAGGTGCGCGAATTCTTCCAATACGTCATCACGGTCGAAGAAATCGAGCGGCCCAAACCGCATCCGGAGGGCCTTCTGAAGATTCTGGGAAGCCGTGACGCGGCCGCGGGAATTTACGTGGGAGATAACGTCGACGATGCGCTGGCCGCAAGGTCCGCAGGAATCGATTTTGTGGGGGTGCTCCGGCGGAGCAGCCAGGAGCGACGGTTGCGTGGTACTCGACTGCGCCGGCTCGGAGCTAAGGTTATCCTCGGCGAAGTCAGTGAGTTAGAGGCATGGTTGAAAAGACGCTGAGAGAATTCCCGGAGTGCCAGGACCTTTTTCTCACCCGCGGCTTAGGCCAACCCGGTAGTACCAAAAAGGACACCAGTACCATTGTTCGGAGCCGCCCTGACCCCTCATATTTGCATATTGCGGCGGGTAATCCGCCCTCAGCCTTGGCCACAAACGCCAATTCGCGTACCGCTGCTGCACGCGCCTTTGTCCGCAGCTTGAACATCCTGCTGAAATTCGCCCGCATGTATGATTTCGGCCATCCGCGGACCGCGAAACAATATGAAACCGCGTGGAGCGAATTGCACGCAGCGCTCGGAGCTGATAACGAAGCCGGACTTCTTCTGGCCGTGTCGGGTGATCAGCTCCTGCTCGACGGCATTCCGCTAGAATCTGCCGCTGCCGAGAAAAGCTTTGCCCGCATGCTCTCCGCCGCCGGCATCGCCAGCATTCACTTCTCGCCGAAAGTAACGCAAGCGAGCCTTGCACGATTTGCGCGCGGCTTCCCGACCGGCACCGGCACAAAGCCCGCGCAACTCGTGGAGCAATTGAAGGCGGCGCTCCAGGGCGATCCACATATTCATGTGAACGAGGTTTGTTTCGTCCCTGCTGATTCCGCGGTGGCCAAATCTTCTGTCGCCGCGCACATCACAGCCCGCACGCTGGGAATGGATTCCGAAGCTGCCAATGAGCTTTTCAACGATCCCGAAAAACTCCTGCAATTGATCGTGGCCGCCGAAGGAAGCAAGGGCGGGCCTGGCACCGGACCGGGCTCCGGCCCGGGCGGCGGCGGGTCGGGCGGCGGCGGGTCGGGCGGCGGCTCCGGCAATGGTCCTAGAGGCGAAGGTCCCGGTGGCGGCGGCTCCGGCGTGAGTGGTCCGGTGTCCGCGGTGCATGGCGGCCCGGGTGGTCCAGGCGGGAGCGGCGGAGGAACGGCCGGGACATGGAACATTGTTGGCGGCAGCGGCGGCGGTGCGCCGCTTGACCCGAACGCTGGCGGCTTCTGGCTGGATAACTCCGCACCCGGCGAATCCGGCGGAGGCTCGGCGGGTTCAGGAAGTGGCGTCGCCGGGGGCGCGGTTGCGAGCGGTGTGCCTGTGACCGGTGCTCCCATCGCAAGCGGACCTGCGGGTCCAGGTGGCGCCGGGACCGGCAGCGGCGACGGTGCGGATCCAGGAACGTGGAACATCATAGGCGGAAGCGGTGGCGGAGCTCCGCTCGACCCGAACGCAGGTGGATTCTGGTTTAGCAAAGGCGATTCTAGTGGCGCTCCGACGGGACCCGGCGGACCCCACCCCGGCGTGGCGGGCGGCCCGGTGGGCGGCCCAGCCGTTGGTCACGGTGGAACAGGCGCAGGCGGCGGAGCCGGCTCGGGCTCTGGGGGCTCGCGCTGGGGAACCCCTGGAGGTGTCGGTGGTGATGCAGCTCCCCCCGGCCGATGGGCCAACGCAACCGCAGGGATTCGAGCCAGCCGTTCGGCGCGCACAGCCTCCGGCCAAGGCTCGATGGCAGTCGAGACCGGCCTGATGACGATTCAAGAGGATGAGCTGCAAGGAATCCTCCAGGTTTTAGCTCAGATTGCGCGAACCAGTGACACAACCAAAAACAAGTTGGACCCGACTGCATTCCAATCGCGGCTCTCCACACTGCCCCGGCGCGCTCGTTTCACCGTCAGCCAGGCGCTTTCGGCGTTGGCTGCGCAGGTTCCCTCGGAAACTTCCGACCGTCCGACACTTTTGAAACTCGCCGAACACATCGCCATCCGGTTTGCGCTCGAAAGCTATGAGCGCGGCGATATCGAGGTGAATTCGGTGCGGCAGGTGCTCGACGAAATGAGCCAGGAGCTCGACGGCCTTCGCAAAGTCCTCGGCGTGTATGAAGAACAAATGACCCGCGCGGGAATCGCCATGCAATCGCCGGTGGATATCCTCGCCCAACAATTCTGGGAGCAGGTAACCGAAGAAAAGAAAAAGGCGGTGCTGGAATCGGCGGACGCCTGGTGCGTTCCCCCGGCTAAAACCCGCGAATACATTGATGTGCTCGTGAGCCGCGGAGAGACGGAAGCGGCGGAAAACATTCTGCGGAATTACGCCTCCTGCATCACGGACAAAGTGAACGACCACCGGCGGCAGGCGGCCATGGGCCTCGCGGAACTCGCACCCGCTTACGCCAAGTGCGACGATAAGCTGCTGATTGAGACGATCCGGCAGGTGGGCGTGCAGCTTGCTGAAGAGCAGGATTCGCAGATGCAGAGCATGATGGGCGCGGCCTTCGTTCGGCTCACGGAGGAGGCGGCAAAAAAACGCTCCTACGCGGCAATCCAGCGCTCGGTCGAGTTGTTGGATTATGTCGATACCGAGCGGCCGGGCCTGGGCAAAAACCTGCGGCCGAGAATTGCAATCGAGAGCCGGCTTCCCGAATTCATTGAAGAGGCTCTCAAGACCGGCGAAGTGCCGAACGGCCTGAAGGACCTCCTCCGCCGCATGCCCGCGCCTGCGGCCGAGCACCTCGCCGTGCGGTTCAGCCGCTCGGGTTTTCGCGAAGACTGCGAACTGCTGCTTTCGATGATGAACGTGCTTGGGCCGGAAGGCTTGGAGCATCTGCGGCAGCGGCTTCAGAGCGGCAATCCGAATCACGCGATCGACGCCATCGGAATTCTCACACGGCTGGATCTGGAAAGGTTGAGCCAGTCCCTCCCCGACCGGCTCCGCGATTGGAAACGGACCTCGCATGACCGCGTGGTGCGCCAGATCGCGTCGAGTGGCGCTCCGGAACGCGGGCGCCTTCTGCTGGAGATGTTCGATTACCTGGACGCCTTGATTCGGCCGCTCGCCGTGGACGAAATCGGCATGAGCTGCGAAAAGACCGCCGATATGCGCTTGCTGCGAATCGCCGAAGGGGATCTGCCGCAGGATGCCAGCGAATACCTTCGCCTGAAGGCGATCGAAGCGCTCGGGCGGCTGCGCACATTAGCCGCCGAAGCCGTTCTGCGAAAAATTGCCGAGACGCGCAAGACGTTCCGCTGGGCGCATCCAAGCGAGCTGCGCTTGGTAGCCGCTCAGGCCATGGAAAAAATCGACCCCGATTGGGTGCGCAATTTCGTCCCGCGCAGCGGCCTGAGCGTGGCGGAGTTTTCGATTGAACCGCTGGATCCGGATCCCGAGTCCTCGGCCATTCGCCAGCGGCGCTATCCGCGCTTGCGGCTCGAGTTCCCCGTGCCAGCGACCACTACAAATCTGAAGGAAAATTGCACCGTTCAAATTCCCGAGATGACTCTGGGCGGCGGCGTGGCCGTTTGCGAGCAGAGCTTGCACCCGGGCAGCATCGTGGGCTTGCGGTTGAACGCAACGCCAAAAACCGTAAAGGCGCAGACAATCGTGCGCGACGCGAACACTCAGGCGCGCGCCTTTGAAGTAGTGGATATCGATCTGGAAGAGCGCGCGAAACTGCGCAAGCTGCTTGTCCAGCTTGGAAACGCCCAAAAGCAAACCACGCCGAAAGAACGCAGCCGCCGCGGCACCCGCACCATCCTTTCGACTCCCACCTCTGAGCAGAAGTAACGCGAAGATCGCACGGCATGTCGCAGCGTCTTCAAGTTCGCGCCTGATCGACGCGAGGCTTTTCATCGCCGAGTTGCAGACAACCTAGGGAGACCGCTACGACGGCAAGCAATCCGACGGTTAACGCGAACAGGATGAAAGCCGCCAAGGGGCTCAGGTGCCTTGCGATTTCGGCGAGGATCACGAGCGCAATTGTGATGGCATAGCAGGTGAGAGCGACCCTTTTGGTGGACCACCCCCGCCCCAGCAGGAGGTCGTATCCATGGCGTCTGTCTCCAAACAGAATGGACACGCGACTTTGGAGCCTCCGAATGACTGCGAACGCAAAATCGACAAGGGGCAAGGCTGCCAGCAAGATCGGGAACGGGAGCGAAGATGGCGGCGCTCCGCTCGCGCGATAAAAATCAAGCCCCAAGAACGCAACGCAGAAGCCGATCGCTGTGCTACCCGAGTCACCGAGAAAAATTTTCGCCGGCGGATAGTTGTACGCCAGAAATCCGCAAGCAACTCCCAGAAGGTTCCAGGCCCCTGCTGCGCCCAAGTCAGTGTGCTGGCTAACTGGAAGCACGGCGTATCCGGCGGCGATGGCCGCAGAGATGCCCGCCAAAATTCCGTCGGCTCCATCCAGGAAATTGCAGGCGTTCACAAAAACTGCCACGAAAAAACACGTGCCGGCCAGGCTGAGCAAAGCGTTCCCTGCGATGGGAATGCGCCAGCCCGCGTGCCAGAGGATCGCTCCTGCGGCGAGCTGCGACACGATTCGGACTTCAGGCGAGAGGCCGAGCAAGTCATCGAGCAATCCCGTAACACATGTCAAAAATAGCCCCAGCAGAAAAGGCCAAAGTGGAAAAACGCCGTGCCTGGACCCCAAGCCCAAACTCACTGTGAGCGCGGCCACAACGGCAACTCCGCCGAGATGCGGGATCGGCTTTGCGTGAACCTTGAGGGGCCCGGGGAAATCATAAAGGCGAAACTTATCGCACAGGCGCTTGACGACCGGCGTCAGCAGGAGCGATAGGGCAAGGGCAACACCGCCGCTCTGCCATCCCGTCAGATTCATCCGATCACCTTGTGAACCAACCGGCGTACATGGCGGGGACGCAAGCGGGCTGCCTTGCGCACGAGGCCGCGAATGCCATCCTCGCGAAACGCTCTGCCGACGTCCCGGCAGTAGAGCTGCACGAGTCCTTTGGAAACATCCTCATAGAACCGCTGTTCGTAGGATCCCTCAGAGACTTCGGCAGAAAGTTGCTCGAACCGTTCGAGAATTTTGTCGCTTGCTTCCGCGGACGGAATCGCACCGAATCCATTCTCGTCCAGCAGCACGGCCCTTACTTCTATACGCACCAAATCACCGCGGGAATTCAGGCCGGCTACTACCACCAGGCCTTCTCTTTCAAGCGGGCCGGGAACATAGCCGGAAACGATGCTGCCGAGCCCGTAGAAACAAAAGCTTGGCCGCTGTTCGATTCCCTCCAATTGCTGGTAGCCAGCGATGCGATGAGAGTGGGAGGCCGCGACGACGTTGAGTTCGCATTTCACGAGCAGGTCCAAGAGGCGGAGATCTTCCGGATCAGGCCGATTCGTCCGGAGACACCCGCAATGCAACAGAGCAATGCAGAAGCGCGCGCCTTCTTTCTTCATGTGGTCAACGGCGTGCCGCGCGCGATCCCGAATGGCCGGTTCAACACCCGCTCGGGAACGGGTTGCCAAATCGGAGGCGGCCTTTGCCGCCGCCCAAAATCCGACACGAACATCGCCGGGACCTTGCCAGACAAACACTTCTGGCGTCCCGTTTAATGAGCGGCCTGCCCCCAGGGGACACAGACCTCGCCGCAAAATTGCCTCACGGGTCCTGATGACTCCTGCCGCGCCGAAATCAAGACTGTGGTTATTGGCGATGGAGACAGGGCGGCATTTGACCGGCTCAAGATAATCGAGAGCCGCCACCGGCGCCGAAACGATCTCTCCAATGCCGGTGAGGCGGCGAGGCTTCAGGCCCTCCACATCCACCGGCGATTCGAGGTTTGCAAAGGAAACATCCACGTCGCCGAAGTAGCCGCCCAAGTTTTCTGCCATCTCACGCCAGCCCAACCCAGCCGGAAATTCGAGCGCGCCCGCCGGCAAGAAATCGCCGACGACAGCGATTCGTGCAGCGATGGGAGCGTGATCCGGCGCTTCCCATAAAACGAGTCCGCATGGACTGGGATCTGGCCGCTCAGGAATCATGCGGGCAACCTGGCCAGAATCCAGCCGAGCAGCCGCCGGCGCAGCGGGTGTACCCACATAAAAATCGAAACCGTGAGGATTAGCACGACAGAGATTCCGCAAACGGCAGCAAGTGAAACGCGCGAATGGGAGACCGATGCGTGCAACAGCGGCAATAATAGCGCCGCCCCCGCAAAGCTGGAAAGCAAGACCCCGCCCGTTTCTTTCGGAAACAACACGCGAAACGACTCGCGATTCTCCCGATGGTACGAAACCACGATGAGAGCATATCCAAGCGCGAGCGAAGCGGCCGAAACGGCCACGACCGCAGTGCTCCCGAAATATTTTCCGCACAGGAAACCGAGCGGCAGATTAAGAATCGCAGTCACGCCGCAGCCGATGGAAACCCAACGAAGCGCACCCATGCCCAGGTCCATCACGTAGGCGGGGTTGCTGAGCACATTGACCAGCCAGCCCGCTGCAAGCAGGACGACGAATGCAACGAAAGCAAGTTCATATCGCCCCAACCAAATCCACGAAACGATCGGGCTTGCAGCCACTACAAATGCGAACGTGGGCGCCGCGAGAAAAAGGAGCAGCCGGTAGGAATCCCGGTACACGCGAGGAAGGGAAGCGGGATCGCTTTCCTGAAGATGGGCGACGCTGGGCACGAGCACTTGATTGGCCTGCACGATCAGCTCCCGGAACGATACCACCCATCGCGAGGCCAGATCGTAAATGCCCGTCATCGCGGGTCCACCGAATTTCGCGAGCAGCGCCTTCGTCACCGGTTCGCGCATTGCCTGGCTGCCGGTGATGATTTGAAACTTGAGGCCGTAGGCGGCCAGCTCGCGGAAATGCGCGCGGCTCCAGCGGCGGGGCACGCCGGGCAACTGCGGAATCTGGCGATGAAGCAGCATCCAAGTGGCGACCAGACAAGCCCCGGCCTGCGCCACTTGCGAATAGGCCAGTCCGAGGATGCCGAAGCGCGGAACTGCGGCATAAGCCAGCAGCAGATAGAGGATCGAGCTGCCGAGCAGCACGTAATTGCGATGCGTGATGAGTTGGTGCCCATCGAGACCCGCCTGCAAGATGCTCCCCAGCAAATTCAGAAAGAGGGACAAAAGCGCGTAAGGAAGAATCGCAACCGCTTCCGCGACGTATGGATGCGGGAGCAAAAGCGCCAAAATCCATTTGGCCGCTGGATAGAGGCACGCTGAGAGTACGATCAACGGTCCGCCCAGCGAGAGCAGCGCGGTCTCCACGAGCAGCGCGACCTCACCGAGCCGTTCGGCCGCCACATTTTTGGCGATGTATTTCACCACGCTGGTCGCGAATCCCTGATTGGCGAGAGTCACCACCGAGGTCGTGGCGAGAACCAGCGACCAGATGCCGACTCGCTCGATCCCCAGAGCGTGAACCAGGAATCGAAACAGGAAAAACAGCACCACGGCCGAGCCAAGCTCTTGCGCGACGGTCGTCAGTGCGTTCAGCAATATTTGGCGGCTTTTCATTTCAGCGCGCGATTCGAGCCGGCTGGGTCCAGCCCGTCAGCGACGGCTGGGCGCGCGCGGACCGGCGTCCACTGCCCGGACGTGCGGCCCACCAGGCACTTGAGTGATCCCAGAAGCGCGGCAAAATTCACGAGGCAGAAACTCATCGGCACCGACCATGGAAAGACCAGCCGGCGCCCATTTGCGCGGGCAAATCCAGCCAGCGCGAGCGCGTAAAACGCAGCTTGCAGCGCAAACCACACCCGGAAAAACGGTCGCTGCATCAGGAATGCAGAGGCGGCGAATAGTCCCGCAAGAAAATAGGGAATGTGCCAGCGCAGGAGCTTATGCGACCACAGACTGACCGCGAGCCCTCGATGCCTCAGAGGATCGAGCAGGCACGCATTTGCAAGCAACGCTCGAAAGTCCTTGCTGATGATGCGGACCTTCAGCCGCAGCATCGATTCTGCCCGGTTCTGTGGGAGGCATGTATAAGCGACCGCCTCTGGCTCGAGGACGTTGCGCCAGCCCAGCCTCGCGACGTGTAGCGGCAAAGCGAAGTCGTCGCCCACGTTCGGATCGAGAGCCCGCCACAGCGAGCGCCGCATGGCAAAGAGAGACCCGGAAGCCATGGCAAGCACGCCGTGCTCGCTCTCCTGCCGGCGAAGCCAGGTCTCGTAGCGCAGATAGAGACATTCGTTTTCGGTGATTTGTGTCTCCGGCTCGTTCACGTAGGCGGGGCGCGCCGTCACCAAGCCAACCTGCGGATCGGAGAAGTTTTCAATCATCTGGCTGAGCGCCTCGGAATCGAAAAGGCAATCCGCATCCGTGAACACGAGAATCTCACCGGAAGACGCAGCCGCGAGCCCGTTCTGGATGGCGCTCTTGCCTTGCTGCTCAGGGAAGGAGATGAGTCCCACGCCCTCGGCGGCATAAGGACGAACAATTGCCTCCGTGCGATCGGAGGAGCCGTCGCTGCCGATGAGGATCTCGACGCGGTCGCGAGGATAATTGCAGGCAAGCAGATTCTTGAGCTTCGCCTCGATCACCGATTCCTCATTGTGCGCCGCAACGAGGATGCTGACCGTTTGCGTGGCGCTCCCTCGATCGACTGCCTTGCGCCTTCCGAAGGCGCCGAGGCGGAGCAGAACGGGGTACCCGATGTACACGTATAGAACGACGGCCAGACACAGCCAGAAAATAATCGTCATGGCTTGCACATCCATCTCATGTAACTGCTGCCTCCACTGCCTCGCGTTTTGAAGCGCTCGATCCTCCCAAATCGTCGTAGCTGATCAACTGAATTCCGCGCCGCTCGATGACGCGGCGCAAATCCGGCGAAGCGAGCCAGTGCAATTCGGCTTCGCGCTGGAGATGAATCGGATCGGCTTCGGAGAACCCGGACTCGAAGAATCCGGGATGGCACGTAAACTCGAAGGTGCCCTGTGGCAGGCGTTCGATCGTGGCTTTCCATGTGTCACCAAGCCGTTCGAGGTCCCCCCGCTCACCCGGCAGAAACGAAACACGGCTCTCCGGAGAGTCAAATCCGCGAAAGATTGTCCGTTGGAGCGTGCCGCGGTACATCTGCACCAGCACGCGCCGCGAGAGAGAGCCTTCGTGCGGCCCACCGAACTGTCTCCAATTTTTCTTGCGCGGCCAGCACGCGCACCGCGAGGCCCGAACGCAAGCGATTCCCTCGGCCCGAATCGCGCGGGCAAAAGGGAGCGCGGCGCCGGGGTATATATGCGTGTGCTGGTGCGAGTCCGCATGCGAAGGTTGAAAACCGCGGCTCTTCATTCGCTGAATCTGGGCGCGCCATTCCATTTCGATCTCTCGCCCGCTGGCCTCGAACATCCAGAGCTTGCGCCTCATCGCTCCCGGCGGATGAAACGAGCCGTCCGCGTCCACGAGGCTCGGGACCTGCTCCGGCGGCAGGACCGGTTTCCCGGCGCAGAGATTCAGATGAATCCCCACGCCGAGATTGGGAGCGCGCGACGCCACTTCAAATGCGTATTCGGTCGCCGGCATATTCATCATCATCGAGGCGCTGGTGACGATTCCAAACCGGTGCGCAATCAACACGGCGTCGCAAATGCCGCGGCTCATGCCGAAGTCGTCCGCGTTCACGATGAGGCGCGTCTCGTTCATTGCGACACCTGGTTCAGAATCAGCGGATGTTTTCCTCCGGGCCGCGCGAGCGGCGCGGCTGCCAATTCCGCCGTCACTTGCATGCCGTCGCCGAGCAAGGCTTGGAGACGAGAGCGAACTTGCATCATTTCCTCGAACGCGTGGCCGTTTCCGGGCACAACGCGCACGATCACACGCTCCTTCCGGTCGTGTACGAATTGGCAGAACCGCATCGAGGAAGTTTCCTTCAAGAGCTGATTCAGCGCCCGCGGAGAAAAAAGGCGGCCATCGCCGCAGCGCAGGACGTCACTTTGCCGGGTAATCGTCGGGACAACCCGAGGAAAAGCCCGCCCGCACGCGCACGGCCCCGGTTCCTCCCAGCGCCCGCGGTCTCCGATGCGATACCGGACCAGAGGCATCGCATGGTTCAAGAAGCCGGTCCAGACAAAATCGCCCTCCTCTCCCGGGCGCGCAGGCTGGCCGTGCTCGTCGAGGATCTCGAGATAGCCGTATTCCGGTGCGAGATGCATTTGACCGTGTTCACATTCCTGAATCAGCCCGCAGTATTCCGTCATGCCGTAGCTATCGAAAACTCGAGATTGAAAGGCTGATTCGATTTTTTCGCGCGTGGCAGGATAGAGCGGCTCGCCCGTTGTAAAGACCACCCGCATCGGAATTGATTCGCCTCGAGCCAGGATGAAGTCGGCCAGGATGCCGAGCACGGAAGGGAACCCTTCGAGCACTTCGCCCTCATGCCGGCGAAGAAAATCGAGATAGGCAGAGGCAGTCTTCTCGGAGACATGAAAAATGCTCAGGAGTGCCTGGCGGTCGGGGCGGTTATGGACCCAAAACGGCGGCGTTTGCCGCCCGGCAGGCGCCACTTGCGCGCCAAAAAGCGTGACACGCGGCTCGCGCGGAGCAACGCCAGCCCAGGCCCATTGCCGCAGGAAGAAGGCCCAATTCCGGCGCGCCAGTTCCTCCGTGTAGGCGACCTTCAGGTTTGCGCCTGTCGTGCCCGTCGTTCCAGCGCGAATGCGGCGGTGGGCCGGGACCGCTCGGGAGAAAAAATCCTGCGGCCGCTCGCGAACGATTTCGCGTTCGAGGACGGGCAATCGCCGCAAATCTTCCGCGCGCTCAATTTCGATCGGGGGGTATCCGGCGTAGTAGGGAACGTCCCGGCGCGCCCGCTCGAATGTCTCGCGGATTCCCCATAGGAAGCATGCGGCAATTTCATCTTCTCCCCATCGCTCGTGGGCGCGAAGCTCCCGCAGGAACGCCTCCGCCGCTGGTGCATAGCGGATCCGGGCAAGGAACCAGCCGCGCGTGCTTGCGAGCAAATCGCGCGCCGGCGGCGGAACGCGGTTGTACAGGCCTTGCAGCCGGTTGATGTTCGCGCGGATGAGAGGTTCAAGCATGCGATGGACGCTCGCCTTTTCTTTCCTAAGTTGCAGCCGCAATGCGCCGGCAAAAGGCCGCAAGCTTGCGTGCTTCAAAGCTGTTATTGAGGCGCTGCTCGATGGCTGCGCGTCCGCGGCGCCCCATTCGAATGGCCGCCTCAGGATGATCCAGCAGCCAGCCAATCGAATGCGCCAGCGCGGCTGCGTCCTCCGGCTGAAATAAGAGACCCGCGAGTGAGTGCCGGAAAAATGGGCGGATTGGTGGAAGGTCGCTCGCGATCACGGGCAGCCCGCACGCCCAATACTCGAAGATCTTCACCGGGATGTTGAGACGAAACTTGGCCGTGTCTTGCAGCGGGCTGACTCCGATTCGCGCGCGGCTCAACGCCGCTGCCATTCGTTCGTGGCCGAGCCGGCCTTCGAGTACGACGCTGGATTCGAGACCGAGCGAGTGGATTCGGTCCAATAGATCCGATTCGGCGCGCTTGCTGTCGAAGTACCCGATTAGCAGGAGCCGGGGACGGCGGCCTTGCTCTGCCAGCAGCCGCAGCGCCTCGAGCAGGACGAATGTGCCCGCTCGTTCCGATAAGCCTCCGCGGTAGACAATATCGAACATTTTTGGCGCCGGGACCGGAGATGGGAAAAAATCAAGGTGGGGAAAATTGTAGAAGACGAGTTTCCTGCTTTTGCCGGCCTGCGCGAGCCGCCGCAGCGTAAGAGCATCCGCCGCAATCACCCCATCGAAACTGTGCGCGGCCAGATATTCAGCGGCTTTCATAACCCGCCCCGCAATTGGCCGAAAAGCTTTCGGGAGCGACCCGGCCGAAAGCGCCATCGACGGAAAATCCTCGTAGGCGTCATAAACAACTTTTTTGCGGAACACCCATTTGAGAAGAAACGCAACGGGCAGCAACTCAGGGTCCTGGAAGTGATAGACGTGAGCGGATTGGCGCAGAAGTTTACGTAGGAGCGTTGGAGCGGATAGAAAACGCAGCCATCGGCTTTTCCGCCACGGGACCGGGCAAAAATCGACGCCATCGCGCAGTCCGAATATTCCGGCAGGCGAAACGTACTTTACCTGGAACCCGCCCTCCGCCAGCGGGAGGCACTGCCTGTGAAACGTGCGGCTCTTGAGATCCCGGTGTGCCGTCGAGAAATGGCAGAGCGTAATCGGCTTGGCGGGTGCCGGATGCTGCGCTCCAGCCACGCTGGGGGGCATTTCCACGATCCGCCCGGGAGATGCAGCGCTCGGAATCGCGGCTTCCATTGTGTTTGCGGACGATTCTCTGCTCATGCAGGCACCGGCCGATTCGATTCGGCATGAAGTGCGCATTCAGACCGGGCGCGTGACCGCAACCCGCCAGCGACGAACACGAGGCTCACGAAGAGCCAGGTCGAGCGATCGGAATTGATGTCGCCTGTATTCACTGCGTTCACGATGCCGACCAGAAGCAGAGCGGCGGCCAGTTGAGCGAGTACGTGATGAGGCGAGTCCCTGTCCTCCAGCTGGCGGAGCGACTCTCGCAAAGCGCCGCCAAACAGAAGCAAGGCCAGCATTGCCGCGGGAATGCCGATTTCGCAGGCGATTTCGAGAAAAATATTGTGCGGCCAGTTGTAAACGCCTGCATTCGGCGAATAGAAACGGAAACCCTGGATGCCGGCGCCCAAGAGCGGGTGCTGCTGAAGAAGTTTCCAGCCGTGCTCCAGAAGTTCGCCGCGAAAACTGAGCAAAGCGGCCGTGCTGCGGCTCCCCGCCAAAGTGGCGAGGTAATCGAGCGAAGATGCCGGCACGTGGATAAAGGGAAGCGCCAGAATTCCAGCGGCCACCACAAAGGCGAGGTCGAGCAGCAACCTCCGATAGAAAAACAGGCTGACAAACAGCACCGCTGCCAGTGCGATTGCCGGGCCGCGCGATCCGGAACCGATCAAAGCGACGCCGGGAACAATCAGAAGCAGGTACGTAAAGATTCGCTGTGGAAACGAAAACCGCGGCACGACGGCGAACCAGATCAGCACGATCAGCGCGCAGGCGATGTGGCCCAGTCCGATCGTATTGTTGCTCGGCGTCGCGAGCCGCGCTTCCCCTCCCAGCTCCGTCAGCGAGTACGCACAGATCGCGTAGGCAGCGATCGCGAACCCGAAGAGGAATCGCTGCATCGCCCGGGGCGTTCCCAGAACAAAAAAGGGCGCCACGATTGCAATCGCCGTCACGGTGAGGAATCGCCCCAGCTTTTCGAGGCCCGCCTCAAACACGGGCGTATATGCCAGGCTTACGGTCATGAGCAGCGCGAGCGCCAGAAGGAGGAAATAAATCGCCGGCATCGCCACGATGCGCTTTCCGCGCAAAAAATTCAGCGCAATGCCGAAGATCAAAATCACCGCCAGCACGAGCGTCAAATCCACTGGAACAAGGGAAGCGACCCGGTCGTCGCCCTTCACGTCGCCAATCACGACGTAGACCGCCAACGCTAATTCGGGGAATGCTAATAGAACGATGAGGGCCAGGACACCCCCCACAGCGAGCAGGAGCGCGCGCGGATTTCCATCGAACCAGAAAAGCGCGGCGCCGGCCGCGAGTGACGCAGCAAAAACTCCCGCATAAATGGGTGAAACCAGTCTCGCCCCCGGCAACCCTCGAATCCCCGCGGCGGATGCCATCTAAAAAGCCCTCCGCGGGAGAAACAAAATGTCTTCCACTTGGTCGATTTCTGAAAGGTCGGCTGGGGTCGAGCCGTCGATCAAATCGAACGCTCCGTAGCCGTAATCGGACATGTAATCGGCGAGATCCGTCGGCCGCTTACCCGTCAATGGATACGCGCGCGGCGCGATCTCGCAGATAATCGCAGGCAGACGCTCGGTGCGTTCAAAAAAGCCTTGCAGGCCGCGAAGCGCCGGGAATTCGTACCCCTCGGCGTCGATTTTGATGAGCGCCACGCGTTCGAGCCCGCGCTGTTCGATGTAACTGTCGAGTCGCGCTACCGGAACCTCCAGGCTCGACGTGATTTCCATTGCGGGCTGATAGGCGGGCACCATCGTGTTCTGGCCGGCCTCGCGCGTGATGTAGATTCGGCATCGGCCTGCCTTTTCCCCTGCCGCGCAAGCGTTCGGCACGATTCTGTGCCCGGGATTCAATTCCGCAAGACGCTTCAGCCTCTCGAAATAGGGCGGCGCGGGCTCGAAGCAATGAACCTGGCCGCCGCAGCCGACAAGTCCCGCACCGATCGCGGAGAGATAACCGATGCTCGCGCCGACATCGATGAAAATGTCTCCGCGTTTCAGGAATCGCCTCATAGCCTCAATCACGAGGGGCGCGTACGAACCGAAATACATCGGGGCGGTGCCGCGGTAGCGTTCGAGTGTGTACTCGAACACGACTCCATTGATGCGCTTCGACGCCGGAAGCCGTGGCAATCTCCGCGCGGTGTTGAGCTTTGCGAACATCACGCGCCCGAAAAGCCCCGGCCGCTTCACCAGAAGCGTTGCGGCGCGCGACGCTGCGCTGCCAAGATGCATCTCACGCCTCCTGTCCTTTTAATCGGATTGCGCCATCGCCAGCGCCGGCTCTTCCACAAGCGTCGCGTGCGCGAAAAGCCGCTGAAGTTCCGTCAGCTTCTCGAAATCGGATTTGCGCATGCGGTTTTCACGCTCATCCCGCGCGACGCCGTCTTTATATCCGTGCAGATCGAGCTTGATCGCGGTTCGCGGCTGATTCCGCGGATCGCCCGGCCGCGCCCAGGCAGGCCCTTTGTGGATGCCGTTCCCATGAATTGCAGCAACGCTTCCGCGCGGCGTTCGCAAAGTGGCCCATGCATTGCGCGGATACACGCGCTCGACTTCTTCGTCGCTCAGGCGGCCGTCATTCGAGGGAATGCCCAGATCGCGCGAGAGGCGCGGACGGCAGGAGCGCACGTCATAACGATTCGATCCGGGGATGTAAACGAGCGGGCCGTGGGCGTCGTCAATGTCTACGAGATAAATAAAAATTTGGAGTGAGTCCGCCTCGTCGTTGTCCTTGTGGAAGTTGCTCGAATGCAGCGCGCGTTCCTGAGGGAAGTCGCGGACTACGGTCACCCCATACAGCGGGGGGATACATCCCAGAAAGTTTGCGGCAATCTTCAGGATGCTTTCGTGGAACGCGATCTCGGCCAGCTCGGGAATCTGGACCAGGGGCTCCCGCAAGGCGATCATCTTTTCGCTTCGCGCCAAATCCTCGTAGGACAATCCCGCGAGACTCTCCCGCCGCCCGGATTGCACCGAATAAGCGCGCTGGCAATCAATTTGAAGGTCGCGGAACAACGCATCCGCCTGCCTGTAGACCCGGTCGATGTGCTGCGGGGGAATGAATCGCGGCACAAGGGAGTAGCCATGCCGGCGCAGCGATTCCACTTGCTCCGCTTCGAGACTATTCATCCCGAAAAGCCCGAAATTCTCCCGGTATTTCTGCCGTGCCGCCGCGCCTGCAATCCGCCGCGAGTAAGCCAGCCGCGCCTTGCAAATCGCGCTGTAGAGGTGCGGCTGCGTGCGGATCGTGCGCAGCCAGAAAGGTGAACGAGGATGCGATGGCCCATCCGGCTTTGGATTGCGAGAAACAGGTCCCAAGTGCTGAAAGCCCCTCGTTTTCGCGGCATCACTGTGCGGGGCCGGCGCCTCCTCGCGCCGCTTCTCGCGGGGCGTAAGAACGATGAACGACATAAACAGCCGCTCGCCCAGCGCCGCTCTGTAAACGCTCTTCAAAATCGGCAAAGCCATGGGAATCCGCACGCCCGCCTTTTTAACCAGATTTCGCACGCGGCTGCGGCCCATCTGTTGCCAGCGAGAGAAGCAAAACAGCTCGTCTTCGTACGGCGTTCGAATGCGCCGGGCGATTTGAAAGTCGTATTTCGCGCAAAGGAATTCGAGCGTGCCAATCCCGAGGAAATGGAGGTCATCGGGGATTCCCCAGTGCGCCTGGTTCCAGCGGCTCACGCTCCGCTTCATTTCTGTCGTGCGCAGAATCACTTTTCCGCCGGGGTTCAACAAATCGCGCAAGGAATCAAACAAGCGGTCGAAAGAGGGAATATGAGAGAAAACATTGATCATCGTGACGGCGTCGAATTTTCCCTCGCTTCGAAATTCCTCGAGCGGCGTTTGCCAGATCCGCCTGCCCGAAACATGCCGCGCGAATTCTGCGGCCTCCGGATTTAATTCGATGCCGGCGCAAAAAATCCCCGGCAGCGCGGACAGTTTCTCCAGCAAGTGGCCCGTGCCGCAGCCGACGTCCAGCACCGATCGAGCGCCCGCGCACTCTTCGGCGATCAGCGGAAAATGCCGGTCATAAAATAGCCGCTCGCCCTGGTACCGCTTTTCGCAATCCAGAATTCCGATCAGCGGGTTTTTGCCGGATACAACGCGCTCGTGCTGCAACTCCGCGCCCGGATACGGGTGAACGAAGAAGAGATCGCAAACATCACACACAAGGAGCTTGCAGCCGTTGTCGCTAAATGCCTCTCTCGATTCCGAAAGCCCGCACAGCGGACACACCGGCTCCGATTGCAGGCTCCTGTCCTCGGCCGGGATCACAACCGGGAGCGGGGCATTTGAAAGCTGCACCTGATTTTGTGTCGCCATGTCCGGCCCGGCTTTCAATCCGCAGCCTGATTGGCGCGGCTGTATTGAGCTGGCATGCGCTCCACACCGGGACGGCTCTCCGCCAGGAGTTCGCGCAAAGCGCCGCCGACTTCCATCACCTGGTCTTGCGTCATCGACGAGAAAAACGGCAGCGCCAGGCAGCGCTCGGCCGCCGCTTCCGTTTCCGGGAGCGCCGGGAGCGGTCCGGGCACGGTTTCCCGGAAATAAGGCTGCCGATGGATGGGCTGAAAATAGGCTTGGGACGCAATGCCGCGATCGCGCAATCCGGCCATCAAGTGATCGCGGTCGAGCTCCGTCCTTCCGCCCGCTAACTGAATCACATACGCAAACCAGCTTCGCCGCAAGCCGCCGGAATCCGGCGGTAACGCCACGTGCGGCAGTGTGGCGAGCGCCGTTGCATACCACTGCGCCACGCGGGCGCGCGCCGCGAGCAATTCCTCGATTCTTTCCAGTTGCGCCAACCCGAGAGCGCAGTGCAAGTCGCTGAGCCTGTAGTTGTAGCCCAGGCGGACATGGCGTATCCAACCGCCATCCTCATCCCGTCCTTGATTGCGCATGCTGCGGCAGAGCGCGGCGACGCGCGCATCATTGGTAGCCACCATGCCGCCCTCGGCGGTGGTCATCTGCTTATTCGGGTAGAAGGCAAAGGCCGCCGCATCGCCGAAGGTTCCCACGTGGCGTCCGCAGTGCTCGGCTCCAAGAGCTTCACACGCGTCTTCGATCACTCGCAGGTGGAACTCGCGAGCGACTTCGATGATCGGCGCCATTTCGCAGGGCATTCCGAACACATGAACCGGCAGAATCGCCCGAACGATGCGCCCCGTCCGCCGGTTCACCAGCCGGCGTCTTACGCGCTCCCACGTGCAATCTCTCGCAATCGTCTCGCGCAGCGCCACCGGATCGAGATTGAAGGTCCCGGGATCGATGTCCACGAACGACGGCAGCGCGCGCTCGTACAGCAGGCAATTCGAAGAAGCCACGAAGCTGAATGAGGTAGTGAGCACCTCATCGGCCGCGCCGATCCCCAGCGCTCTGACGCAGAGGTGCAGCGCGGATGTTCCGCTGTTGGTGGCCACCGCAAATCGCGTGCCGGCGTAGGCGGCGAATTCCCGCTCGAATTCTGCGAGCCGCGGGCCCAGGCTGAGCTGGCCTGATCGCAAGACGTGCGTCACATACTCGATTTCACGTTCGCCGATGTCGGGTTTCGAGAGCGGGATTTTCATGCTGCCCCCCAATTCACCGCGGCCGCGGCAACTTTCGCGGGTGCGGAGTCCACTAAGGTGCTGGTGCGCCGCCCTTTGAATCCCGGCGCGACCAATTGCAAGTAATCAAGCAACCCATCGTAATCCGCCCGCGCGAGGTACTCTTCCATCGCTCCGATTTTCGTGAGGATTCCCCGCGCCATCGGATTCTGCTGGCTGATCACGAGGATTCTTCCGGTTTCGGTTTGCACCGGCCGTTCCCACGCTTCCCACAATTCCTCCGCGATTTTTTCTCCTTCGCTTAACCCCGTGAATTCGATCGGAAGGTCGCGTTCGGGCTTGTGCCCCGCGAAGAGCGCCATCGTTTTCGCCAGCTCGTAGATGTTGATCGGCTCGTCCATGTCGAATACGAACGTTTCGCCTCCCTGGCCCAGCGCCGCCGCGCGCAGGATCAGGTGCACGGCCTCGCGCACCGTCATGAAGTAGCGCGTTGCGCGCGGGTCCGTCACGCGGATCGGACCACCTCGCTGAATCTGCTCCCAGAAAAGCCGCACCACGCTGCCGGTGCTCCCCGCCACATTCCCGAACCGCACGTTCATCATCCGTGTGCGCCGGTTGCGCGCCAGCTCCTGAATGCACAGCTCGGTAAGCTTCTTCGAAAGCCCCATGTAGTTCCGCGGATACACGGCTTTGTCTGTCGAGATATTCACGAACCGGCTGACGCCGAATTCGATGCACGCCTCGGCCAGGTTGCGGGTGCCGATCACGTTGTTGCGGATCGCTTCCTGCGGATGCGACTCGAGCAGACCGACGTGCTTGTGCGCGGCGGCGTGCAATACGATTTCCGGGCGTTCCTGCCGCAGGATTTCCCGCACGCGGTGAAGATCGAGCAGATCGACGAAGAGCGGCATGGTCCGCGCAGCGCCCAATTGCTCGCTCGCTTCCAGATGCGCGTAAAAAAGACTGTTCTCGGATTTATCCAGCAGCAGCAGCTTGCGCGGGCCCGCGGCCGCAATCTGGCGGCAAAGTTCCGAGCCGATGCTTCCTCCGGCGCCGGTGACGAGCACCGCTTTTCCGCCGACCACCGGCCGCGTCTGGTCCGCATCGACGCGAATTTCCTCTCGCGGCAGAAAATCTTCGATTCGCAGCCGGCGCAAATCCGTCCGCGACACTTTTCCATTCATCAGCTCGGCAAGCGAGGGCAGCGTGCGCACCGGAATGCACGTCCTCCGGCAAGCGTCCAAAATGTGGCGCATCTGTGACGATGTCGCGCTGGGTATGCAGATCAGAATCTCCTCGGCGCCCAATTCCGGCGCCACCCGGCCGAGTTCTGCAATCCCGCCCGCGACGGGCACGCCATAGATCGCGCGCCCCCATTTTTCGGGATCGTCGTCCACCACTGCCACGGGCCGGCAACCGGATCCAGCGTCCAGCGCGAGTTCCTTCACGAGCGATATCCCGGCGTCGCCCCCGCCGACGATCACCACGCGCTTCCCTCGCGTGCGCGACACGGCTTCGTGCGTTTTCACCAGGCGTGCGCCGAAGTGCAGGAGTCCCCAGTTGAATTGAACGAAAGCCCAGTCCAGGAGGAACACCACGAGGGGAATCTTGAGGTAGGGGAATTGCCAGCGCACGAAAGCGGCAAACAGCAGCGTGCTGAGGCTCGCGGCTTTCGCAATCGCCAAAAGGTCCGCGACGCTTCCGTACCGCAGCGACCGGCGATAGAGCCTCGCGCTCAACACGGCAGCAAGACGGAAGAGGATCAGCAAGCCTACAGTGCCGCCAAACGCTTCGCCCGCCCACTTAAATCCGCGCGTTTCCGCCAACGCGTACACCGCCAGGCCATAAGACAGCGCCGCCAGCAGCAGTTCCGCAGCCAGCACGAACGGCGAGCGATCCGCCTGCTGAGCCCATTTCCAGACCGTTGCCGCAATCCCTGTCTCTTCGCGCAACGACCCGAATCTTTGCCGAGTGGTTTGCCCAACCAAGAGGGTAGCCATCAGTTGACCCCATTTGCATCGTTTTGAATTTTGGAACGGCGCCCCAAGCCGCTGCATTCTCCCAAGTATTGAATCCTGGGTACAGTCTGGCGGCGTTCCTTGCCCGCGTGTGGCTTTGCCTCTCGGGTCCCACGGGCGGCCCCGGGGCGCGCCACTCGGTCTCTGTGCGGAGGGATTTCATCCCCCGCGAATCTCTTGTTTTGCAATGAAGGGCGTTTCTCTCGTGCCGCGGCCGCAGCAATATCAAAGGATTCTGTACACCGCGTCGGGAATCGGGAATGTCCGCTTGTTCAGGACAGCCCCGAGCACCGGAACCTTCGCGGCTTCCAGGTTTTCCTTCGCAATCCGAGCCGGCTCGCGCCGGGTGGAGTTCGATCCCACCACCAGGATCACCCCGTCCGTCATTTGCCCCAGCAAAATCGCGTCACCGTAGGAATGGATAGGAGGCGTGTCGATCAGGATGTGATCGAAATCCCCGCGCAATTCGGTGATGCGGGCGCGCAGCCGCGCCGGATGCAAAGCTCCGTTCGGCTCGCGTCCCGCGTTGCCGGCGGTGATCAGCCACAGGTTGCTTCCTGAAGCGCGCCGCGCAAACTCGTGCATCGGCCGGGAATCCTTGGCGGCATCGGCGAACCCGGCGCCATTGTCGAACCGGAAATATTCATGCAGCGAAGGCGACCTCAAGTTCGCATCCACAATGCAAACTGATCCGGCGCCTTGATCCGCCAGCACCTCCCCCGTGCGGGCGCACACCCACGTGCAGCCGTCCCCCGAATTCACACCACAGAAAGCCACTGCGCCCGGCGCCCGCGCCATTCCCGGCAGAATGAACACGCGCTGTACCAGATTCATCACCTCGTCGTCGGCTGTCGACCGGCCATTGCGGCGATGGGAGTGGCCGTTGGTGCGCGGCTTTGTCTTGGGAATCGTTTGAGGTGCAGGCGGAATGCCTTCGATTCTTTGCAAAATGTCGAAATTTCGGCTCATGGTGTTCCCTCGTGCCGGCCTGCAGCGGCCGGCTCAGACTCGGCCCCTGCTTTGCTGCCGGTCTCCCGGCGCAAGTCCATTGGGAAGCGAATTCGCTGGCCCGTTTCGATATGGTCGGGGTCGGCGATTTCAGGGTTGAGCGCCAGGGTTGCGGCCAGCGTTTCCGCGTCGAATCTTCCGAGATACTCGAGGCTCAGGTGCCGCAGCGTGTCTTCTCTCCCCACTGTGACTGTGAAGATTCGGCTGTGGGCCGGCGACTTGTGCGCGGCACTCGGACCCGCACTGCTGGTGTGTCGCGTTTGGTCCATGTCTGCCGAAGTGGCTTGTCTTTCCGCTTCGAAAACCAGTTGCGCCGCCGCCGCGGGGAGGGCCGGCGCCGGCGGCGCAATGGTTTTAGGCAGGACCGCTGCTTCCACTGTGGGCAGCAATTCGAGGGGCCGGGTACGCATCCCTCGACTCCAGGACATGCCGGAGGCGATCCCCAGCAGAAGGACAGCGGCGGCTGAAACGATGGCAGGTACGATGCTCGTCGCCCGCCGGCTTGTTCGTGCCGGCAGCATCGAGCTGAAGGGCACATTGAATGGGCTGAAAACCTGGTACGACCGTCTGCTTCCTGTTTCCAATTGCGTGGAGCGCACGAGCGATTCGAGCTCCAGGTCGGTCACCGCCTCGCGAACCATCTTCGAATCCACCTGCTTGGCGCCCGCCGCATAAGCCAGCGACATCGAATTGAAGCAGAGATTGTTGATGTTGCGCGGGATCCCGCGGCTATGCTCCGCAATCAGCAGCCGCGCGCCCACGGTGAAAAGCGGCGGCCCTGCATAGCCCGCTACCCACAGCCGATGATCGAGGTACGCGTTGGTTTCGTCCGGCGTGAAGGGCTCGAGCCGGATGATGGACGAAATTCGCTGCCGCAGTTGCGCGAGCGCCGGCCGCGCCAGCCGCTCGGCCAATTGCGGCTGCCCGGCGACGACGATCTGCATCAGCTTCATCCAGGGAGTCTCGAAATTGGAAAGCAGCCGGACGGACTCCAGAACCCTCTCGCTCAAGTTCTGCGCTTCATCGATCACCAGCACAAACGGCTGTTCCTTGCGCTGCTGTTCCAGAAGAATCTGATGGAGCGCCTCGTGCATCCCCGGCGCGTCCAGGGGCGCCGCTTCCACACCCAGATCCATCAACAAATGGCGCATCAACTCGTGCGAGTCGCAGTCTGTCTGGAACAGAAACGCTGTGCGCGCTTTGTTCCGCATCCCTTCGAGGTACTGAAAGAGCAGGGAAGTCTTGCCCATGCCGGGAGGCGCGATGAGCGCCAGAAATCCGCGGTTGTTTTCCGTCCCGTAGATGAGCGACGCCAGCGCCTCCCGGTGCTTGCCCCCCAGGTGCAAAAAGCGCGGATCGGGAGTGACCCCGAAGGGCTGCTCGATCAATCCGAAATGCTCGAGAAACATGTGCCCTCAGCCTTTCGTTTTTTCCGGAATGGACGCCAGCACTTTCACTTCGAGATAGCGGCCCAGTTCATCGGGAGTGCGGAACGACGGATCCATGCGGTCCACTGCATACGCCGCACCCATGCTCGCGGCTCCGGCTACGAAAAATCCCCCGATCAAAACCCACGCCAAGTGCAGCGTGGGCAGAGCGGGAACCGTGGCAGCCTCCGCGATCGACACATTCACGATGCGTTTTTGGTCCAGCGCGTCCGAGATGCGGGCCTCCTCGCGCTTCCGTAAATAGAGCAGGTAATTTTCTTCCGCGGTTTTGACGTTGCGGACGAGGTCGTCTTGCATCGTGCCCTTCGAGTCCAGCTCTTCGGCGGCTTTCTGGTATTGGCGCACCACGCGCGCCGTGGCCGCGGCCTGCGCTTCGAGCGCCGCGTGGTCGGCTTCCGCTTTCGCCAGCTCGGTGGTCATCCAGTCCTGCGCCGGCAGACGATCCGTCGTGATCTCCTGCGCGGGCGACTTTTCCGCCTGGGCGATGGCTTTTCTCGCCTCTTCGATTTGCCGCTCGACTGTCTGTACCGGTGGATACGCCGGCGCATACTTCATCAGCAATTCACTGCGCTTGAGCTCGAGCGAAAGCAGCGCGCTCTGGAGCTGCGCGGCGAGCTGCCAGTTGTCGAGCTTTTTCATTTGTGTCATCTGGCGTTCCGGAATCACGTTGGCCATTTGCCGGAGCGCATTGGCCCGCTCGCTGGCTTCCGAAGCTGCTGTCCGCGCCTGCTGGACTTCCGCTTCGAACTGGCTGAGCTGCTGCAGAATGAGTTGCTTCTGGGCGCTCGCGGAAACAATTCCGGTTTCACTGTTAAAGTTTGCGAGTTGTGTTTCCGCCGCCGCGAGTTCATTTTTGTAGCGCTCCGTTTCCGCGAAAAAAAAGGCGAATGTCCCAGGCGGGCGGTGCACTTCGGCGTGCTTGCGCAGATACGAATCCGCCAGCGCATGAAGAACGCGCGCGGACTCCGCCGGCTCGCGCGAGGTGTACGCCACGCGAATCAGCGTGGTCTTCTTCAGCGGATCGACTACCAGCCGCTCTTCCAGGTCCTGGACAGCGCGCGCCAGCCGTGTTTCCGATGTCGAAGGCGTTCGGCGAATCGCATCCGTCACGCGCCGCAACACGCGGTCCCAGCCGGATTTTTCCCGCGATTCGAGCCCGCACGCGATCACCACTTCTTCCAGCAGGTCGCGGCTTTTCAGCAGCTCCACTTCCGAGTTCAAATCTTCTTCGCTCACCAGCGGCGTGGGAGCTGCTATCAGCGTCTCCGGGTTCGGCGTTACGACGGGATCCACGCGCTCCCGATTGACCAGAATTTTCATCTCGGCTTCGTACTTCCGCGGCAGCAGCAGCATTCCCAGAATCGCCCCCAAAAAGATCCCGAAGAAAATCACTGTCGCAAGCCGCTTCTGCCGAAATACCGGCGCGACCGCGTCGCGCAAACTGACGCCGAGGTCCGCATTCCCCTCGCGGGGGCGAATCGCCAGCACATCCTTCTTTGATTCTTTTTCCATCTGGCCTCTAATCGTGAAGCTGGTAGTAGGCTCCCATCCCTGACGAAGGGATGAATTTCTTTACTTTCGAAATCGTGTTCTGCGGCACATACAACATGTCGCCGCTTCGAATCTCCACATCCTCATTTACATCGTGCCCTTGCAGGATTCGCTTCAAATTGAGCGGCGTCACTTGATACCAGTCGGTATTCATCCGCCGGAATAGAAGTACCTGCGAATGTTTCGAGGCGTCGTTCAATCCCCCCGCAATCGCCACGGCCTGCGTTGCCGTCGTGTATCCGCGCAGATCGAATTTCCCGGGCTTCTGCACCTCGCCGCTGACGATGAAATACGGCTTGTTGAAATCCTTGAGCTCGACCGTCACGAGCGGGTCGTGCAGGATGCCTGCGTACGCTGCGCCAATGGCTTTTTCTGCTTCTTCGGTGGTCATTCCCTGCAAGCGGATGCTTCCCGCGCCGGCGAGGCTCGCGAAACCGTCCGGCTGGATGCCGATCGTCTGATCGAACTCCGGAGTGAGCGGGAATGCTACGGTGATCACATCGCTCGCGCACAGCCGATATCTCGCGTCGCGCCGCTGAAGCGCGGGACGGTCGGGGTCGCTTCCTGCGGCAGATTCCTGCGCGGTGGCGACCGCATTCATTCGCGAGGGCCTCGCGCTCTGCTGCGCTTGAGCAGCGGTTCCGGCGAGCCAAAGCAGCGTCGCTGATAGCAATCCTATAGGCGCATTTTTCATTGCACTTTTCTCATGATGATCTCGAGCACGTTCTCTAATTGGCGCTCAGGGTCACTTCATGGTTCGCCACGGCGAACCCGGAAGCGATGCCGCTTACGGTTTCCTGTTTTTCATCCACTCGAACGACGCGCCCCTCCGCGTCCACGCGCAGGACGCACGCATCCCCTCCCAGCGCCGGAAGGAAAATGCTCATCGCCACTTGCGTGCCCGCTGGTGGAAAATCTTCCGTTTCGATGTAGGCGCCCTTTTGACTGATGTCGCGAGTTCGCCCGCGCCCCACTTTCTCGGCGCCGTCGTGCGCGCTCCATTGAAATACGACGCGCGCCTGCAACGCGTACCGCACGCTCACGCGCAGATTCACGCTGGCGGTTCTGGCCTGCGCATCGGCGACTCTCGTCGTTCGCGGCGCGGGTCTCGCTCTCAATTGTGTCGTCATGGAAACTCCGGGGGGCTGAAACCTACGCCTGGAGCGAAAGCTGCACAAGTGGCGCAAAGTTTTGCTTTGCGTGAGCTTTTAGTTTCCCTGCGATGCGATGCGCTCGGGCGCGCCTTTCGCTCCCACGGTCTTCGTGGCCGCGTCTCTGTACCCACTCCCGGCAAGAGGACAAATGTCTCTGGTCGGCGGCTAGGTATTTTTGTTTCTGGCGGAAAGAGAGGAATGTTTCTGGAGTTCCGCAACGACTAGTTCTCGAAAACGCCGCCTTCCAAGGAAAGCAGCGAGTCCGACGGAAGCGGCTTAATTCATGTCCCTTCAATCGGATACACACGTCGGCCCTTGCATCGCTGGGAGTCTCACTCGCCTGTTTCCTGGGGCAGCTTTGATCCGACACGTAGTGAAATCCTTGTGGATTGCCCTGTGAAATTTTTTCGGAATTCGATGACCTGGAATTCGAATCTTCGAGGGAAAGTTGTTGGACAAAGGGACGGACTTTCGCCCCCTTCGCTTCTTGAGCCTTTATTTTCTTTCAAATTGTTCTTGCATTTTTTTCGCGCGCGTCTAGAATCTGTCCACCCTTCCAGACTCCACAGCACCTCAGGAATATGATGAGGAACGGGCTGGCTTCTCGGAGTCTTGTCAACGTCCTGATCGCCGAAGCGAACCAAATGAATTGCCAGCTTGTGGCGAGTGCGTTCCGGCCCAGCCGCTATCGCGTGGCTGTGGTCGCGAGCGCCACCGAATCCATGCGCGCGCTCGCACTGCTCAAAGAAATCCAGCCGGATGTGGCGGTGATCAGCGCCCAGCTTAAGGAAGGACCGCTCGAGGGATATCGCGTGCTGCGCGAGCTCCGATTGCTCCACGCTCGAACGCGCGCGATCATGCTGCTCGAATCGCGCAGCCGGGAAACGGTCGTGGACGCTTTCCGTTTCGGCGCCCACGGCGTCATCTTCCGCGACGAGCCGCTCGAAACGCTCGCAAAATCCATCCACGCCGTCCACCAGGGACAGGTGTGGGCCAATAGCGAGCATCTCGGGTATCTTCTTGACGCGCTCACGCACGCGTTGCCGCTTCGTGTCCAGGACGCGCGCGGCGTGAATTTGCTTTCGAAACGCGAAGAAGACGTGGTCCGCCTCGTGGCCGAAGGATTGACGAACCGCGAAATTTCCCATCGGCTGCGGCTGAGCGATCACACCGTGCGAAATTATTTGTTCAAGATTTTCGACAAGCTCGGAGTGTCCAGCCGCGTCGAGCTCGTTCTCTATTGCCTCCAGCAACGCAACTCCAACTCCGTTGAACTCCCGCTGTAATTTGGCCTTGCTTTTCATTAGACTTGCGCCGGCTTCTTCCCATCAGCCGCTTTCAAAAACCGCGCCACCTCCTGCCGGGCCGGCATCGAAGGCTGCGCGCCTTTCCGCGTCACGGAAATCGCGGCGACGGCCGCCGCGTAGCGCGCCGCCTCCATCGGATTTTTCCCCGAGAGCAGGCTCACAGCAAAGCCCGCATTGAAAGCGTCTCCCGCCGCGGTCGTATCAATCGCCTTTACCTCGAATGCCGGCACTATCTGCTGCTTTCCATCCGCGGTTGCGAGAAACGCGCCTTGCGCGCCCATTTTGATCACCACGTTCTCCGGCCCTCGCGCGCGAAGCCACTCGGCGTAACGCGCCGCATTCGATGGCGTCACCGGCGTGTCGTGAGCGAGGCCGCACAAAATGCGCGTCTCGCTTTCGTTCGGCGTGATCCACGAAATCGTCTGCATCAGTCCGCTCGGCAGCTCGCGTGCCGGAGCAGGATCGAGCATCAACGGAATGCTGTTCCGGTGCGCAAACACGCCCAGCGTCTCGAGCGCGGGCAGCGGAATTTCCAGTTGCGCGAGCAACATTGCCGCTTTTCGCAGCAGCGCCGCATTTTTCTCGATGTCCCTCGGCTGCAACTGTGCGTTAGCTCCGGAAATCACGACGATGCTGTTCTGGCCGTCGGCGCCGAGATTGATCAGGGCCACGCCCGAGGATCCTTTCACCGTCGTCACCGCATTGACATTCACGCCCGCCGCGCGCAGCGATTTCTTGAGTTCCGGCCCGAATGCGTCGTCGCCCACTTTCCCGATCATGCTCACGGGGTAGCCCAGCTTTGCGGCCGCGACCGCCTGATTGGCTCCCTTGCCGCCGTGGAACGTCGCAAATTCGCGGCCGGTCAAAGTCTCTCCCGGAAGCGGCACGCGTTCCGCCGTCGCCACCAAATCGATGTTGATGCTGCCCACGACAACAATCGGCTTGCGCATGTCAGCAAATCCTCCCAAAGGAACGCGCCAGCCTACCACGGCCCGGCCTGGCGAAACGCACGCCGATATTGCGGCCCAGCGCCTGATGGGATAGGTTTCTTGCGCCGGATTTCATAACTTGCGCAAAAAATCTTCCCACAAGGTTTGTTCTCTGCTTCCCTTCGCGATTTTCATTGCGGTCGCTTGCGCCCAAGGTCAGGACCAGCCGGCCGCAGCCGCGCCGCCGACGATTACCACGGATCGCCCGGCGATCACGGACGCGAGCACCGTGGTCCCGCGCGGGTACCTGGTTTTCGAAAATGGTTTCACCCAAACCGGCAGTCTCGGCGAGAGCAGCTTCGATTTTCCTGAAACGCTCGCCCGCTTCGGACTCACCTCCAGCACGGAACTGCGCTTCACTCCTCCGGATTATTTTCAGAATTTCAATACCGGCCGGGGATTCGGCTCTGGCTGGGGAGATCTGAGCCTGGGGGTGAAGCAGCAGTTGGTTGCCAGCTCGGACGGCTTCGATGCTTCGCTCATCGCATCGCTGAGTTTTCCCAGCGGCGCTGAAATCCTCTCGAGCCACGGCTACGATCCCTCGCTCCAGCTTCCCTGGTCGCACGCGATCTCGAAAAACTGGACCGCGGCCGGAATGTTTTCGGTTTTGTGGCCAACCCAGGGTCCCCGACGCAACGTGACGGGCCAGGCAAGTTTTTATCTGGATCGCCAGCTCACCGGCAAGTGGGACGCGTTCGTCGAATACGGAGGCGAATACCCGCAGCGCGGCGGGCCGCAGCATATCTTGCACGCGGGCACGTCCTTCAAGCTCACGTCCAACCAGCAGCTCGATTTTCACTACGGCGCCGGGCTTTCCGCGGCCGCCGTGGACCATTTCGTCGGCTTCGGCTATTCCTTTCAATTCCAGATTCTTCATCGCGAAAAGCCCAGCAAGCCCTGACACTTCGGCGACCAAGGAGGCGGTCGCGCCGCTCGCTGCGCTGATAGCCAGCTTGCGGGGCGCGAGCATCCAACTGTTGAATCGCCCGCTTTTTCGCATATAGTTGCAATTTCGGCCCGGGTGGCGGAATGGCATACGCGGGGGACTTAAAATCCCCTGTCCCGTAAGGGACGTGTGGGTTCGACCCCCACCCCGGGCACCATAGTTTTGAGTGGCACAGGCACTCCTGCCTTGAGGGACGAAGGGCCTGTGCAGCCTTTTTCTTGTTCAGTGCCAACTTCCACATCTGGCCCCTCAGGTCTAAAGACCGGAGCTGCATTCCCCGGCCCCCCTGTTTTGAGCCGATCAGAAATTTTCAAGTGATTGATTTTCCAGGTGCTTACGCGCATTTCTAATCGCGGATCCGCGATTAGAACAGTGAGTAGTGAGTGGTGATCAGTGAGTGGTGCCCCGGCTGCGCCGAGCATTTGGCGGGCAGGCCCTCCTACACTAAGGCTTCGGAGGGCAGGTCCTGGATGGGGGTTTCCCTGGGAACGCCAATCTCCTGATTGGCGAGGTCCGCTGAAAATCGCAATGGCAATTATCCCTTGACAACAAGTAAGGCTTATGGGATGATTTGGTCAGAGGCAAGCCCATGAGCGACAATGGTAAGGTGAAACAGCACATCCCCAAGGAGTTGCGGTATTCGATGCGGGACTTCAACAATGAATTCCCGAACGATGCCGCGTGCCTAGAGTACGTCAAAGAGCAGCGATGGCCGTTCGGCATTGCTCCCTGTAAGAAGTGCAGCAAGCCGCGCAAGCACTACCGCGTCGGCAATCGCACCGCTTATGCGTGCGACCATTGCGGGAATCACATCTATCCGCTTGCTGGCACCATCTTTGAGAAGTCGAGCACTCCGCTGCGGCTTTGGTTCTACGCGATATATCTCATGGGTTCCACTCGCTGCGGTATCTCTGCCAAGCAGATTCAGCGCGAAACTGGCGTCACCTACAAGACCGCATGGCGCATGTTTCGGCAGATTCGCTCGTTGCTCTCTGACGATGACCTGAAATTGGAGGGGCCAACGGTGGAGATTGACGAGACCTACTACGGCGGAGTCCGCAAGTTCGGACGTGGCCGTCCGATGCGCGGCGACAAGAAAAAGACTCCCGTTGTGGCAATCGTCCAGCGCAAGGGCAAGGTGATTGCGAGGGCCGTGCCGGACGTGAGCCGCAAGAGCGTCTATCCGCTCATCCGCAAGCACGTTGCTCCGGGGGCTGTGATCTACACCGATGAGTTCTCCATGTATGACGGAATCTCCAAGATGCGTGTCCGGGGCGGGCCGGGCGGGACTCCTGCAAACTTCAAGCACTTCCGAATCAAGCACGCCGATGGAGTCTATGTGCGCGGCGACGTTCACACCAATAGCGTCGAGGGATTGTGGAGCCTGATTAAGCGTGGAATTGGCGGGGTCTATCACTCGGTTTCGCCAAAGTATTTGCAAACCTACCTTGATGAGTACTGCTTCCGGTACAACCGGCGGCACAACGGGAATCAGCAGTTCAGGTCGATTTTGGAGCGGGCTTCGCGGGCTTAGAGGCTTTCTTCAACAGCGCGTGGTATTCGGTTCGCGTGATACCATGCATTTTCTTCCGCGTTTCTTCCCGAGGCGTTAGCTGTCTTTCCATTCGGCTCATGGGCCAAGTGTATCACGCATCCGTGCGATGGTTATCCCTTTGCCGCAAGGAGAAATTCGACAATGCTAATATTGATAAACAAGGCAGCGATTCTGCTCGTATGTTTGACGCTGATTCTCCCTATTCCAACAGAGGCCACAACGGTCGTCATCTTCGTATCGCCAGACGGGATGATTGTGGCTAGTGACAGGAAGACACTCGATTTGGCAATCGGGCAGAAGACTTTGAGTCCAGAAATCACGAAGAAGATTGTCATCATCCACGACCGCATAGCTGTCGTAAGTATTGGTCTTTCCGGTGACACGAGAAACGCCAACTTTACCTTCCCCGCATGGGTAGAAAATTTGAATGATGGATTGCCATCCGATATCTCTGTTGATGCAGTCGTTGAAGCTATCAAGGCAAAAGCTTCCCAAAATCTTGCTCTGGTTGAACTCAAAGATTTGCAATCTAAAAAAATTTCTACCTTGGATTCTTGCGACATGCTGACGCAGTTTGTGGTGCTTGGGTACGATGGGTCTCTTCCGAGAGTCGTCGTAATACAGTTCAATGTCGATTGGGACAGCATGAAGATCATCGCGCCAAAAATAGAAATTGATGAGCCACCATCGAAGGTCAGTTCCAATTTCCGCGTCTATTCTTTTGGGAAACAAGAGGCCCTCACAAATGTTTCTAATCGGGACAGCTATGCGTATAAAAAAGCAAACGCTGCTTGTCCGAAAACAATCGGTAAATTGTTGGACCATCAAGTCCTCACGCTCAGCGAAAGCGGTTGGCTTGCCACTGCCCTTGTCCAGATTGAGGAAGATGTTGACCCAAGTAGCGTCGGTAGTGGTGTTCAGGTAGTCCGCATACTTCCCAGCGGGAGGGCAGAGAGTTCTTTCCAAGAAAGGGGTTTGAGAGAAGCTACGTGTGGGGATGAAAAGGAACCACAAAAACAGGAAGGCAGAAAGCCGTAGGCGTTGCATCGCGCACACTCCTAATGCTAGAGTTCAATTGCGCGATGAGTTTTGTAAGCCCCGGTGCCAGCCGGGGCTTTTTACTTGTGGCTTAGACTCCCAGCTCAAAATAAGCTTTGTCAGGGTCGTTCATCATCGTTTTGACCTCGACAACCAAAAGAACCTCTTTCCCTCGTTCAGAATGATAGAGTGATGGGTCTTCGGGAATCAGCAGGCGGTCGGCAGTTACTCGGAATTCGGTAATTAGTCGGTCGTCTTCCAAAAGACAGAAGAATGGGTTTGGTTGAGAAGCAGCAGTTTCGTCGCTTGGAATTTCGTTCTCTTTCGGTATTGCCAAAGCATCGAAAAGAAGTTTTATGCGATTGTCTAAATCTCCAGTCTGAATGATTCCGCCCTTGTGTTCCCGCCTCAAAAACAGGATGTTGACGCTACAAAGCAGGCCGTACTCGGTATTGATCAGGGGAAGCCATTTGATTCCATCTCTCGTATAGTGCTCGGCCAGAAGAAGTGCTCTGGTGGACGGGTATTGTTGTTTGGTGATTGGATTTTCAAGAGTGATTGAATCCCTGTAGAGATTTATTAGGGCAGGATGTGTTTTCCATAATTCCTCAAGCTGTGGACAAAACGATTTGCGAATTCGATGTTTATGTTTGAGCCTCTCTTGTTTCTGAGCACCCGAATCTCTTTCAGCAAGGAGTGGCCCTTGATAGGTCAGCCTGAATTCCATCAGCGGTTCGCCAAAATCCCGTTCGCAGTATTCATTAGCTTCTCGATAGAAAACAGAACGATACCCTGCAAGCGCCGCCCTGTCACTTGCTGTATTCTGCCGAATTGGACTACTTGTGGTCAAGGGATAATTGCCAATCGCAATTTTGTCGCGATTAGAAAAATGGATTTCGTTGATTTTGCTGGCAGTTACGTGGATTTCTAATTCCAATGTCGCGATTAGAAAGGCGGAGGTAAGTGGTTTGAAATCAGAGGCCGCACGAGCTCGGGAGGTCCGAAATCCGCCGTCTGCCACGGTCCCGGCAGGACCGCCGGCATTGATAACGCTCGACTTGTGCCGTCCAATCATCCCAGATGTATTTTATCATATAATTAACCATATTTCAAGGATAAAGTGAGGATTCCCACTTTCGGAACTGGGTTAGAGAATTTGAGTAAGGCTTGCAGAGCCGACACCTCAGCGGCCGAAGCCGCCCTGAATATGTTGCACATACCGGACGCCTGCCCTTCGGCTTCGCTCAGGATAAAAAGGCGTGTCCTGACGGGGGAGGGTCAGGCCCTCACATTGGTTCGGTTGAAGGGTTCACCCCGAAAAGGCAGGGCGCCCGCCTGAAGGCGGCCGCTACAAGTGCGAAGACCGCGATGCAATGTGTTTGCTCAGCGTCCATGGGGAGCATTAAAATCGCGTGTTTTCACGAGGGGCGACGGTGACTCTAGCGCTGCGCATGCGCCAAGGGTCGCACGACTGCACTGATCACAGGATGAGCCCAAAGGACAAAGTGTTTGCTACGGTGGAGGCGACGGTCGCGGATATTCCCGACGGCGCTACCATTATGTTTGGCGGGTTCGGCGGCGCCGGATTTCCGAACAATTTGATTCAGGGGCTGGCGCGGCAGGGCGCGCGCAACCTGAAGGTGATCAGCAATAATTGCGGGACGGGCGATGGCGAGCTGGGCATCTTGTTCAAAACGCACCAGATTCGCAGCGTGATTGCCGCGTTTCCCGGGCCCGGCGCGAAATATTTTCAGGAGCAATTTGACGCCGGGGAAGTGGAGCTCGAGCTTGTCCCGCAGGGGATTTTGTGCGAACGGATGCGCGCGTTCGGGGCGGGAATTCCGGCGTTTTTCTCGCCCGTGGGCGTGGGAACGGAAATCGCGAAGGGAAAAGAAGAGCGCACGATTCGCGGGCGGCGCTACATTCTCGAGGAGGCGCTCGGCGCGGATTACGCTTTCATCAAAGCGCACAAGGCCGACCGCATCGGAAATCTTGTCTATCGCAAGGCGGCGCGGAATTTCAATCCCATCATGGCGACGGCGGCAAAATTGACCATCGTCGAAGTGGACGAGATCGTTCCGGTGGGCGAGCTACAGCCCGAAATCATCATGACGCCTTCGATTTTTGTGGACCGAATCGTGCAGGCGAAAGGGCAACGCTTTGTCTAAGCCGAGGCTCACGCGCGAGCAGATTGCGGCGCGGGCGGCGCTCGAGCTGCCCGATGGCGCTTATGTGAATCTGGGCTGGGGGGTTCCGAATCTGGTGGCGGCGTATGTTCCGCCCGACGTGACGATATATTTTCACAGCGAAAACGGCATCCTCGGCATGGGCCCGCGAGCGAAGCCCGGCGAAGAGGATTTCGATCTCGTCGATGCGATGAAAGTGCCGGTGACAGTGATTCCCGGCGCGGCCTATTTTTCGCAGGCGGATGCGCACGTGATGACCCGCGGCGGGCATCTCGATATCTGCATTCTCGGAGGGCTACAAGTTTCCGAGAAGGGCGATCTGGCGAACTGGCGCGTTCCGGGCGCGAAAGGCGCGGGAGGAATCGGCGGCGCGATGGATATTTCGGTGGGCGCGCAGCGGTTGATTATCACCATGGAGCACACGGCGAAAGACGGGTCGCTCAAGATCGTGAAGGAGTGCACGTATCCGCTGACGGCGATCGAGTGCGTGAATACGATTATTACGGACCTGGCGGTGATTGACGTGACGCGCGAGGGGCTGGTGCTGCGCGAGGTGGCTCCGGGATTTACGGCGGAGGAGGTGCAGGAATTTACGGAGCCGAAGCTGCGCTGGATGGGCGCGGTGCCGGAAATGAAATTTGCGTGATGAATTCGCGTTGCTGCAAAGCCGGGAATTCGACGCGTCAGTTGTGCCGACCGAGTCAAGCCTCGGTCGAGTGATTGGCTTCGGGTACGCCACACAATCGCGAAAGCGGCGTCAAGCCGCCGCACTCCAATCAAACGGAGGCAGCGCTTTTGGAGATGGGAGATCACCAGAGCTGGATAGGGTGATTTCGAAAATTTCGGTGTATGATTTTTAGGCGATGACAAACGAGCAGAAAGAGGGGGGGCGGCCGATCACCTGGTGGATCGGCGAAGGCGGCGGGTGGCTGCTGCGGCATGTGGTGAGCGGGCTTGCAGCTACGGGCATCACGCCCAACATGTTTACGTTTCTCGCGCTGGCGGTGAATTCCTGGGCCGCAGTGTTTTTCGCCATGGGGCGATTCCGGCAGGCGGCGGCAGTCCTGTTTCTCGCGGGATTTCTGGATATGGCCGATGGGCAGGTGGCGCGGCGAGTGGGGCGCGTGACCGCTTTCGGCGGCTTCCTCGATTCGACGCTCGACCGCTACTCGGATCTCGCGGTGTATATGGGCCTGGTGGTGTATTACACGCTGGTCGGCCGGCCGTTCTACATGGCGCTCGCGGCAGTGGCCATGGCGAGCTCATTCATGGTGAGCTATTCGCGGGCGCGCGCCGAATCGGTGATCCCCTCGTGCAAGGTGGGTTTCATGGAACGGCCCGAGCGGCTCGTGCTATTGATCATGGGCGGGCTGTTCAACCGCATGGCGCAGGTGCTGTGGGTGATCGCCATGATCTCGACCATCACCGTGATTCATCGCGTGGTGTATACGTGGCAGGAACTGCGCGCCGGCCGCACCCTCCCCGGAGCCAGCGCCGCTCAGCTTTCCTGAGGCTTCTCTCCCCGCGCCCGAAGCGATTCTTCCACCGGTCCGGCGACGATTTCCTGCACGCGCTGGCGGAGCGAATCGATTTCCGCGCGGCTCACGCTGGAGGAGTCAATCGTGTCGTGCAGATACACGGTGATTTTTCCCGGATGGAGCATCCAGTCGCCGGTGCGAAAAAATTCGAACGAGCCGACGATGCTCATGGGCACGATCGGCGTGCCGAATTTGTGCGCGATATTGAAGGCGCCCTTTTTGAAGGGCTGGACGTGGCCGTCCCGAGTTCGGGAGCCTTCGGCGAAGGCGATCAGGCTGACCCCGGAATCGAGCGCGTGTTTGGCGCGTTCGGTCATGATCTCGAGGCCCTCGCGGGTGGGATTATCCGGCACGGGAATATTTCCGAAGCGCCCCATCATCCAGCCGTAAATCGGATACTTGAAATGCGATTCGAGCTCGAAGCCGCGCACGAATTGCGGAATCGCGGAATAGATGACGAACGCGTCGAACAGGTTCACGTGGTTGCAAATGAAAATGCTCGCGCGCGCGGGATCGAACCCCGGCGAGCGCTTGACTTCGAATTTCGCTCCCGCGAGGCGGAGAATGTTGCGGAAAAAAATGCGCTGCGGCCAGTCGTTCTTGCGCGGATCGACGAAGATTCCGAGCACCACGAGAAAAGTGCACACCACGGCGAAGTGAATTCCGCTCACCACCCAGAGCGCGAGCGACCGCGCGGTGAGCCAGGCCTTTCTCATACGATCACGTCCAGCGCCGCGGGCAAGATTTCCAGCGAGCGGCAATCGAGGCGCAGAATTTCTCCGTCCACCACGGCGTTCACCGGGCCCGCGAGATCGAGTTCGATTCGCGCCGCGCCTGCGCGCGAGACGAGCCGATGATGGATGTGCGAGCCGGTGAAAAGGCGCGGGAGGGTCAAGAGCAGGCGCAGCCGGCCGACGGGACTCCAGCGAACGTATTCGATTTGCCCGTCGGAGGGATCGGCTTTCGGCGCGATCATCATTTTTCCGCCGGTGAATTTGCTGTTGCTGAAGCTGAGAAAAAGGCACGGCCGGCGGTCCCAATTGGTTGCGCCGTTGAGCCGGTGCGGAAACGCTTTGTGCTCGAGATTCGCGAGACCCGCCAGCACGCCCATGACGTAACCGAATTCGCCCCAGCGCTTGAAGCGCTGGTTGACGATCGCTCCCACGTCTGCGGGAAATCCGAGGCTCACGAGGTTCAAAAAATAAAGCTCGCCGTCGGCGTGGCGCAAGCGCACGAGATCGCACGCGGCGCGGCGGCCGCCGCGGAGCGCAGCCATGGTGCGCTCGATATTTCCCGGCGCGAAATCTTTGAGGAAGGAATTTCCTGTGCCGAGCGGAAGAAAACCAAGAGCGGGCCGCGGCCCCGTTTGCGCTTCGGGAAAGAGGCCATTCACGATTTCGTAGGCGGTGCCGTCGCCGCCGACGGCCAGAAAATTTTGCGCGCCGCGCCGGTAAGCAGCACGCGCGAGTTCGATGGCTTCACCGGGGCCAGTGGTTTCTGCGGCCTCGAGCTCGATGCCTGCATCGCGGACGCGGCGGAGCGCCGCCGCAGCAAGTTCGCCGCACCGTCCTCCCCCGGCCGCGGGATTCACAATCGCGTAGAAGCGGGCGCTCACCGCCGGTTGACTCCTGCTCCGCGGCTGCCGGCCCGAATCACAGCGCCACCACAGCGGAGCGGTTCACCCCGCGCCGGATTTGCTCGGCTAATTCCACCCGCTTGATCTTCATCGAAGCGGTGAGCGGAAAATCGTGCTCCCAGGCCAGGTAGCCTGCGAGGCGTTTGTAATTGGCGAGCCTGCGATTTCGGGCGGCGATATCGGCGATAAGTTTCTCGCTCGCGGATTGTCCGGGCTCAGGATGAATCACGAGCACGAGCTTTTCGCCGGTCATGGTGCGCTCGGGCCAGATGTAATTTGCCGCAAAGACACAGAATTCTTTCACCGGGAGCCCTTCGAAAACGGTTTCGATATCTTCGGGATAAATATTTTTGCCTTCTTCGGTGACGATCATGTTTTTCTTGCGTCCGAAGAGCTGCACGTGCCCGGTGATATCCATGCGGCCGAGGTCGCCGGTCAGCAGCCATCCATCGACAATCGTCTCCGCGGTCATTTCCGGATCATCCAGATAATGCGACATGACGGTCTTTCCGCGGACGGCCAGCTCGCCGATTCCCTCGGTGTCCGGATTCACGATGCGCACTTCGATTCCCGGCAGCGGCTTGCCCACCGTGTCCGCGCGAAACGGGCGGAAATCATTCAGCGTGATCGTGGTGCCGGCTTCGGTGCAGCCGTAACCATTGCCGACGGGAATGCCGAGATCGTAGAAGAATTGCAGCGTGGAAGGCTCCGTGAAAGCTCCGCCGACGAAGAGCGCGAGCAACTCGCCTCCGAATGCCTTGTGAACTCGAGGCAGCAGAAAACGGCTGAGCGCGGGACGCGGCCGAGTGCGCGTGAGACTGCGGTTCACTGCGACGAGCGAGTCGAGGATGCGGCGGCGGCTCCTGGGGAGCTCGTCAAAACGCTGCCGCATGCCGCGTTCGAGCGATTTCAGAATCGCGGGCACCAGCGTCATATAAGTGATTTTGTAGCGCGTGAAAGCATCGCGGATGAATTCCGGGCGCAAAGTGCGCAGGTGCACCACGGCCGCTCCGCACGTGAACGGCCCGATGAAGCCGACCATGAAATCGATCGCGTGGTTCGTCGGCAGGATGCTCAAGTAGCGCACGCCCGGCCAGAAAGGATAGAGAGCGGTGAGCGCGATGCATTGCTCGAGATAGTTTTCGTGCGTTAGCACTCAGCCTTTCGGGCGTCCGCCGGTGCCCGAGGAATAGACGATGCAGGCCGGATCTTTTCGCGCGCGCGCGACGAATTCAGGTTCTCCCGCCGCGTGAAAATCCTCCCAACGCTTCGCGCCGCCCAGATCCGCGCCGGCAGGGGCTTCCGTGACAAGCACGACGCGGGCGGCAAACTGATCGAAGCCTTCCGCCTGCGCGAGCGCGCGCCACAAATGATGCTCCACGATCAGGAATTCGGCCTTGGAGTGTGCGAGCAGCTTGAGTTGCTCCGCCGGAGTGAGTTTGTAATCGATCGGGACGAGAACTCCGCCGCCATAAAAAATCGCGTAGGCCGAAATCAGCCACTTCGGCTGATTCGTCATGAGAATCGCAGCACGCGTACCGCTCTTCAAGCCGGCGTCCTGCAAGGCGCGCGCCAGCGTCAGGGCCGCTTGCTTGAATTGCCGGTAGGTAAGCCGCGCCTTCTCGCGCTCGCGGTCCGATTCAATCAGGCAAACTTCGTCCGGCCAACGATCGAGCGCTGCGCGCAACGCCTCTCCCAGGGAATTGTATTGGTGGAGATCCAGCATCTAAAGGCGGGACTGAATTCGCTCGGCGAGAGTGCGGAAATCGCTCACGCCCTGAAGCTCATAATCCGGCAGCTCGATCTGAAAATGCTGTTCGAGGCGCGTGAGCAAATCGAGCGCCTGGAGGCTATTGATGCCGAGCTTTTTGAAGAAATCGTCGTCGCCGTGAAGGCCTTCGCGGGGCACCTTGAAATGCTCGGCGGCCAGCGCCAGGATTTCTCCGGTGGTTTTTTCGAGCGAGTTCATCGATTTCTATCTTGCCACAATTTAAGCTGCGAAGCGCGTCCCGGCTGCGGAGTCTTAGTGAGAACTCTGGAGTCCGTCCCTCAGCGGCTGAAGCCGCACCGACTTAGCAAGAATTACGGAACGGCTGAAGCCGTTCCCTGACGAAAACCCGCGTCGTCACACCGGCTCTTTGCCCGGATCGGCACTCAGGGCAAATACGGAAGCGCGTCCTTGCTCTCGACAAATTTGCGCAGCGCGGCTTCGACGGCGGGCCGCGCGAAAAGCTCGCAGAAAATCTGCATTTCCCGGCGGAGCTCTTCCTTCGGAATCGGCTTGGCGAACTTCTTTGCCGCGATCAGGGTCTCGCGGTCGAATTTCGCGAGTTGCGCGGCTGTGGCACGCGCCACGCGCAGAGCATCTCCTTCCGCGGCAACCTGGCTCACAAGGCCGACCGACTGGGCCTTGGCCACGTTGATGCTGCGCCCGGTGAAGAGCAGGTCGCGGACAACGGCATTCCCCAGGTCGCGCTTGAGCCGCGGGATTCCGCCGAAACCGGGAATCAATCCGAGTCGTAGCTCGGGAAAGCAGAAGCGCGCCATCTTATCCGCAACGATGAGGTCGCAGGCGAGGGCCAGCTCGAAGCCGCCGCCGAATACGACGCCGTGCACCGCCGCAATCGTGATCAACGGCGCCTCGTCCAGCGCGTTCATGACGCGATGAATGCGTTCGAGAAAATCGCGCAAGCCGGCGAGCATCTCGTTGTGCGGCAACTCCTGGCGAAAGCGGTAAAGCTCGCGCAGGTCCCCACCGGCGCAGAAGCCTTCCGGGCGCGCGCTCGAAATGATGATGGCATGCGCATCCGCAGCGAGCGAGCCTAGCGCCGCCGTGAATCGCTCGAGTTCCGCGAGCATCTCGAGGCCGATTTCATTGCAGGGCGCGCGATCGAGCACAAGCTCGATCGTGCCGTCAATCAATTGCCAGGAGAGCGCGTTTCCGCGAAAGCTCTTCATGCGGTTTTCTTCTCGAAGAGGCGCTCGATTTCGGCCGCGAACCGCCCGGCAATCGCATCGCGCTTCAGCTTGCCGTTGGATGTCAGCAGGCCGCTTTCGAGCGTGAAGGGCTCGGGCAGAAGCTGGAACGCGCGGATCTGCTTGTAATGCGGCAGGCCGGCATTGAGCGAATCCATCGCCTGCTGAATCCGCTCGGGCGTGAGGCCGTTGCCGCCATTCGGGGTGACGAGCGCGGCGAGAAAGCTGCGCTGATTGCCGAGCAGCACCACGTGGCCGGCTTCCGGCAATTGCCGCGCCAGCGCATCTTCCAGCGGCTCGGGCGCCACTTTATGGCCCGAATTCAAAATGAGGATGTTCTTTACACGGCCGGTGATGCGCCAGTTGCCGCTCGAATCCACTTCGCCCAGGTCGCCGGTATGAAACCAGCCGCCTTCGAGCGCTTTGGCGGTTTCTTCCGGCCGCTGCCAATAACCGGGGAAAATGTTGGGCCCGCGCGCGAGGATTTCACCGTTTTCCGCGACGGTCATTTCCATGCCGGGAATAGCCGGACCGACGCGTCCAGGCTCCACATGATGCGGGTCATCCAGAGTGCAAATTGCCGTGGTCTCCGTGAGCCCATAGGCCTGGAGCACGGGAATTCCGATCATCATGTAGAAAAGCTGCGTTTCGACGGCCAGCGGTGCAGAACCGCAAATCAGGCCTTTCAAATTCGGGCCGAGGCTTTTGCGAATCGCCGGGAAAATCAAAGTGTTCGCGAGAGCGAGCCACAGGGAGTCGAGGAACGAGGCCTCCTTCGCCTGGCGCCTCGAATAAGCTAGCTGGGCGCGCGAAAAAACTGAGGCGGCGAATCCGCCCCGCTGGCGGACCATTTCCTCCACTTTCGCGCGCACCCGCTCGAGGACGAGAGGCACGTTGAGGAAATAGTTGGGCGCAGCCGTTTTCAGCTCATCGGAGAGCTTCGAGATATTCGTCGAAAGGGAGAGGACACTCGAGCGGGTGAGCGCGGTGAGCAAGAGAATCCAGGAAGCCGCGAGGCTGAACGGGCCGTATTGAAAAATCTGGTCCGGCACGGTGCGCGCGCCCATGAGCTGGTCGAGCCGCGCGTTGGTGCAGCCGAGCATGTAATTCACGTTTCCGGCGTTGAGCAGCACGCCTTTGGGTTCGCCGGATGTGCCTGACGTGTAGATGATCGTCAGCGCGTCGGAATCCGCATGGTGAATCGGCGGCCGTGGCGGCGAAGATTCGCCGGCAAAGATGCCGTCGAGCAGCGAGACTTTGGGGGCGGCCGGCCAAAGCTTTTGGATTTCAGCAGCCATTCCGGCATCGGAACAGCAAATGCGAGCGGGCGAGCAATCCTTCATCATCGCGACAAGCTCGGCGGGCGACTGCCGGGCATACAGAGGCACGACAATGATGCCCTCCGCCATCATGGCGAGGTCGAGCGCCACCCAGCGGATGCCATTCGGGGCCAACAGGGCGCAGCGATCGCCCTTTTTGAGTCCGCGCGCGACGAGAAAATCCCGGGCTTGCTGGACCTTGCTAAGGAGTTCGCTCCCGCTTGCCGGGACAATTCGTCCTTCATGGATTTCGCGCAGGACGAGCCCGGCCGGATTCCGGTCGAGCCGGTCGAAGATTCCTTCCAAAAAAGTCATCGCGCTCCATGAGCCGCCGCGGCCGATTCATGCGTTTCGAGCAGCCGCTCGAGATTCGCGCTCAGCGGGGGAAGATAGTCCTCCCAACTAAGCACTCCTGTGCGAATGGGAAATTCCGGATAGCGCCGGGCGATTTGCTCCTCGAAATACATTCCCATGCGCGCCATGACTCGAAGATTCTCGGCCACGACTCGGGCCATGGAGTTGCGAATTTCTTCCGCCTGCGAATCGAGCGCGCGGAGGGATTCGACGATTTTGTCTTCGAGATCGGAGTCGTCCACGGACATCAGCAGATGGTCGTGGCCGCGCTCGCGCATGATATTGCGGATGCGCTCGTCCATGGTCACACCGGCCGAGGGAACGCCGGTCGGCATGGAGCTGACGATGGCATGGTAGCGCGACGAGAGCAGGCGGTCGCAGGCACGCAGGATGCTCACGATTTCGTACATGTTGTACTTATCCGAGCGAAAGATCGGGGCGCCTCCCAGCTTTTCCGAGACTCTTTCGCAGACTTCGCGGTCCAGCATCTCCATCGGGACCAGCACGGCGAATGCCCCGCGTTCCTTGCGGTAACGATCCACCCCGGCGGCCATGGCCGAAAGATATTTTTCCAACGCGGCGTCCACATGGGATCCGTCGCGATGAAAATAAATCGTGCGATAGACGCTCTTCGAATACGCGCCCGACACGGTGTGCGCGGCCCACTTCGAAATCGAAGGTTTTACAGGCCACCAGTAGGGATTGATCGGGCACACGGCGAGAACCGTGGATTTGCCGTCCCAGCCGGCATCACGCAGCGCTTTGCGGCCGTATTCCGGGCCGAGCGGCTCGAATGTCCATGCGGTGTCGGTTCCGAGCTCGGTCCGGACTCCGAGCTTCCCCAGCACTTCCTGCGACTCGATATTGCGTGTGATGATGAGGGAATCGCGGCAGAAGCGCCTGCACATGATTTCCAGAAGCGGGTCCATCGCGCCCGCCTCGGCGCCGTAGCCCAGGCTGAGCTTGTTCTGGGCCGCGGCGATCCCGAGCGCGCCGATCATCATGGTCGCAAGCGCGTTGGCAAATTTGCTTTTGAACATCGAGCCTTCGCATGCGACGACGCCGTCGTTTTCCCGCACCACGCGATGCAGGAACGGCGGATAGACATCCGGGAGATGGACCTGGCGGGCATTGCCGAAGTATCCGCGAGAAAGCTCAAAATTCTGCGACATCACGCTGAAAGAGACATTTTCCGGCCCGAGGATTCGCCGCACCTGGCGCAGAATTTCCTCAACGCGGAGGTCCGAGCCGGTGTTGCGCGTTCCGTTGTAGCCGGCAAAAAGCAGCTTCAGCGGCGTTCCCGGCTTCCATTTCTCGCCCGCGCCGAGCATCCACTCGAGCTTGTTGAGCTCGATGAGCCCGCCGACCCAGGCTTCGAGGAGGATGTCTGCATCCATCATCGAGAAGACTCCTGCGCGGCGCTGGCGCGTTCGAGAGGCTTCGAGACGGGCGCGCCGGCGGGCCACGGGCGGTACGGGTACGTGAAGCGCCCTTCGCGGCTGAAGCGGAGCAGCGGGAAGCAATACTCGGAAAATTTCGCCGGGCGCCGCGCCAATTCGGAAACCACTCGGGAATTGTCGAAAACGGTATTCCACACCAGATACGGAAGGAAAACTTTCAGCAGCGTCGCGAGTCCGGCGATTTTGCCGCTGCCACGCGCGAGCGCGCCCACCATCTTGCTCGAAGGCTTTTCGAGTCCAGGAACGAAAACCGGTGGACGCTTGCCTTGCGCCTTCGCGAGGCTGGCTGTCAATTGAGAGAATGTCTCAGAGTCGAGACCCGAAGAGAGGTGATAAATCTCGTCCTCGGGCTTTTCCTTTTGGTGAAGCGCGGCGATGGCGTCGGCCACGTAGTCCACGGGGACGATGTCGATGCGGTCCTCCGGCCGGAAAGGGAGCACGGGAAGCCCGGCAAGAAAAACGAAAGCGCGGACCATATCGAACTGGTTGGTCTCGCCGCGGCGGCTGTCGCCGAGGACGATGCTGGGGCGGAAGATCGTGCGCGGCACGTCGGGAAGAAGTTCGCGGAGCATGTGTTCGCAGAACTTTTTCGTGCGCGCGTAGGGATCGTAGTCGGAGCGGTCCCAGTCGATGGCCGTGTCTTCCTGCACGACTTCATTCGAGCGGTGGCCCGCGACGGCCACGGTGCTGACGTGGCTGAAACGGCGCAACCCGTGCGTATCGCGCGCGCGCATGGCGAGTTGGAGAACCTCGAGCGTGCCGCGCAGATTCACGTTCAAGCAGCTCTTCTCCGATTTGCGGTTGAGCGAGGCGGCGCAGTGGATCACGGAATCGGTGGTGCGCACCAGGCGGGTGTAATCGTCCGCCGAGAGGCCGAACCTGGAATCCGTCAACTCGCCAAGGAAAATTTTAATGCGCTCGTTCAGAAACTCTTCGAAGGGTGAGAACTCCATGTGCAACTGAAGCGAGCGCCAGAGGCGTTCGCGGGCTTCCTGCTCGTCGTGCGCGCGGACGAGCAGGTTCAGCCGCGCGGAATGCTGCCCGAGCAGGTTTGCTGCGATATGCGCGCCGATATACCCGGTGGAACCGGTCAGGAGGATGGCCACGGTGATTGGATTTCAGGGCGTCGTTGCCGGGGAGGAGCCCGCCGCCCCCGCGGCGGCCGCCTCGCTACGGTCTGCCAGCGCCACATGGCGCGCAGGGCGCGCCTCCGGTTGACGTCCCTCGATGAGAGGATAGCACCACTTTCGCAGCGCCGGAATGTGCACGTTGATCCAGTAGTCCCACCAATCGAGCGAGCGCGCATCGAACCCGAAATCTTCGCGCTCGGCGGGCGGGAGGGCTGCGCTCAACTGCTCCACGTACAGGGCTTCGAACACGTGATCATTGTGCAGGATGAACGGCTCGAAAAGCGAAATCAGCTTGATCACTTTTTCGAGTTCGCGCTCGCGGCGCTCCAGAGGCGGGCGGACGGAGAACGGCTCGACGCTGCGGTTGATGGCCTGCACGATGGCCTTTTGCGCCGGCGCCGACAATTTTTCGTAGCGCGACTTGGAGACCGGGATGGCGTCGAACTTCAGCCGCAGGCGGTGATGCAGCCCGTTTTGCGCGCGGTAGAATTTGCGGTGGCCGAGGCCGGTGAGCTCGATCGAGCGCCGCATATCGCACGGATTCGTCACGGACGTGGCGAGCTGGTAGACGCGCTCGTGGCGGCGGGTGACCAACGCCGCGGCGATCAGCGTCATGCCTCTCGACACGAGGTCGACCGGGATCAAATCGAGACACTTGCTTTCGTTGGTCGGCAACTGCCGGAAAAAAGTTCCCAGCAAGTAAGAGAGCGAAGCCGACGTGTTGATACCTTCATTCCATCCGAGGAACGGCTTTTCGATCGAGGATTCGACAATCGCCGGACGAACCACCGCGACGGCCGCATACCGATGGGCGTCGAGGAAATTGCGGATGAGCGATTCCGCCAGGCTCTTCGTGAACGTGTAGGTGTTGGGCCAGCCCAGCTCGTTCGCGCGGCGCGTTCCCGCGTCGGTGAGCGTCTGGCGCAGCCAGCGGACGCGGTTCTTGCGCACCTGGTTTTCGAGCGCGGCACCGCGAAGGTCCTTCGCAGCGTGCTCCTTCTGCATGGCATTGCTGCGAAGCTCGGAGGTGACTTCGGCGGATTCCGCGCGCGCCTGAGTCTCGCGGATCAGGGCCTCGAGCGATTTCAGTTCGGCCGCGGCGTCGAAGCCGGCCAGCCGGACGGGCGTGTAATTCCGGGAAAGAGTTTCACGGATGCGGCCATCGCGCCCGCCCACGACGTAGCACGTCGAAAGATGGAGCAGCGCGGCATGGTCGCATTCGCGGAGAAACTCCAGCACGCGCTGCACCGCGAAAACATTCGAAGGGAGCGCGTCGCGCAGGTCGGGATTGAAATCGGTCAGGCCGGAACTATTGACAATCAAATCGAGCGAGCGGGCCAGCCGCGCACGCGTTTCCGGAGAGAGCCCCAGCCCGGTTTCGGTCACGTCGCCTTCGACCACCTCGATCCGCTCGCGGAGGTATTCCGAGAGCCGCTCTCCGTACCTCGCCGAAAGCATTTCGAAGACGGGCGATTCTCCGAGCAGCCGTTCAAAGCGAGCAGCCGGCGTGGTCCCGCGCCGCGGCCGCACCAGGACGAAGACCCGGCCGATCTCCGGCAGGTCGGATAAGAGGTTTGCGAGCCACACTTTTCCGATGAATCCGGTCGCGCCAATCAGGAGAATCTGTTTCCCGCGGAGAGCGTCGCGCACGGAAAGTGTGGATTTCTTGTCCTCGGAGCCGAAATGGACGACGGGTAGCTGCATTTTTGGCTCCGGCCGCCGCGCGGGCTGCACCGCTTCATCCAGGACGTGTTCGCGCCCGGAAAATCCGAGCCGCCGCAAAAGGATTTTGTGCGGCATGCTCCCATCGGCCCTATGCCGCGTCAGCTTCGCGAGCGGGCCTCGCGGGCGGATGACGGGTTCGAGCAATCGTCCCGTGGCGATGCCGTCGCGAAAATCGAGGCGATTGCACAGAATGCGCGTAACGCCCAGGTAGTTGGCAAGCGGCCGCATGATGTGGTCGAGGCCCTGGCTCACGAGCACGATTTTTTCGCCTGCATCGAGCAATTTTTTCAGGCTGGCCACGCCCCGGGGTTTGAGCCGGGGCTTCAGCGCGTACTCGAAGTATTCTTCGCCGAGCAGGTCGAGCCGGTCGCGGCTGACCCCCCGCAGGACGGTGTGGAGCAGGCGGGTGGCCATCACGCGGTGCGTGGCGTAGAGGAAAGGCCGCGCTACCGCCAGCGCGCCCATCGCGCCTCGCCGGGTCCAGCGCTCGAGAAAGCTCTGCGCGTTCCAGGTGAAGAAGCCCACCGGCCGGACCGCCGTCAGGTTCAGGAGGCTCCCCTCGACCCTCCAAAAGACAGGTTCTTGCGCAGGGGCAGCCTGTCGATGGTCGGGGTGTTGCACCGCCGGATTTGGCTCGATGGTCTTGGACGGCGACATCGTAGGGCGAATGAACGAAGCTGCTTATGGAAAGACAGAACTTAGCATGCTCCCGGCCCTCAATCAAGTTGCGGCGGCCGGAAACGGACGAACCCATCGGTTTCGGCACATCAGGTTACGTAGCGGCATGCAGGGTTAAGCCCTCATGTTATCTTTGAATTGCAAAGGCGAAATCAGCCCGCTCGTGGGATTCTTGCTGGTTGGTCCCCTGGAAATCAGGCCCATGGACGTTCTCAAAAGGTTCTTTGAGCATCATTTTGGCGTGCCCGCCGCCCAGTTGCAGCCGCTTCAGGGCGAGCTCGGTGGATCGGGACGCCGCATTGTGCGCCTGACCGGCGGAGCGATCAGCGCGATCGGCATCCTTTACGGCGTGCGCGAAGAAAATGAGGCCTTTCTCGAGTTCTCGCGTCATTTCCGCCGGCGCGGCCTGCCGGTGCCTGAAATTTATGCGGAAGATTTGGACCACGGGGCGTACCTCGAAGAGGACCTCGGGGACACGAGTTTGTTCGAGTTCCTTTCGATACATCGCGCGGGAGAGAACATCGCACCCGAGGTGGTGGAAGTTTATCGGAAAGTAGTGGCGGTCTTGCCTCGCTTTCAGATTGAAGCCGGCTGCGACTTGAATTACGGCGTTTGCTATCCGCGCGCGAGCTTCGACCAGCAATCCATCGCCTGGGATCTGAATTATTTCAAGTACTATTTTCTCAAGCTCGCGGGAATCCCCTTTAACGAGCAACAGCTCGAAAACGATTTCGAGCGGCTGACGAAGTTTCTCCTGACCGCCGACCGCGACTACTTCATGTATCGCGATTTTCAGTCGCGAAACGTGATGCTGCCGGGCGGCGAGCCATTTTTTGTGGACTATCAAGGAGGCCGCAAGGGCGCGCTGCAATACGACATCGCATCGCTCCTCTACGACGCCAAAGCGGATTTGCCGCCGGAATTGCGCAAGGAGCTTCTGGACCACTACCTCGGGAGGCTTTCTGATTTCATCCCCATCGAGCGGGAAGCCTTTATGCGGCATTACTACGCGTACGCTTATGTCCGGATCATGCAGGCCCTGGGCGCCTACGGCTTTCGCGGTTTTTACGAGCGCAAAGCGCATTTTCTGCAAAGCGTTCCATTCGCGTTGAAGAATGTCCGCTGGCTGCTTCGCAATTCGGAGCTGCCGATCGCGCTGCCGGCACTGATGGAAGCCTTAGAAAGAGCCTCCGCGTCCGAGAAATTGCAAAGCATGCCGGCGAAGGGAGCGCCGCTCGTGGTCCGGATCTTCAGCTTTTCATTCCGCCGGGACTTGCCGCGGGATGAGACCGGCAACGGCGGAGGATTCGTTTTCGATAGCCGCAGCCTGCCGAATCCGGGGCGGGAAGAGCGCTTCAAGGCGCTCACGGGGAAAGACGCCCCGGTGATCGACTATCTCAATCAGCAGGAAAGCGTGCATCGGTTCCTCGGAAACGTGATTTCTCTCGTGGAAGAAAGCGTGGCCAATTATCAGGAACGCGGGTTTGAGAATCTGATGGTGTCGTTCGGCTGCACCGGCGGCCAGCACCGCTCCGTATATCTTGCGGAACAATTGGCGAAGCACCTTCGGGGGAGAAACGGGGTTGAGGTGGTGGTGCGGCATCTGGGGCTGGAGACTCTCGGCAAATGAAAGCCATGATTTTGGCTGCGGGCCTGGGCGTACGCTTGCGCCCGATCACGGACGACCGGCCCAAGGCCCTCGTCGAAATCGGCGGCCGCACGCTGCTGGAGATCACGCTGTCCCGTTTGCGCGCTTTGGGGATTCGCGACGTAATCATCAACGTCCATTCCTTCGCCGACCGGATTGTGGGATACCTCGAAAACAACCGCAATTTCGGGATGAACATCGCCATTTCGCGCGAAGAGATCCTGCTCGATACGGGCGGCGGACTGAAAAAGGCGGCCCATTTTTTTCTGGGCGATTCAGGAAGCCGGATAGAGCCTTTCCTTCTACACAATGTGGATGTCATCAGCACGATCGACTTGGAGCGTATGCTTCGATTTCATGGGGAGAGCCGAGCACTCGCCACCCTCGCGGTGCAAAACCGCCAGACCAATCGATACCTGCTTTTCGACAAGCGATTACAACTGTGCGGTCGCCGGTCCGGCGATGGCCAGAAAACCGAGATGGCCCGGCCCGCCGAGGAGCCTCTCGCGCTCGCCTTTTCGGGCATCCACGTGATTTCTCCCCGCTTGTTGCAGCAAATGAGTGAAGAGGGAGCGTTCTCGATCATCACGACATATCTGCGCCTTGCTGCGGCTGGAGAACGCATCCAGGCATTTCGCGCGGACGATTACTACTGGCGTGACGTGGGCAGGCCGGAAGATTTGGCCCTCGCCGCTCAGGAGATGAAACAACAAGTGTTTCGGTAGCGCTGTTAGCGCGCCCGTTTAAGGCTGCGGGTACCGGAAGCGGAAGCTGTCGCCGGCAGGGCCGGCGACCCCTCGCGTGTTGTATTCCAGCAAATACTTCAGATGGAGCTCATCCTCGGGGAAGCCAATGCCCGCGGGATAGGGATAAGTCTCCGGCGTGTGGAAGGGCAGAGGCGCCACAGTATCTCCATGGGCGGCGTAGAAATCCATGTCCTTGGCAAAGCCGTCGGCGTAGAAGAAATAATCGCGGACCCAGCCCGGCGGGGGATCCGGCAGCTTTGTCGCGTCGAAATCAATAGCGACTTCATCGCCGGAGCCGAAAATAACGAATTCATCGTCGGAGTTGCGAACCAGATCGGTGACGTCGCCGTAGCGGGTGTAATTGCCGATTTGCCGGGTGTAAGGGCCCGTTGCGCTCACATCTTTGTAAACATAAGTAAGATCATTGCGCGGATTGCCTTCGACGACGCGTGGATAGCCTCGGAATCCAAGCCGAGCGCTGGCGAGCGGCACTTCCGTTAATCGAAAGGGAACATCTGGTGGAGAATTGTCCACCCGGATTCGATCCCAATAGATTTTCAGATTCGTAGTGATGCGAATGAACCGAGTTCCAGCGGAAAGCTTTCCGGTGAGGTCTGCCACCATTGTGCGCGCGAGGCCAGCGGGAAAACCCATATCATCCACCACACGGACCCATTTGCCGGAGGCTTGCAGCTCCTCCACATAGGGAGGAATCGGCGTAATCCCCGCCTGCCACGCGGCATACATCGAATTTGCGCTGAAATAATCGGTGAAGCCGTCCATCAGCAGCCGCAACGGACGCGATGCATCCCAATCGCCGAGATCGAGTTCGATGGTATGCATTGCGGCAAATCCCTGGTAGGGCGCATCGGGGAAGTCCGTCACATATTTTCGGTCGCGCTCGAGCAGCAGCGGAAGGATATCGCGGGCCTTATCGTCCCACGCGCCCGCGGGCGGATGCGCGCCACGGCTGGCAATCACTTTGAATTTTGGGAACGGCGGATTGCTGGCAAAAAATTCGTTCGGATAGACCTCGACGTCCTTCGGATGATCCACGGCCAGCAGGCGCACCTGATCGAGGTAATCGAGCTCCTCCATCGGCTCGAGCATCCGGAATTGGAGCAACCCACCCTTCGGCTGCGCCTGCCATCCCGCGACTTTGAAGTATTCATCCGGATCCGGTGCGTTCCGCTGATTCGGCCCCACCCAGTGCCCCACAATGCCGGGTCCGATCATGTCCGCCAGGAATTCGAAGCGTTCGCCGTTCCAGACGAACACAATCGGGCAGGAGCTTCCGCGCCGGTCGATTTCCGTAATCAGCTCGCCTTTGTTTGCGGCGAGCTCCATTTCGTCCTGCAAAACTCCTGTCGGCCAAAGAAGCCGCACAACTTCGGCTTCGCGCTCGGGGCCAAGTCCGGCGATGATTTCCGTGGGTCCCTGACCGAGATACCCGGACGCGCCGGCAATTTCCCACTTCTGCTCGAGCGCTCCGGCGAAGAGCTCTACCTTCGTGCCGATGCCGCTCTTGTTGTCGTGCTCGCCCTTGAAATCGAGCCGCACCCAGTTGTAGCGGTCCGCACCGACATTCTTGAGCAGCACGGGCGGCAAATGATTCTGGGTGATAAGGAGGTCGGTGGTGCCGTCGCCATCGAAATCGAAAGCGACAACGCTGCGCGGGTGATGCAGCGTGATTTTGTCGAGGCCCGTGTAGGCGGTCACATCGCGAAATCCGGCGGGCCCTTCATTTCGCAGCAGGAGAATTTCCCCGTCGCCGTTGAAATCCTCTCCCACGGCCACGAGGTCCAGCCAACCGTCGTTGTCGTAATCGAGCGCCGCAATCCCCCAGCCGCGCATCCATCCTGGGTCGGGCAATTGCACGCGCTCGAATGATTTTCCCCCTACGTTTCTCCACAGGCTGATTCCCGGCGCCGCCCAATGCGTGAAAGCCAGGTCCATCCATCCGTCTTTATCGAAATCGAGCGCCACGGCACCCGCAGCAAATTGAGGCATGTCGCCGCTCCAAGGTGTGACCGCCCGAAACGCCCCTTCGCGCGGATTCACATAAACGGTTGGCGGGTTTTCCCAGCCCGTCAGCACGATATCTATGGCGCGGTCGTTGTTGAAATCGGTCCCGATCGCCGCAATCGACGGTGCAGAGCCGCGAAGGCCGGTTTCTTTCGTCCAATCCGTGAATGTGCCGTTGCCGTTGTTCCTCCACAGAATGTTTCCTGGGAAAATCACGTCCATGAGCCCGGACAACGGAAAGGGCTCGTCAGCATTTCTGATCGGGACGTCCACAAACCGCACCACGTAGAGATCCAGATCGCCGTCGTGATCGTAATCAATGAACGTCAGGCCCAATGCCGGCCCTGCCATCTGAATTCCGGCTTCCACCGTCACGTCTTTGAAAACGCCTTTGCCCTCGTTGTGAAAAAGCTTTACGCCTCCGTCGTAGCTCAGCGCGAGATCCGGCTTGCCATCGTTGTCATAATCTCCCACCGCGCAGCCCATGCCCTTGCCGTGGAATTCGAGCTTCACTGGTTTTGTGACGTCCGCAAATTTGCCGTTGCCCAGATTGCGAAACAGGCCTGCATTTCCGTTCCCGTCGGCGTTCACAAGAAAAATGTCGAGCTTGCCGTCACCGTCGTAATCGAACACGCACGCGCCGCCGCCCAGAAAATCGCTCAGCGCGAGATTGCCGATCCCCGCGCCCGTCTCAGGACCAGGCAAGCTCGATTTGTTCGGAACCCTTACATGTCGGCTGGTATTTCTCCTCGCGCCGCCCGGCCGCGCCGCCGGCTGCGACGGCAGGCCGGAACCCGCCGTCACATTCACGAAGTGGACAGGAATCGCCGGTGGGACCGGCTCCGGCGCCGGGGGCATTGACTGCGCGAGTGAATACTTTCCCTGCTCGCCGTAAATAAAACTAATCGGCTTGCCGAGTTTTTCCGCGGTGAGATGCTGGAAGCGGTCGAGATGGCGCTTCGCGTCGTCGGCGTGATTTTCGCGCATCAGCGCCTGCGCCAGGCCGAATTCCGCCGAGACGTGAAATGAGTTCAGCTTCAGCGCATTCTCATACGCAACAATCGCCTTGTCGTATTGCTGTTGCTGCGCGAAAAGCAGCCCGAGGAAATACTGTGTATCGGCGTCTTGCGGGTCAAGCGCGGCTGCTTTCTGGAAATCTTCGATGGCCGCATCCGGGCGATCCGTAGCTTTATCGAGCAGCCCGAGATTAAACCATGGCCGCGGATTTTGCGGGTCGCGCTCGGCAGCTTTGGCGAGAATGGTGCGCGCTTCCTCGAAGCGCTGCATGTTCAGCAGAGCGATTCCGGCATTCAAGCAGCCGGTCTCGGATTCAGGGTCGAGAATGCAGGCGCGCTGAAATTTTCCCAGCGCCTTCTCGAATTGCTGGCGGTTCATCAGCGCGACGCCGAAATTATTCTCGCGCTTGATCTCCGCGCGCGGGTCGGCCTTACTCGGCGGCGCTGCTTCGGAGGCCGGCTTCGGACGCACCGGCTTCTGCTGCTGGCCGGCGCCCGCAAAAGCGGATGCCAGCGCAAGGAAAGGAATGGCCCATCGCTCGAAGTTCTTCATGGATTCATGAAATGCAGGTCCGACAAAACTTCATCGCTTCGCGAGCGGCTTCGACGCTGCAATCCCCGCGCCCTCTTTCACGTTCACGATTTGGTCCGCCGGCACGTTCGCCAGCTTGTCGTCCCGGCCGCTCGGCCAGTGAATCTCAATCATGTCCGCGTGCGTGTGGCTGCCGAGCCCGAAAGTGAGCACAAGTTCGCTCGACGAAAGATAACTCGACCCGCTGCGCAGCATTTGCCATTGCGAGTCGGTTCCCGCCGTCACCCGCACGACCGCTCCGATGCCGTCGCGGTTCGATTTCGTCCCCGTCAGCTTGATCCGCAAGCTGTGATTCGTCGTTCCCGTGTTGCGGAAGAGTGCCGCCGGGCCGGCGTTCGTGGAAACCAGGATATCGAGCGCGCCATCGTTGTTGATGTCGCCGTAAGCCGCTCCGCGCGCGACGCGAGGCGCCGCAAAAGCCGCGCCTGCCGAAGCCGTCGTTTCCGTGAATTTTCCGTTGCCGAGATTGCGAAAGAGATGCGGCGGCTCGGCATAATGCACGTGCGGTTGCACGCGCTCGATCGCTTCCTCGATGTGCCCGTTGGCGACGAAAATATCCTGCCACCCGTCCAGATCGTAATCGAAGAAAAAGCAGCCGAACCCGAGCGTGAGCAGCGTGGCTTTTCCGACGTCCGAATGCGGCGCTTCGTCCACAAACAATCCGTTCTTCTCGTTGTGATACAGCGCCAGCATCTGATTGGAAAAATTCGTGATGATCACGCTCGGGTAGCCCGAGCGGTCATAATCCGCCGCGTCCACGCCCATTCCCGCTCGCGCCACTCCTTCTTCGCTGTAGCCGATCCCCGCCGAAATCCCTTTCTCCGAAAAAGTGCCGTTGCCGTTGTTGATGTAGAGCTTATTCGGCTGTGTATCGTTGCTGACCAGAATATCGGGCCAGCCGTCCTGATTGGCATCGAGAATCGCAATGCCCAGGCTCTTCGACGTCGGATCGCCGAGGCCGGCCTTTTGCGTGGCGTCCTCAAACGTGCCGTCGCCCTTGTTGTGCCAGAGCCGCAGCGATGCGCCCTTGTACGATTCCGGCGTGCAGTAGGATTTCGTCTTGCCGTCGAGCGTGCAATAGATGTCGGTTTCCGGAGTCCATTGCACATAATTGGCAACCAGCAGATCGAGGTGGCCGTCACGGTCGTAATCGAACCAGGCGGCGCTGGTGCTGAACTCCTTCGGCCCCCAGAGCCCGGCCTGCTTGGTCACGTCGGTGAATGTGCCGTCGCCGTTGTTGTGGAACAAATGGCTCTGCCCGAGCGAGCTGATGAAAATGTCGTCGCGGCCGTCGTTATCGTAATCGCCGATGGCTACGCCCATGCCGTACATTTCGACGGCGAGCCCGGCCTTTTTCGTGACGTCCTTGAAAGTTCCATTTCCTTCGTTGTGGTAAAGCGCCATCGTGGATTGCTGCGCTACGTGGTTCGGCCAGTCCATTCCATTCACCAGCAGAATGTCTTGCCAGCCGTCGTTATCGTAATCGAGAAACGCGACGCCCGAGCCCATCGTCTCCGGCAGCCACTTTTTGCCGTATGCGCCATTATTGTGAGTGAAGCGGATTCCTGCGGCTTTGGTGATGTCGTCGAAATGAATGCCGGGAGGCGGCGCCTTGTCCTTCGAGCCGGCAAACGCGGCCCCTACAGTCAACACAGCGATGGTTCCCCACGCGAACGCAGAGGATCTTTTGCTGAAAAAATGCCCCATCAATCGGAATCCTTGCCGCGGCTGGCCTGGCGGGCAAATTTCTTCGTCACGGGCGGCGGGTTGACGGCGGAGACGTGCTCGTGAATCGGCTGCCGCTCGAGATTGTCTTCCGGATGATTGCGGCGATACGGCCCCGTGAGCGTCTGCGAAGCCTCATCCGCCTTGAAGCGCAAATAGCGCTTTTGAAATTCCGCAGCTCGCTCTGTCTGCCCCAGGCCGGTGTAGCAGAGCATCAGGTTGTAATTCGCTTCGAGATCTTCGGGATCGATTGCCAGTGTGGCTTCGAATTGGCGGATGGCCTCCGAATAGCGGCGCTCGAGAAACAAATTGCGGCCCAAATCGTCGCTGGCCACGCGGTCGCGCGGATATTGCGCGAGCACTTCGCGAAGATGCGCGATGGCTTCGTCGTAGCGCCCTTCGCTGCGCAGCACACGCGCATAGAAGAAATGTGCGCGGGCCAGATGCGGCTCAAGCGAGAGCGCGCGTTCGAGCACCTCTCGCGCGGCGCGCAGATTTCCCTCCTGCACGCGCACGCGCCCGAGATTCACCCAGCCGTCGGCGTTCTTCGGATCGATTTCGGTGATTTTTTGGAACGCGCCCGCCGCGCCCGCAAGGTCTCCCTGGAGAAACAGCCCGATTCCGTAATCGTTCCATCGCGTCCAGTCGTCGCGCTCGAGCTTCACCGCAGGCGCTGGCGCCGCGGCAGCCGCCGCAATCACGTTCAAATCAAGCGAGTCGCGCGCCATCACCACGATCGGCAACGCCGGCGCGCCTTTCCTGCCGCCCGGCACGCGCGCGGGATCGCCCGTGAACACAAACTGCCGGTCATCAAAATCCGGCGTGAAGGCCCTGTGCGGATCGTTCGCGTCGTACGCGCCTTTGAAAGCGAACTGCGTATTCCACCAGGCAAATTTTCTGTAATTCAGCTTCGCTTCGAGGTGAATCTTCTCGCCCGCGTTTGGCGGGACTTGCATGCGGAAGTGCGCCGCATCGGCTGCGCCCGGAGGAATCAGGTGGACGTACACCGTTGCGCGGGCGGCCCAGGCGTTGCGCTTATTGATGGCGTGGCCATGCGAATCGATCAGGAGCGAGCGGTAGAAGTGCGCGCCTGCATCCACAGGCCCTTTGCCGCCATCCTGAGCCACGCCGCTCCAGAATATCGTCTGGCCATTGTCATCCGCGGCTTTCAGCTCGAGCCAGCAATCGAATGCATCCACCGTGCCGCCGGGGAAAAAGTGCCCGAGTTTCCGGGTGCGCACGACCACGTCCACGCGATACGTCCCGCCCCGGCGGACCGTTCCTCCCGTGCGATTGAGCGGCGCCGTCAGCAAAGCCACCGGCGTAGCAGATTCCGGCGACGCGTTCACGGGGATCTGAGTCTCCGCCTCTTCGCCCACGGCAAAGGTCGTCGCGATCCCGGCCGCGCTCGGCGTCTCGGCAGCCAGTTCTTCCCGCTTGCGGCCGGGTTTCAGCGCGCTCCTTTCCGGCGACAAGGCGAAAATATCGACGCTCACTTCCTTGTCCGTAAGGAATTTTTCTGTGTCGTTCAATTGCGGCGTGTCTTCGTTCACGAATGGAAGCGCCGTATTGGCCGCAGGGAACCGGTGCGAATGGATTTCGCCGCGAATGTTTCCGGCGTCCGCAGACTTCACGAGTGGCATGTGGCAATCGGCGCAGACCATCGCTTTCGCCGGATAATAGAAAGATCGCGCGCCCTGGCCCGAAACTCCGCTCGCTTGCCAGTTGTCGTAGTCGTTGAACCCGCGCGTCCAGCGGTAATGATTCACGGGCACGTCGAGGTGCACTTTGTGGCACGTCGAGCAGAATTCCGCGGTCTGCGTGCGCATGAAGGGCTTCAGAAAGACGCGGCGGTGCGGTTCCGGATTGAGCTCCGTCAGAAAATCGTGCATCCGCCGCACGAATGGATTCTGGCTCGCGGCAAGCCGGTGCAGCGCCGGATACTCGAGCTCGAAATCTCCTTGTCCCATCGTGCTTTTCACTAGCGCAATCGAGTGGCACATCATGCAGCCGAGGCCCGCCTGTCCCGCCGGCGTGTCTTCAATCTGCCGCACCGGCGCGTCGAACATCCCGCTGAAGAGCAGCGCCGGATCGTGGCAGCCCGCGCACCATTTCGAGGGCTGCACGCCTTCCACGTCCTGCATATATTCGATGCTTTTGCGATACCACGCGTTATTGAACGACGAGAAATGATGCGCCGAACCTTTCCATTCCTTGAAAATGTCCGCATGGCAGCGGGCGCAGCTTTCTGACTCCATGAAGTAATTCGCAGGGATTCGCCCGCCGTGGGCGGTTTGCGCGGAACTGGGAAAAAAGGGGCCGCTCGGGCCGTCGCCCTCGTCATCCATCGAGGCAGGCGCAATCGCAGGATTTTGAATCCGGTGCGCTCGCTCCCAGGGCACCGTGCGCGCCCACCATGCGGCTGCGCTTACTGCACAAGCCAGCACGAAAATTAGCGCCGTTCGAAGGGCGCCCGCGAGCGTGCCGTTCGCCAGGAAACCGCGCCTGCCGGCCCAAGCGGAAACGATTAGCGCCCCGCCTGCGACGCAGACGCCGATATGGGCGTACAGCAGCGGCCACTCGCTCCGCCGCGTGCCCGTGTAAATCAGCGCCACCCCGATCAGGCCGCCGGCCGCGATCAGGATCCAGCCCGCTCGCGACAGCATCGGCGTCCCCACGAAAATCCGTCGCAGGCCAAATGCCAGCGCGCACAGGAAAACCACTCCGCCCAGGACATGCAGGATCACGCCGGCGAAATAGACCACGTTCGCGCCCGGCCACGCAAACACGTAGGCCGCGGTGACGAACAGCATCGCCAGCAAAATCGAGATCAGCCGCCGCACTTCTCCCCCGTGAGGACTCACCCCGCGCCGTTGCGGCGCTCAGCAGGAATCTTTGCGTGATTCGAACTGCCGATTCTCTCGCCATCATTGAGGCAAGTCAACGCTCGCTCGGTTTTTCAAATCCACGCTCCATGAAAGCCGCGCGATTGGCATGCTAGACTTGCCGCTTTGCCCGCGCAGGGGGAACGCTGCTTGGACGAACTTGTTTACAGTTCGCTTTGCGAAATGGCGGAAAGCATCCGCACGCGAAAGAGCTCGCCCGCTGAGCTGCTCGATGCCCATCTCGCCCGCATCGATCGGCTGAATCCCGCACTAAACGCGTTCATCCACATCGACCGCGAGCGAGCCCGCGCGCAGGCAAAAGCCGCCGAAGCAGCCGTTAGCTCGCGCAGCGCTCAGAATTCGCTCGGCCCGCTTCATGGGATTCCCATCAGCGTGAAAAGTTCGATTGACGTGGCGGGCCTGCCTGTCGAATGTGGCAGCCGCCTGCGCAAAGGACTCATCGCCGCCTCTGACGCCCCTCTCGTTGCCAGGCTTCGCGCTGCGGGCGCTATCCTGCTCGGCAATACGAACGTCCCTGAATTCCTGATGGCCTATGAGACAGATAATTCGCTGTATGGCCGGACGAACAGTCCCTGGGATCTCGCGCGCACCCCCGGCGGCTCGAGCGGCGGCGAATCGGCTGCCATCGCCGCGGGCTGCTCGGCAGGCGGAGTAGGCAGCGACGGCGGCGGCTCGATTCGCATCCCGGCGCACTACGTGGGCATTTGCGGGTTGAAGCCTACACCGGGCCGCATTCCGTCCACGGGCCATTTCCCGGGCTCGGCAGGGCCCTTTGCGCATCTCGGTGTTGTCGGCCCCATGGCGCGCACCGTGCGAGATGTCGCGCGTCTTTTTGAAGTGCTGGCCGGGCCCGACCCGGGCGATCCCGCCTCGGCGCCCGTGCCGCTTCGGCATTGGAGCGATGCCGAAATTCGCAATCTACGCGTCGCTTATTTTGAAGAAGACGATCTCGCGCCGGTCACGCCGGAAACAGCCGCGGCCGTGCGAACGGCTGCCGACGCTTTGCGCCGGCAAGGATTCCAGGTGGAGGAGTGGAGACCGGCGAATCTCGATCGCGCGTGGCAGCTCTGGTGGAACCTTTTCGGCCGCGCCGGGCAGATGGCCTTTTCTCCGACGCTCGATGGCCACGAGAGTGAAATGAGCCCGCTGCTGCGCGAGTTTCGCGGATGGGTCGCGGCCGAAAAGCCGCTGACCGCCACGGAGTTCCTGAATACGCTGCTTGGCCGCGACGTCTTGCGCACCGCATTCCTTGCAAAAATGGAGCACTATCCGATCCTGCTCTGTCCCGTCTGCGCGATTCCGGCATTTCGCCACCGCGAACGCACCTGGACGGTCGCTGGCCGGCCCCTCGAATATCTGAAAGCCATGGCCTACTCGCAGTGGTTCAATTTGCTTGGAAATCCCGGCGCAGTCGTTCCGGTAGGGAAGTCGCCGGAGGGGTTACCAATCGGAGTGCAGGTGGTGGGCCGCCCATGGGAAGAAGAAGCAATCCTCGCAGTCGCCGCCAAAATCGAAGCCGCCACCGGCGGATTCACCCCTCCGCCACACACTCTCTAGGTCGCCGTGTTCGCACGCGCTACCAACAAAATGGCCAACACATAAAAAATGAACATCAATGCCAGATACGCTTGCGCGCGGCGGTTGGCACCGGCGAATTCCTTCCAGGCGAAGATTCCCCAAAGCGCCGCAACCATTGGCGCCGATTGTCCGATGGAATAGGAAATCGCCACGCCGGTGAAGTGCGAGGCCACTGAAAAGAAGACCAGTCCCGTCGACCAGATCGCTCCGCCAAGCAGCCCCAGCAGGTGCCCGCGCGCCGGGCCGTGGAGGAATCCGCTCAAGGCCACCGGCTCTCCGCCCTCAATCGGGTGCGCCATGAAATACAAATTCCAGACGAAGCAGGAAAGCAGAGCTCCGAGCGTCAAAAACACGCACACGCTGTACTCCCCGAGCGGGTTCCCGTGAGTGAGCGCGCGCGTGGAAAACGGCGCCCACGTGCTCATCAGCAGGCCGGAGATGATGCTGACAACCAGTCCCCTGCGCGATATCGCTCTGCCGCTGCCGAGTTCGCCGTACGCTTTTCCGTCGAGGACCACCGCGACAACCGCGCAGATCACGCCGGAGGCCAGCAACATCAGGTTTCCCTTAGGCTGCTGGACATAACTCAGCACAACGCCCATCACGAGCGCGAGGCCGATGGCCACTGGAAACGCCGTGGCCATTCCAACCATCGCAATTCCCGCCATGAGGAGCAGGTTTGCGAGGTTGAAGATTACGCCTGCGAGCAAGACCCACCCGATGTTCGCGGTGTCCGCGGAATGAACGTTATTCAGGAAACTCGACGCGTCGTGGCCGCTGCTGCCCCAGGTGAAGGCGAAGATCAGCGCCGTGAGGAACATTCCGATGGCGTAGTCCCAGTAGAAAAGCTCAAAGCGATAATTCTTTACGCCCTTGTAGGTGTTGGGCCACGATCCCCAGCAGATGGCGGTGATGATCGTCATCAGCAGCGCCACGCCAAAGCTATGCGGAGTGAACATGAAGTTTTCCTCCGAGTGTCCGGAACGCGAATCCGCTCACGCGCCTGAGAATGCCGCCGCGGCCGCTCCGCCCTTCGATTGAATGAACGCGAGAACGTCAGCGCGCTTCGACATCGCGCGGGCGCCCACCCTCGTGCAGCAAAGCGCCGCGCAGGCGTTTGCAAACATTCCCACGCGCTGGTGGTCCCAGCCTTGCAGCAGGGCGTACGAAAGCCCGCCCATGAACGCGTCGCCCGCTCCGGTCGTATCCACCACCTGGACTTCGAAGGCTCGCACGCGCGCTTTCTTTTCGCGGCTCGCGATCAGGCAGCCGTCGGTTCCCATCGTGATGGCCACGAGCTTGGGGCCGAGGTCGAGCAGCGCGTCCGCAATCTTTTCGTAATCCGCTTCACCCGTCAATTCGTGCGCCGCTGCTTTGCAGGGCTTGAGGACATCCACCAGCTTGAGCGACTCGCACAGTTCCTCCTGCGAGCCGAGGTTCGCCTGCGCGAAGAAGCTCGGGGCGACGTCGAGATCGAAGATCACTTTCACTTTCGCTTCTTTTGCCACGCGCATCGCTTCTTTTACCGGAGCGATCGGAAGCTGCGACGCCTCCGTGTGAAAGTGTTTGGCTCCTTCGATGTGCGGACGAAAACGGTTGCGCACCTGGGTGACGGAAATTTTTCCGGTCACATTCGGAAACATGTAGATGCACCGCTCCCCCTGCGCGTCCACCGGGATCCAGGTGAGCGACGAGTGCTCGCCTTTCACCACCTCGATTCCGGAGAGATCCATCCCGTCGTCCGCGAACGCCTTTTGAATGATCCGCCCGTTTTCATCGTCGCCGATCAGTCCGAGCCAGCCGGTGCTGGCGCCGAGCCGCGCCACCTGCGTGAGATTGTTTGCCGTCACTCCGCCGGCGTGAATTTCCATCCGGTCCGCATTGATTTTTTCTTCGGGGCCCAGCAAGCGCGGAACGATCGCGAAATAATCCACCGTGCAGCTTCCGATCCCCACGACATCGGCTTTTTTATTCATGTTTGTCATTGCGCTCAATCGGAATGGGCAGCCGCGCGCGCACCGGGCGTCGGGCGCGTCATCAGCTCGATAAACATGCGGTTGAATTTCTCGAGGTCCACGTCCTGCTGGGCGTGAACCAACTGCTCGCCGAGGCCCGGCTGCTCGCCCGGATTCCACACGAGCGTGTTTCCATATCCGGCGCCATGCGTGATGTCGATGTCCATATAGATTTTGTCTTCGCGCGTGATCAGGCTCGGGTCGATCCACGCGGCCGCTGCCAGTTCGTCCCACATGTACTCCTCATCGGCATACTTGGCGAGATACTGCGCGGCGGGCGTCTGCGCTTTCGCGATTTCATCGATCATCGCCTTCTTCAAGCGCGTCTTCACGGAGATGTCCACCGTCGTGATCGTGATTTTGCGCCAGGGCGCGCACAGCGTGATGTGCGTCGCTTCCGGGTCCCACCAGAAATTGAATTCGCGCCGGTTGCTCGATTCCCATTCCCAGGGTACGACCGGCGCGATGCTGCCGCCCATCACCACAAGTTCTTGCGCGAGTTCCGGCACGTGAGGATCGATGCTGATCGCCTGCGCCAGATTCGTGAGCGGACCGGCGGCGTAAATTGTCACTTCGTGCGGATATTTGTGCACCATCCGAATGATGAAATGCGCGGCGTCTTCGTCCGCCGGCTTCGTCGTCGGGTTGCCCTCGACGAGCGGCGGCACCTCATACGGCCCGTGAAAAGTGCCGCGCTGGCCGGTGCCGGCCGGCTTCTTGTTCCACGCGCCCTGATAGTGCACTTTGCCGTACAGCTTCTCCCACCGCTCGATCATTTCCATGCGGTTGATCAGAGGGAACACCGCGCCCGGCACCACGGGCACATCGGTGCGCCCGATGATCTCGAGCAAGCGCAGCGTGTGCGCCACCTCTTCATCGCGCCACATGTCGCCGCTCACCACCGTAATCCCGAGCGTTTCCACTTCCGGCGATTGCAGGAAAACGAGGATCGACTGCTGGTCGGTGGTCGCCGGCCCGCGCGCGTCCTGGTCCACAATCACTTTGCGTTTCGTTCGCGCGCCGGCCGGAAATGCCGCCAGCAAAAGGATCACGGTGAAAAATGTTCGGATTCGCATGGCCCCCCTCAAATCTTTCCGCGACTGGATTCTCACAGGCAGCCGCAGCTTATAGTTCTCCTTCGCGGAGTGAGTCAAGCAAAAAGCCTCTTTGGCGCGCAGGGGATTCATGCCGGCCGCGCCGGCCTGACGAAAGCCGGATGCTATAATTCGCGCATGTTTTTGAGTCGCAGACGCACATTCCCGGTCATTTTCCTCGCCTTCTTATTCGCCTGCACCGCACTTGGCGCGGCCCAGGACTCTCACTCCGACGCCGAACGCCTGAGGACACAAGCGCGCGTCGCGGCTTCCAGCGGCCAATGGCGCGAAGCTGCCGCGATTTACACGCAAGCCCTCGCGCTTGCTCCGAAGGATCTTTCCATGCGGCTCGAACTGGGAGCCGCGCAGGTGAAGGCGGGCCTGCTGACCGACGCAATCAAGACGTACCGAGAAACCCTTGAGCTTTCACCCCGAAATCTCCCGGCGGAGATTGGGCTCGTCCAGGCCTACCGCGCCGTGCACAACTATGACGCGGTCAAGCAGTATCTGGATCGCGCCCGCCGCGAGCACCCTCAAAGCCCCCTTCCGCTTTCCGTGCTTGGGGATTTCGAGATTGAGCTCCAGACCTATAACGCGGCTATCGGCCATCTGCGCGCCTCACTGGCGCTTGACCCGGCGAACACGAATGCGCGCGATCTGCTGGCCGCTGCGTACAAAGCCAAAGGCGATCAGATGAACGCTCTCGCGCAGCTCGCGAAAGTCCTGGCCCGCGACCCGCAGGACGCGCTCGCTTATTTTCTCCGCGCCGAGATCTCTTCCGACCGCAACGACGATGCGCTCGCGCTTCCAGACGCCGAGAAGGTGGTCGAGCTTCAGCCTCAAAATGCCCGCGGCCGAGTGATTCTCGCGAAAGTTCTGCTCCGCTATCCCGCGGATGCGGCTCCCGATCAAATCAGTGTGCGGTGCGCTCGCGCTGTCGCCGCGCTTGAGCCGCTGCCCGAAGAACAACGCAGCAATTCCGAAACTCTTTTTCTGCTCTCGCGCGCCTATCGCTGCGCCGGAAAGGAAGACCGGGCCCAGCAAACGCTCGCGGCTTTCGAAGCCGTTTCTGCAAACGAACGCAGCACCAAGGAAAACCAGGTGCAGGCAAAGCATCTCGTCCAGCAGGCCAATGAGCTCGCGTTGAAGAACGATTTCAGTGGCGCGATGGATTGCCTTCAGCAAGCGCTCGAGAAGGATCCGGAATACGGTGCAGCCTATTCTCAGCTTGCGAAACTTTATTACTCGGCCGGCGATATCGAGAAGGCGAGCGACGCCATCGCAAAAGCGATTGAGCGCGCGCCGTACGAGCCGGATTTCCTTTACGTGCGCGGGAAAATCTTCGAAAGGGAAGGGAAGCTCGATGAAGCGCTAGTGGATTTCGAACACGCCGCTCTGCTGAATCCGCGCGAAGCCGACGCCTACTTCGAAATCGGTGTCATCTCCGAACAGCGCCACGACCGCGCCCGCGCCCTCGCCGCCTACAAAAAAGCCGTCGAGCTCGCCCCCGACGACCCGGACTTCCGCCACGCTCTCGCCGCCGTTTCCGCCGCGCGGCCGTCGCAGTGAGCCTGGTTCAACGCTCCTCCTGCTTGCGGTACCAGATCACGTAGTCGGCATCTTCCTTGCGATCTGAATAAGATACGCCGGCGCTTCCCACGGAGCGCAGCGCGCACCCGCGGATTTGCACCAGCGCGTCATTCGAAAGGAAAAACCCGTCTTGCCGCAGCATCGCGCCGATGTTTTGCAGGGCCAGCCCTTGATCGAAAAGATTGTAGTACGCAAGAACGTTGGTAGCGATGACTAGATCGAATTGCTCGCGCGCGTCATTGAGCTCCAATCGCTCGAGTACAACATTCAAGTCCCGGGGCGTGACCTGCGCCAGAATCTCGGCTCTCACCTTCAGCGCGCGCGTTTCGACTGGCCCGGCTTCTGCGGGCGGCTTCAAAGCCTGAGTCGATGCTCCAATCGCGCTACCCCATTCCTTCCAATAAGTCGCTGCATCCGGTTTCCAGTTTACCGCGGGATCGAGCGTCAATTGGATTGTGTATGGGGCGCCTGCCAGCGCGCGCTGCCGCGCATGTGCGATGTGGTCGTTCACTCGTGCGCTCACATCGATCGTGGTAATTTGCAGGGTGCCGGCGCGCGCCAAGCCGAGCCGCACCAACGAATCAAACACGGCGAACGGCTGTATTGTTTGCGGCGGGTAAAAATCGTAGCCCTCTTCTTTGTCCGTGAAGTCGAGTCCCGGCCCGATCACCGCAACGCGCTGCACGCTTTCTGCGGTTAGCAACCCCTTGCTCTTCAAAGCGGCCAAGGATTGCTCGATGGCAAAGTTCGGCTGCCACGAAGTGTCCAAGGAAACTCCCCGATCCTGAAACAATGTGGAGCGCGTGAGCAATCCTTCTTTCTCACTGCCCCGGTTGTTTGCGGCCTTGAGCAGCTCGGCGTCGCGGTCGTACTCCTTGGCCACCTGCACGAAATGCCGCACAAGATACTCCACGGCCTTCGATCGGCTCTCGTGGGTTGTGAGCGAAAGTCCTTGTCGCTCGATCACGCTTCTAGCGAACTCCAGCCGTTCGCCCGGCTCCTGTGCTGCCGCTGCGGCCACCAGGTCTTCGGCCCGCGCTTGCAGAATCGCTCCGAACGCGGACGCCGAATCGAGCGCGCTCTCCGGGCTCGCTCTCGCGCGGTCCAGCATCGCAAGGGTGATGCGGGGATGGTGAGTGAAGGAGGTTCCGAACAGCAGAAAATTCGTCAGCGTATCTTCTTCACCCTGCTCCAGCCGGGCGCGGATTTCACGATCGCGCCTGGCGACCCACGCGGGCCACGTCGCAGCTCGATTTTCATCCCCCATCCCGCGGAACGCTTCCGGCACGGCCGCTGGAAGGCCGTCGAAGATGATCCGCGCATCCGAAAACGGGATGAAGCGGACGCGGGGAGGGGAGGGCGCGCCGGCGAAGACGCAAGCCCACGCGGTCGTGAGCAGCGCGGCCAGTGCAGGTTTTCCACGCATTCCGCCGCGAGTGTACCAGAGGAACCGCGGTCAATACATGATGGTGCGGGTGAGATGGTGCGGCCAGAACGTGGTGTGATAGTGCGTCCACAGCCGAGCGTCGATCTGCGGGATAATCACCTGCAATTCGGGCGGGCGGATCTTGTTGATCTCCTCGCGTAGCAGCGCGGTGGCGTAAAGGCAATGCGCACGAATCTCGATTTCCTGCGTGGAATCCCGCGGAATCAATTGGTACGTGTTGATGGCGTGCTCGAGCGCGGGTGAATAGCTCGCCATCCCCATCAGCCGCAGCGCCACCGGCACGATGTAATCGGCAAACGCGGTCATCGCGCCAATATCGTCGAGCTGGAATTTCCCGAGCGGATGCAGCGTCGAGTAAACGAACCAGATCCCCAGTTGCGGCAATTTGTAGAACTTGATTTCGTGCCCGTCGTATGTGCTCACGTCGTTGAAGCGCAGAAATTCCTTCGCCAGGCGCTCGACGACTCCGTTGCCGTTGTCGAAAAGCTTCGGCGGGCGCGCCCGGATGAAATTGCGAAACTGCCCGCCGTATTTTTCCACGAGCACCCCGCCCACCTGCCTCCACACTTCCGTCTTTTCATCGAGCATGGGCATTTCGATATTTCCCGCGAAAATTCGCGCCATCTCTGCGCGCGTCACCTTCGCGAGATAATTTCCATCGAGGATCGGCGTGCCCTGGTCCATCGCGCGCTTCAGGCACGCGAACAGCGCCTCCGAATCGGACCAGTGCTGCCCGGCGTAATCCACCTGGAATTTCACGTGGGTCGAAAAATCCGTGAACGCCGTGTCAATCGCGTCCGATACCATGATGAAATCGATGGCTTCGTCCGGATTGTTTTCTCCCACGCCCAGTGGCAAGTGGTAGTCGGGCATGGGCAGCTCTTCGTACGCCATCCATCCGGCCACTTCGACGATTTTTTCCACGTGGGTGCGGACGTCGCGCGATTTTTCGATTACCGGGCGGAGACTATCGAGGACCGGACTGCCGATCGGTTTAGGCCACCGCGGGGAGGAATTCTCAGTGGCACAGGCACTCATGCCTGTGCGGTTAGCATCTTCGCGCCTGCGTGCATTGCTAGCTGAGGAAAATGCCGCAGCGGGGTCCGGTAGCACTGGCCCCGCTGCCAGCATCATCGAACTTCCGAGCCCTTGAAGAAACTGCCGTCGTCCGGTGAAGCCCGGGTCCATCAGAAGACGAGCTTGACTCCCGCCTGGAACGCAAACGGCGTGCTGCCGGGCGCCACTTGCGTAATCCGTCGGAGCGGCAGGCCGCTCTGGTCGACTGTTGGTAGCGAGGTCAGCGGCGTGCAACTAGAGCCCATAGGCGTAACGCCCGCAGGCGGCGTGGGGAACAATGTGGACCACAGTGTGCAATTGTTCGCATAGTTGATCGTAGCGGTCACATCTGGATTCGAGTACAGATTGGCTCGGTTGGTCAGATTAAAGAAATCGCCCGACAAAATGGCGTGGTATCGTTCTGTGATACGGATATCCTTCTGCAGCCTCGCATCCCATTCAGCAAATCCCGGCTGGCTGAGAGGATACCGCCCCAGAAGAGTCGTTTTGCCGTTTAATGTAATCGTCGGACGGTCGTTGTTGTGGCCGTTGTCCGATACTCCGTCGCCGTTGACATCTACATTGATATAAACGGGATAGGGTACGCCGGTGTGAGCGATCAAACTGGAGCTGAATGCAAAGCCCCACGGCAGCTCATATACTCCGGCGGCCTTAAACTGTTGCTTGATGTCAAAACCATTTCGACCGTAGTCGAGCTTGGGATTAAACATATCCTGGGCGCCGAAATAGGTGTCCGTATCCCGCTCGCTCGACCCGTCGTCTTTGTTTTGCGACCAGATATAGTTTCCAAACACCTGGAAATGATTGGAAAACCGCTTCGTTACATTCACGACCACCGAGTGGTAATTGCCATAGCTAAAGCTGGCTGTATCGCCCGTGCTGGTAGAGATGGTTGGGTCAAGAACGCCGCACAGAATGGCCCTCCCGAAGGTGTCCTTCGGTGGTGGCGCGGTACCTCCTCCCGGGCACGTTACAAAATTCCGTGACCAGGCCTCCTCCGTGTTGTACCCGCCTGTCCGCAAATGCGTGGAATGCACGAAAGCGTAGGTGACAGTCAACGTGAGGTTGCGCGCCAGCGTCTGTTCCACGCTCCCTGTGAGGTTTGAGATGCGCGGGTTCTCAAATTGCGGGTCAATGTAATCGCCCTGAGATGAGGTTGCCGGGCAGCCAAAGGCCGTAGGCGCAACGCCGGTCGGAGAGCAGAGTAGAGCGCTGGCGCTAAGGGTCGTCGTATTGGTATTGAGATAGGGAAAACCGACGGCGCCACCATCAGGAAACGCGCAAGTGCCTATGCAGTGGGTTAGGTTTCCGGCTCCCGCTGTGGGGGCGAAAAGCGTGACAGGTAGAGCATAGTAGTAGCCCCAGGCTGCCCGGACAACGGTCGGATGATCCGTTTTTCTCGCGGCCCATGCGACGCCGATACGCGGCCCCCATTGATTGAAGTCCGCCGGATACCTCTGTGGGACAGCGGACACATGCGAGCTCGATCCTACGCCAACAATCACCTCTCTTCCCAATAACGGCGTCTGCGGCTGAGGTTCCCAGGTGCCATCCCAGCGCAGCCCATAGGTCAGAGTTATGTTCGGCGTCACCTGCCACTTGTCCTGCCAATACAGGCCTAGATCGGATTGGTAGTTGGGGAACTCAGTAGTTGCGGGACCGAGATACGAGAGGGGTAGGCCATTCAGCGCCACGCCCTGACTCAGAAGACAATTAAAGGTGACAGTGGAGCAATTCACCACCGCCGGTGTCCCGTTATTGAAGTCGGCTATGTCGAAGAAATCGTACTCACCAGCACCCCAACCGACGAACGAATCTTTGCGGTCCTCGAAGGTGACCGTATCTCCCCCGAATTTGATGTCGTGCTTGCCAAACACGTAATTGAAGTTGTCCGCAGCCTCAAACTTGCCGTCCTGGTTGTTAATGGGCAAGTAGTAGCGCTGGCCGATGCCAAAGGCAAATCCGCTGCCAGCGGCCAGGTCGGGGACACTCTGGTCCGTAACCGAAAGCTCGGGCGCAGTGCTGTTGGGATGCCGCTCCCGGACCTCGTCTTGGATGCTGATACGGATTTCATTCACCTTCTTGCCGAGCACCGTGTTGAGAGAGAAAACGGCGGCGCCGCCCTTGTTGATGAAATTCTCCGTGTTGTCGAATGCTTGCGGAATTTCATTCTGGCCGTTAGAACCGCTGAACCCGTCGGTATGGTTCCGGGTGAAGTAGCTTCGGATGCTGAAGTGATTCGCCGGGGTGAACTGGTAGTCGTAATGTCCCAGGATCGTGAACAGCCTTTGATACTGAGTGCTCGAGCCGTTAAAACCTGCCAGCGAGGTTTGGCCGTAGCAATCCTTCAGGACGGAATCCCCCGCGACAGGTGTCCCGCATGCCGGCGGCAGAAAGGTTGCATTCGGCCCGATGCTTGGGAGGTTTGCAGGAAGGGGGACCTGGCCTGCGGCGCAAGCCGCCGGGGCGCAGTCCGCGAAAGTGGGCCCCGTGGCAGTAGTCAACGCCGCGAGGCATTGGGCCTGGCCGGCGCCAGGTGGACAGAACTGCGTCACGAGTGGGCCGTATTCCCGCTGAGCGTCAGCCGCTAGAAAGAGAAATTGCCGGTCTTTGTGGATGGGGAAGCCCACCGAACCGCCGAACTGGTGCTGGTCGCTGATATTCGGCTTCTCGTGGACGGCATCGTTCTCAGTGAGGCTGCTCCCGCGGTAGTATTCGTGCGCCTCGCCATGAACTTCGTTCGTGCCGGACTTGGTGACCACGTTGACAAAACCCCCGGCCGCCCGGCCGAATTCCGGGGCAAATCCGTTCGTAACCACCTGAAATTCTTCCACGGCGTCGAGCGGAATCGTGAAATTCTTCGTCTCGAGCGATCCGAAGATTTCACCGAAAAAATTGTTAAACGTGTCTTGGCCGTCAACCACGAACCCAAGGTAGTCGCTTTGCTGTCCGCCGAGGCGAATGCCGCCGCGTAGTCCTGGAACAACCTGCGCCGATGAACTCAATTGCGCAAGGTCGCGATAATCGCGGCCGGAGAGCGGAAGGTCTTCGAGATTTTTCTGATTGATCACCTGGTTGATCCCGGCCGTTGAGGTATCGATTGGGCCCGTCGCTGCGGCCGACACGGTCACAGTCTGCGCCTGTCCTTTCACGGGCAGCGTGATGTCCAGGCTTAGGCTGGCCGCGATCTCCACCACCACGTCCGTAATATTGATGGCAGCAAATCCCGCCGCCTCGGCTTTGATTTGATACACCCCGGGGAGCAACTGGGCGAAGTCGTACAATCCGGTCGCATCTGTGGTGAACTCGCGCTTGTAGCCCGTGGAAGGGTTAAAGATCGTCACCTTGGCATTCGGCACCACCGCATGCGACGTGTCGTAAATGAAGCCGCGGATTTCGCCGCGCTGCACGTCCTGCGCCCCTGCGCTGGCGGCTGCCAACAACATAGCCACGAGCGTCAACGCCAGAAACACACTCTTCCCAATCTTCATTTTCACTCCCCCCAAACCTTTCGTCCGTTCACCTTGGAAACGATCATGCCCGCCACAATGATGTATGAGCCGCTTCTATTTTCCTTGCAGCCTGCTGATGAACATTTGAAGGAACCGTTCCGCATCCACTCCGGTGCAAACCTGAACATTTGGCGTGACCTGGTCCACTCCCTCGATGATGTAGCGGTCGCCGTGCAGCACATTCCGTTCGACGGCGTTCTGCCGGTTCGCGACGGTCTCGCCGCGCGTAAATTCCCCGCGCGTTTCGACGTCCACGTGCATCGGGTGGGTTTTCACGATGGTGCGATCGATGGCCACGCCGATCGCCAGCGGATCGTACATCGGCGAACCGCTGAACCCGTATTTTTCCGAGAGTTCCACTAGAAACAGATTGACTTGCACCATGAAGTCATTTTGCGGCCCGCGCGTTTTTGCCAGTTGCTCCAGGTGCCGGCGCGTGAAGAGCGTCGCGTTTCCTACGTCGAGCCCCGCCATCGTCAGCGGCCAGCCTGCCTGGAAGACGATCTGCGCCGCTTCCGGGTCGTTGTAGATATTTGCTTCGGCCGAGGCATTCACGTTGCCGCCGGAAATCGAACCGCCCATCACGATCACTTCCTGCACCAGCGGAACGATGCTCGGATCTTTCAGCACTGCGAGGGCGATGTTCGTCTCGGGCCCGATCGGCAAAAGTGTGATCTCGTGCGGATGCTCGTGCACCATCTGGATGATCAAGTCCGGCCCGAAGCGCGGATCGGCTTTGCACTTGCTCGGCGGCAGCTCGACGTTGGCTAGGCCGTTCTTGCCGTGCCAGAACTCCGCGGTGATCAGCTTCTGGAAGAGCGGGTGCTCGGCGCCACCGGCGACTGCGACATTGCACCGATTCGCCAGCGACACAAGCTTCAACGCATTTTCAAGTCCCTGCTTCGCGGTGACGTTTCCGGGAACCACGGTCAGCGCGCGAACGTCAAGCTCGGGTGAATTCAGCGCCAGCAGGATGGCGATCGCGTCGTCAGTTCCCGGGTCGGTGTCGATGATCACTTTGCGCGGGTTGCTTGCCGCAGCCGCGTGTGACGCCACGGCAAAAAACACGGCGACGACGAGCGAGATGAACCCGCAAAACCTCCCGCAAATATCCGAACGAAAGCCGATTGTGCGAGCCGATATCAACGCTGCGTCCTGTCCGTTCTCAAAAGGGAAAGTGCGGCGGTGCTCGTTTGCAGCCGCCTTATCTTCCACAGAATGTGAGTAATTCACTTCGGTTGTGGACCCCCCCCACACCGAGATGGGCGGTAGGCTAGCGCCCGCATTTTGGAGTGTCAAGTCAAAACTGGCTCATTTGAAAGTTTTCCACAGGCCAATGTGTCGGATGAACATTGCAAAGTGTTGTCCTCGCAAGCGTTCTCTCTCTACAATCGATTTCGCCATGCACTGCGCTCGCGTCGCAAATCATTGGCGGCACTTGGTTGTCGCCGCGATTTTCCTGGCAGCGACTTCCGATTTTGTGGCGCGGCCGCTTGCGACCTGGATGCGCTCCTCCGCGCGAGTGTTTGCGGCGCCAACGCAATCGCCGAAGCCGGAGACCCATCGCCGCGCCGAGGAAGCGAATCCTTTCCACGTGCAGTTCCGCGACGTCACACGGGAAGCCGGAATCCATTTTCATCACGAGCGTGCGTCGTCTCCGCAGCGGCTCTATCCCGAAACGATGGGAGCCGGAGTGGCGTGGATCGATTACAACCAGGACGGCTACCTCGATGCCTTCTTCGTCAACAGCGGCTACACTCCGAACTTTCATCCGGCGCAACCGCCGCAGCCGGCGCTCTACCGCAACAACGGCGATGGCACATTCACCGACGTCACTGCTGCCAGCAAAATCCACACGGACGGCACAATGTTTTTCGGCGTGGCCGTGGCCGACTACGACAACGACGGATTTCCGGACATCTACATGACCGGCTATCGCCACTCGGTGCTGCTGCACAATAACGGCGACGGCACGTTCACCGACGTGACAGAAAAAGCCGGCGTGGGCAACGACGGCAATTGGGGCACGGCGGCGGGCTGGTTCGATTACGACCGCGACGGCAAGCTCGATTTGCTCGTCACCAACTACGTGCAATTCGATGTGGATCATCCCGTCGTGTGCGGTGATTTTCGTCCCGGCTACCAGAAGATTCCGCACGTGAGCGCCTACTGCCATCCCGACAGTTTTCCCGGCACATCGCCGCGGCTCTATCACAATAACGGCGACGGCACGTTTACCGACGTGACGGCGAAAGCCGGGCTCGCGAACAAAGACGGCAAGAGCCTCGGCGTCGTGCTGGCTGATTTGAATGGCGACGGCTGGCCCGACATCTTCATCGCCAACGACACGCAGCGAAATTTTCTCTACTACAACAACGGCGACGGCACGTTCCGCGACGCGAGTTACGCTTCCGGCGCCGGCTTCAGCGAAGACGGCCGCCCGGAAGCCGGGATGAGCGCCGACGCCGCCGACATCATGAACAACGGCTTGCCCTATCTTTTCGTCAGCCACCTCGACTACGAACTCAACCGCCTCTATCGCAACAACGGCGACGGCACGTTCACCGACTACACGATCGCTTCCGGCGTCGGCCAGTCCGACATGCTCAACAGCGCGTTCGGCGCGCGCTTCTTTGACTGGGACAACGACGGCTGGCGCGACCTGCTCGTGATCAACGGCCACATTCTCGACAATATCGCGCTGTTTCATCCGGAAGTTTCGTACGAAGAGGAGAAAAAACTCTATCGCAACACGGGCGAAGGCCGATTCGTGGACGCGACCAAAACGCAGGGCCCCGATTTTCGCGCGCCGCGCGTGGGCCGCGGGCTCGCCGTCGGCGATTACGACAACGACGGCTGGCAGGATTTTCTCGTCAGCAACAACGGCGAAGACGCCCAGCTATTTCGCAACCTGGGGGGGAGCGATCCCGTTGCGCAAAAAAATCATTTTCTCGTCGTGCGCCTCGTCGGCACAAAATCGAATCGCGACGGCCTCGGCGCGCGGCTGAAACTCGTCGCCGGCGACCTCACCAGCTACGACCAAGCGAAAGGCGGCATGAGCTATTGCTCGGCGCAGGACCCGCGCATTTTTTTCGGCCTCGGCAGCCGCGCGCGCGTTGACTCGCTCGAAATTCTTTGGCCGAGCGGCCAGCGCGATCTGCTGGAAAACCTCCCCGTCGATGTTTTTCTCACCGTCACCGAAGGCGCCGCCACGGCCAAGGGCCAAAAATTTCCGGCCGTGAAGCAGAAATAAAATGGGCCGAAATGCAAAAGCAGATCCCTCGTCGCGCGCTCCTCGGGATGACGGGCTTGGGTAAGTCGTCATTGGCAGAGGCGCCTCACGGCCAGACCTCGTTCAAAATCATGGCGAGGCGGATGCCGGCTTTCGCGAGCTGCTCTTCGATCACGGGCGCGGCGGCGGCCTCGTAATTCGCGTCGATTTTTTCTTTGAGCTTCAGCATGCGCGCACCGATGTTGTTGTCGTCCGCGCAGCTATTCACCGCGACGGGCTTCTCGATGGGAATTTTTTTGTTCAGCTTGCCGTATGCAGTTGACTCCGCTAATTCGTGCGCGTCCCACGCCCAAGAATCGAAATTGATTCCGGCTGCCTGCCAGCCCGCCTCTTGCGACTGGAACTGTTTGTCGAGCGCCGCTGCAAATTGAACGACGGTCTGCCCCTTCGCAATCCGCTCGATCAAGTCGGTGTCCCACACGGCGTGCAAATTCGGCTTGTAAGAACCGCCGCTGACCGCGACTTTCGTGTTGAAGAATGTTACGGGCACGCAATTCGCGCCGCGATCGTTGTTCGTCGTATCGTGCAGCGGCTGATGGATGTCGCCCGCAAAGTGCAGGACAAACCGCAGCGCGTTCCCGCGATCGCCGGGAGCCGAAGCCGTATTCTTGAGCACCGCAATCTGGTCTGCCAGTGCCTTCGCCACGCAGCTATGCGCTGGATCGCAGAACTGGTCGATATTGGCTCGCAGCGCGCCGCGCGGAATATCGAAGAAATGCCACCCTCCGGTTTCGGGATGGACGTTGCGGTAATCGTCGGCCCAGGTGGACGAGTCGGCCATGGGATCGAGCGCGGGATCGGGGCAATACCGCTGGAGCGCGGGGTCGATCGGATTGTCGCGCAGAATTTGTTCGACCATCGCGAGCGCATGCGGATTGAGGTGCGCCTTGGCAATCAGCGCGACGGTTTGGTGTCCTTCGCAGCCCCACCCCCAAGCCGCCGGCGCCGCTCCGAGAGCGAGCGCAGCGGTGATGAGCAGCAAAGCTACGCGCAGCGGAGCCATCTTGAGCGTCCTCCGGAAGTACTCACCTTGTGTCCGATTATGGGATGCCCCTGGAAATGGCGAAGACGGAAACACCGACTCGAATTGGCGATTGAGAGGGGGCGCCATCGTTTGTTTTGAACGAGTTGCGGCGATTTTCAATTCGTCGGGTTGGCGATTGAAGTCAGATGCATGAGGCAGAGGGTGCAGAGGACGCAAAGGAGGCAAAGGAGGCAAAGGAACCCCGAGAAATATGGAAGTGCTTGTTTTGTTGCGGTTAGAAAAATGCGATGTCATTGATTCGCAAGGATTTGAATGAAATTCTGAATTGGCAACTGTTGCGGTTAGAAAGGCAGGCGTCAGTGGTACGGGGTCAGAAGTTGGACGGTCTGGCGTCGCAAAAAAAAGTGAAAATCGCCATTCGGGAGAATGGCGTTCCCAGGTAAACCGGCGCCCCCCTGTTTTGAGCCGATTAGAAATGTCTCGTTCCCTTTGTTTTCTGTGAGTTACAGCCATTTCTAATCGCGGATCCGCGATTAGAATGGCGGGGAAAGACCGACAATTTGCGCAGGGGAGCGAGCGCAATTTGTGTTTTGCGCCGCCCGCTGCTGTATCCCGAGCTGTAGCGTTGTCAGTCATCTTTTCGACCGCGGCCACTTAGATGCTCCCCAGTTGCCGCCAGTCAACTAGCCAGCGCACTTTCCAGCTAGCAGCCCGCCACGTTAGGCGGGCCTGCCCGCTTTACCTAAGCAAAATGAAACGCTGCGCGCAAGAGTACTCTGCGGTGGAGAATTTGCACTGATGAGGAAAGCGCATCATTCGATTCGCACGAAGGCGGACCCACTCGATTGCACCTTCCGGAGCAGACTGCGCCGGCAATCATGATTGATGTGAACAACACGCCGCAGCTTGCCCGAAGCCGGCCCGCGACGGAATTGGAAAGCTGCCGGCGAGCGGTTTTTTGCCGGGGATCGCGCGAGGCGGCTAGTTCGACGTCGCCCTCTCCGGCCGGAGTCGAGTCGCCTGAAACGATTGCAGGCAGGAAGTCACTACTTCATCAGCGGAAGGTCTACCTTGGCTCTCTGAGTGAGCCCTTGGCTGGCGCATTGCAACGATAGCGCTGATGGCTCCGGCGGAGGTCGCGCGTTGATTCCGAAGAGATGGCGGTTCCGCTGAAGGACGGGAGCATGGCCCGAAGGATCATCTGTCTCCTCTTCCTCGTAGTGGTTTGGTTGCTTGTTCCCCGGGTCGGAAGGGCAACCGAACCGGCGGAATGCCATGCCAAGTCCGCCAACAAGCCAATTCTCCTCACGGGAACGCCCGGGCTGGGCTACGACCTCGTCGGGCGAACGATTGTGGACTCCTACAATCGCGAAGCGCCCGACGATCAACAGATCGTGGCGTGCAACTCCGCTGGCTCACTCGAGAATGTGGAACGGCTGCTGGAAAATGGAGGATCCCCCAAAGGTAAAGATAAAGATGTCACCTTCGCGCTCGTGCAAAGCGACTTGGCGCACGCCGTCTGGATGAATCACCCTCTGTTTAAGGCAAAGGATGCCGACGCCTGCTTCCCGCTCTCCCGTGGCCTTGCGGAAGATAGCGACCGCCTGCAACTGATCACCCCGCTATATGTCGAGGCCGTGCATATTCTCATCCGGCCGCACTTGAACATCTCGACCCTGTCGGATCTCAGGCGCCACCGCGTTTGGATGGGAGGCGACCGCAGCGGAATTTTCTACGCGGCGGAGCGGGTGCTCTCCGGAGCCGGGGTGCGGCCGTGCGATGTCACGGACCCGGGAAAAGACAAAAAAGGCTCGTCGGTCGACGCCTTCCAGGCGTTCGATTCGCTCCAAGGCATGAATTTGGATGCGGTCTTCTACACTGGCGCGTTGCCCACTCATATCATCCAGGATGCGCTCGAGCGGACGCCGGAAATTCGCCTATTGCCTCTCGACTACGCGCTCGTGAAGCGTCTGACGAGCGACGGGAGTTACATGGAAATGCTCATCCGTAATGACGACTATGGACAGAATCTCAGCGATGGGCAGGGCATCTTGACCGTGGGAGTGCAGGCGCTGCTCGTGACCAATAACAATCCGAAGTACTCCGGTGTCGTCAAACGGTTGGTTGAGTACCTCGCCATCCCCGCGAACCAGAAGAGCATCCGTCGCGGCCTCGCAGAAGCCCAAGAAGCACAGAGAGACTTATATCACAAAGCGGAACTTTCCGGCCTTTGCAAGCACCCGGCGGATTTCAGGAGGGAATTGGTTCACTGGGCCTCGTTGCCATCCAAGCAAGCCGGGCTCAAGAAGGAAATCCTCAGGAAAGTGGAGGACGCGATCGATGAGCGGCAGGAGCCCGTAAAGCTCAGCCCCGACGAGGAGGAGCTAGTTCTCGACTATTGGAAAATGCATGAGGATGCGACTCCAAAAATCCGATTCATGGAGGTCACCCCGCAGGAAGCCTTCCGGGAGCATTTCCAGCCTGACGCGCAGCAAGCATTTCACAAGCATTGGTGGAGATCATGGATCTTGGAACCGCTGCCGCCCGTGGCAGCGATATTCGCGGCTCTGGCGCTCTTTGTATGGAAGCGCAAGACTCTCGGGCCGTGGCTCTTGAGAAATCCAACCGTGACATTCGGCTTAATAGGAATCGTCCTCGCCCTGGCAATCGGGCTGATCCTTATGATGCGCTTTGAAGGCCACGCCAACGAGGATTTTTCCCGGCTGCCCACCGCCCTGCTGCACATTTTCCCGTATTTCGTGCCGATCGTTGGGAAGACCGCGCTGACACCGAGGGGCCAGCTCACTCTAAAAATCCTCAGCGGGGTCGCCACCTTCCTTTTCGTCGGCGCCATCTTTCCTTGGGTGAAATCCTTCCTGAAGATTTGGATCTGGCAGCCGCTGTGCGGATGGTTGGAGGGCGATCCCTGGCGAGTGAAAGAGAAGGACAAGCCAATCGTGATCATCAATTGGGACGACCGCGTGATGGAACGAATTGCATCCGAGCGCGAGGTAGATGGATCCCCCGGGCGGCCGGCCGTGATTTTGGCTCAGTGTGTGCCGCGGCCGGCGGCCGGCAATGGCTCGAACAACGTGCGCGTGGTCGAGGGCAGCGGGACGGCCGAAGACAGCCTTGAAAAAGCCTGCGTGCAGAAGGCTCACTCTGTCACGATCCTTTCCTCCTGGCAGCCCACAAGCGCGGAGGACCGCCGCAAGCATCTCGATGCCGATCTGGCGGACACCAAGACGATTCTGACGATCTTGAAGATACGTCAACTGAGCCGAATGCAGCCAAATGGGCGGGCCGTGCCGATCACGGCGGAAATTCTCCGCGCGAGCAACCGGGATGAGGCACAACGCGCGGGCCGAGGCGGCGACATCCAGATCGTCTCCCTCTGACCGGCTGCGCACCAACGACCAAAGCAGAAGAGAGATCCCCTCTTGCAGCGGGCAGGCCTCGGCGTGGGACACGCTGTACCTGAATTGAAAACAAAGCGGGAGCCCCTCGACTGCGCTCGGGATAAACAAGCTCCCGCACTCCAGATGTCTCTACGGCGGCGCGGCGGCAAGGGGCTTCGGCCGGGTAGATGGCGGCGCGGGCACGGCGTGCGGTGCGCCTACAAGAGAATTGAAGCGTTTCCGCTTTCCTATTGGGCTGGCAGGGATGCGGGATGGCACGCGCTGGAGCCGGAATCGCGGAATGTCTTGCCGGGTTCGGGGATGAAATCCCAATCGTAGGAGGTGATGTGGAGGGTCAGCTGGAGGAACCCGAAGCCGTCGGCGTCGCGGGATTCGCTGGTGGGCAGAGGGTCGCCGAAGGGGCGATGATTTTTGCGCCGGCTACGCTGGTGGGATGACAGCGACAAGAAATGGAGCCGGCGCGACAAGGGGAATGGCAAGAACCGGAGCCGGCAGGATGCCGGCGCTACAAAGGCCAGGAGGATTCATCGAGGTCTCTGCCTGCGGCGGGCGGGCCCACTTATGGCGCGTGCCCAGTCCCATATCAGAGAAAAGCCTCGGGTCTTCCCGACAAAGAGCGCCGGGACGCAAAAAACGCGAAAGACCCGAGCTACATTCGGCTGCGCTTTTTCTTTGTGGGGGGGTCGGCGGAGGCGGCGAGTTCGACGTTGCCGCCGCCGGCGCGCGCGATATCGGCGAGCAGGCGATGCGTCTTCACCGAGAACGGCTCGGCAAGAGTGATGTCGCGCTTCGACGCGAATTTGTCGCGGTGCTTGATCAGCAGCCACGACTTGGTGCTGGGAGTGGAGCCGAAGCCGCGCGTGCGAACCAGCACCCACGAGCCCTTCAATTTTTTCCCGTAAAGCGTGAATTTGAAGTCGCCCTTTTTTAGCGCTTCCGCGGGGTCGGGTAATTCCGGCTCCCACGTTCCGCGGTCCCACAGCATCACGGTTCCGCCGCCGTACTCGCCTTCGGGAATCACACCTTCGAAATCGGCGTACTCGAGCGGGTGATCCTCCACCTGCATCGCCAGCCGCTTGACGGCGGGGTCGGTGGACGGGCCCTTGGGCACGGCCCACGAGAGCAGTGTGCCGTTCCACTCGAGGCGGAAATCATAGTGGAGGCGGGAGGCGCGATGCTTTTGGATCACGTAGATTCGCGACGCGGACTTTTTTTTCGCCGCGGCGGCGGAGCCGGCGGGCTCGGGCGTCACTTTGAAGTTGCGCTTTTTGCGGTAGTCGGCGAGAGGCATCGGCGTCCCCTGATTGGCTGGTTGCGGGCGACATTATTTCACAGATGTCCCGTTAGCAGCGACGCGTGATTCCGTGAGTAGGAGATTTCAAATTTGAAATTTGAAATTTGAAATGGAAAGGCAAAAGCAAAGGCAAAAGCGGAGGCAAAGGCAAAACCAAAAGCAAAATCATTACGGACATTTGGGCCCATGGCCGTGGGTTCGCGCGCCGGACGATGCTTGGCGGAATTACACTGGCGCGAGCACGGATGACTGGATGTCGAGGGTTATGCGCGGCGGAATGAGCAGAGTGTTTTTGATGAGGCAATGGTCGACGGCGGTTTCGACGCCGGCGCGATGCTCGTCGCTGAGAGGAACGGGGATATCGAGTTCGATGCGGAAATTATCGAGGCGAGCAGGGTCCGTTGCTTTTTCGGCGGTGACACGGATGCGCGTGCCTTCCGAAAGCAGGTTGTGCTTCTTCAAATACTGCGCGGCGTAGAAGCCGGCGCAGGAGCCGAGAGCAGCCAGGAAAAGTTCCGGCGGAGTGATGCCTTCGTCGAACCCGCCGTTTTCGACCGGCTGGTCGCAATCAATCGTGTGCCGGCGCGCGTGGATTTGAAATTGAAGCGCGCCGATGTGCTCGATTAGGACTTCCATGGGACCCTCCCGATTCGTATTCGCAAGACACAGGCTAGCAGCGGTACGGACTTGAAAATGTGACACGCGTCGCGGGCAGATGTGATTGGTGTCACGAAGGAAGTCCAACCCACGGCGAGCGGGGCGGCGAAATGCACCATTTTGGTCTTTTGGTCCAGGATCCAAACGCGTTCGCAAATTTCAATGCAACTGCGCACAGCCAGGATTGGCTGTGCCACTTGGAGGGTGCAGACCGGGGACATGCCTGACAGATTGGACCGGGGACATTCCTGACACTGCGAGTGGACAGGGCGTGTAGAACAGCAGGATGCCCTGGAAAGCGAGCAGTG